>Ga0136642_1000561_pt1 | contig 18792 bp, 10 predicted proteins | sample LowCatLa1302831Y_FD_115313 | JGI IMG/M metagenome (GOLD analysis project Ga0136642, IMG submission 115313) | Freshwater microbial communities from Lower Cathedral Lake, Yosemite National Park, California, USA - 13028-31Y | ecosystem: Environmental > Aquatic > Freshwater > Lake ... | reverse complement strand
CCCTCCGGTTCTTCATCCTCTCAGCTGGCTCCCTCCTACCCCCCTGCCTGCGGTCCAGAAATCACCCCGTTGACCATCGTTTAAAATATGAAATCTCCTAACCCCCTCATCTTGGCCCTAGTCGCCGCGCTGTTAAGCTTGGTCTTCGCGAACACCACCGCCACCGCCGCCACACCCACGCCAAAACCCCTGCGCATCCTTTTAATCACCGGCGGTTGCTGCCATGATTACCTCGCCCAAAAAGACCTCCTCAAACAAGGCCTCGAAGCCCGCGCCCATGTCGTTGTCGAGCACATGCACACCGCCGATAAAACCACGCGCCCCAGCTTGCCCGCGCACACCAACCCCCATTACGCCGATGGCTACGACCTGGTCATCCACGATGAATGCGCGGCCGATATTTCCGACCCCGCCGCCGCGCAGAACGTGCTCGCCCCGCACCTCGCCGGCCTGCCCGGCGTGAACCTGCACTGCGCAATGCACAGTTACCGTGTCACCAAAGAATTCGGCAAACCCCTCGCCCCCGGTGCGCCCGGCGCGTTGTGGTTCGACTACTTAGGCCTCCAATCTAGCGGTCACGGCCCGCAAGAGCCTATCGCGATCACCTTTATCGCCACCGATAGCCCGATTACCCGCGGCTTTGAAAATTGGATGACGATCAAAGAAGAGCTCTACAACAACGTCCAAGACCCGAAAAATTTTTCCGGTCACCAGTCCCTCGCCACCGGTAAACAAACCGTGAAAGCCAAAGACGGCACGTTGAGCGACAAAACCTCCGTCGTCGTCTGGACCAACACCTACGGCCCGAAGCAAGCGCGCGTCTTCAGCACTACCCTCGGCCACAATAACCTCACCGTAAACGACCCGCGCTTCCTCGATCTGGTCACGCGGGGCGTCCTCTGGGCCACCGGTCACCTCGACGCCAACGGCCACCCCGCCGCCGGCTACGGCCCGCAGGGTAAATAAAGTTCCGGCTCATCCCGCGCGCCCAGGCCTGCGCGCGGTCTTAGTACCTGCCGCATCACGCTGGGCTGATGTGCGGAATCACGGACCGGCCGAAGCGTCGGTAGGGCTTAAAGTGTTTATCCGGAAACGGAGGTCGGCGTCGTAGATATTCTCTTCACCGTGCTGGGCGTCGGTGATTTTGTCCGCCTAAAAAGCACGGCGGAGAAATTCGTGGTGGATGGACGCGTGTGCGGGGTGATCTCTCTGCCGGACCTCATTGCGGCGAAAGAGGCGATCGGCCGGGGCAAAGACAAGTTTACAGCGGTGGAGCTCGGGATTATCGCCGCCAAACGAAAAAGCTGAAGGTAAAACGGCCGAAAGAAAGGGGCCTAGCCATGGCATGAACCCGAGGCGGCGGCTAGCTTCGATGGGCCTATGGACAAACAAGGCCTTGCTCGTTATCGTCCAAGCGCAAAACATAATTTGTTTTTTCCTCCACCCCCTTCCCCGATGCGCTCGTTACTCCGCTCCGCTCTGCTAGTCCTGCTCGCCCTTACCGCCGCCCGCGCCGCCGACTCGTCCGCCCCGCGCCTGGAACTGCGCGAAGGCGACCGCGTTGTCTTCCTCGGCGACACCCTCATCGAGCGCGAACAATACCACGGCTGGATCGAGCTTATGCTCACCGCCCGTGCCGCCGATCGCAACGTCACCTTCCGCAACCTCGGCTGGAGTGCCGACACCCCCACCGGCACCTCCCGCACCGGACTGAGCCTTATGCAAGCTGGTCGCGAGCCCGCCGAGGAGGGCTGGACCCAACTCCAACAGCAAATCACCGACGCCCGCCCCACCATCATCTTTGTCGGCTACGGCATGGCTAACTCCTTTGACGGCTCCACCGGCAGCGAGAAATTTCGCACCGACTACAACCGGCTCCTCGACACCCTGGCAAAACTCGCGCCCACGGCGCGGCTTGTCCTCCTCAGCCCCGCACCCCACGAAACACTCGGCGGGAGCGACGCCACCGCTACCGCCACCGCCACCCCCTCCGCGCACAACGCAAACCTTGCGCGCCTCTCCACCACCCTCGGCGAAATCGCTGCCGCGCGCCACCTCCCGTTCTTTTCACTCTTCGACGCGCTGAGTGCACCCGCCACGGGCGCCACTGCCCTCACCGACAACGGCATCCATTTGAACGCCGCCGGCTACCGCGCGGCCGCGTTCGCTCTTGAGGATTTTCTTTTTGGCGCGGAGCGCGCCGCCGGTCCCGCCGGGGCGTGGCGCACCAGCGCCGCCACCGAGCCGCTGCGCCAAGCCATTCTACGCAAAAACGAGTGGTTTTTCCACCGCTCCCGTCCCGCCAACATGGCTTACATTTTTGGCTTCCGTAAAAAAGAGCAGGGGCAAAACGCCGTCGAGGTCCTCAAGTTCGACGCGTTCATCGCCGCCGAAGAAGCGCGTATCGCGCGCTTGCGCACCTTCGATCCTGCCGCCGCAGTAGCCTCACCTGAAATTCCGCTGCGCGTCGGCAATCTCAATGCTAAATCCACACCGCAACCAATCCCATCGTTCACGGTCGACGCCGCCCTCGAAGTAACCCTTTGGGCCGAAAATCCGCTGCTCAACAAACCGATCCAAATGAACTTCGACCCCCAGGGCCGCCTCTGGATCGCTAGCTCCGAAGTCTATCCACAAATTGAACCCGGGCAGGCCGCCACGGATAAAATCATCATCCTAGAAGACACGACGGGAGCCGGCCACGCCGACAAAGCCACGGTCTTCGCTGAGGGTTTGCTCATTCCCACCGGGATCGCCCCTGGAGATGGTGGCGTCTATGTCGCGCAGAGCACGGAACTGCTTCACCTGCGCGACACCAACGGCGACGGTAAAGCCGACGAGCGCCGCATCGTCCTGAGTGGCTTCGGCACCGAGGACACGCACCACAACGTGCACACGCTGCGCTGGGGCCCAGACGGTCGACTGTATTTTAATCAATCCGTTTACACCCGCACGCAGACTGAGACGCCTCACGGCGTCGTGCGTCTTTCGGCCGGTGGTATATTCCGTTTCGATCCACGGGACAACCGCCTAGAAATTCTCTACCGCGGCTGGGTCAACGCCTGGGGCCACCAGTTCGATCCTTTCGGCCAATCCTTCGTCACTGACGGCGCCGGCTACCAAGGTATCAGCTGGGCTGTGCCTGGCGCGACCTACTTCACGCTCGCTCCCGCCCGCCGCCAGCTCGCGAGCATCAGTCCGGGCAACTATCCCAAATTTTCCGGCTTAGAGATCATCCACAGTGCGCACTTTCCCGCTGATTGGCAGGGTGACTTAATCACCGCCGATTTTCGCGCCCACCGGGTGGTGCGCTTCAAAGCCACCGATCAAGGCTCCGCGTACGTCACGCGCGAGTTGCCCGACCTGATGCGCTCCACGGATTCCAGTTTCCGGCCACTCGACGCTAAGCTCGGACCCGACGGCGCGCTTTACCTCGCTGATTGGAGTAACCCGATCATCCAGCACGGTGAAGTCGATTTCCGCGACCCGCGGCGCGACAAAGAGCACGGCCGCATCTGGCGAATCACCGCCAAAGGCCACGCGCTACTCCCGCGGCGCGACTTCACAAAACTGGATAACCTCACCTTACTCGACGCCCTGCTCTCACCCAACAGCTACGACAACGCCCAAGCCAAACGTGTTCTCACTGAGCGCGGCGGCGCCCGCGTCTCCGCCGATCTCGCCACGTGGACAGCCCGCCAGACCGACCCACTCGCGCGCTTCCAAGCTCTCTGGGTGCATGAGGCGCTCAACCTAGCTTCACCTGTTCTCCTCGCCGAACAACTCACCGCCACCGACGCGAACCTGCGTGCGGCCGCCATCCGCGCACTTCCGGTCACTGGCTCTCTTGCCCCGCTCACGAAATTGATCGCCGATGAAAACCCGCGCGTGCGCCTCGCCGCCGTGCGCGCCCTCGGCCGGCTTGGCACCGCCTCGGCTGCCGCGCTTGCCCTCACCGTGCTGGATCGCTCGATGGACCCGTTCCTTGACTACGCCCTTTGGCTTACGATCAACGAACTCGCCACGCCTTGGCTCGCCGCGGTGCGCGATGGCTCGTGGAATTTCCAAAACCACGAAGCCCAACTCGCCTTCGGTCTTAAAGCCGTCGATCCCGCCCTCGCCGGGGAGGTCCTTACTCAACTCCTCGGCACCCGCCCGCTCCCCCAGGACGGTTCCGGCCCGTGGATTGAGTTAATCGCCTCCGCGGGCAGCCCGCGCGAACAACGTCTGCTCTTTGACGCTCTGCTTAAAGGTGACTTCGATGCACCTGCTGCGGTGCGTGCGCTCGCTGCGCTCAACGACGCCGCCCGTCTTCGCAAGGTTTTGCCCACGGGGGACCTCGCCCCACTCGCGTCCCTCCTTACGAAGCCTGCGACCCGCGCCGGCGCGCTGGCTCTGGTCGGCGCTTGGAAACTTTACCCGCTCGCCTCGACGCTTATTACGGTAGTGGAAGCGCCCGCGACTTCGCCCGCCGACCGCGCCGTCGCCCTCACCTCGCTGCGCGAACTCGGCGGCGCGCCCGTCATCGCCGCACTTCGCCGCCTCGCGCGCACGGCCGGCTCGCCGCTTATCCGTCGCGAAGCGGTCGTCGCCCTCGCCGGTACCGATCTCACGAATTCGCTGCCGGAGGTCATGACGGTCCTAGCGGCCACCACGGCCGAAGCCGAAGCCACGAGTCTCTGGCGTGAACTTCTCGCTATCCGCGGCGCCAGCGGCCGCTTGGCCCTCGAGGTCCCGAAAGCTAAACTTCCCATCGAAGTTGCCCGCGCGGGCCTGCGTCCCGCGCGCGAAGGCGGTCAAAATCAAAACCTCGTCCAAGCTCTCATCAACGCCGCCGGTCTCACGCTTTCATCGGTCCAATTAACGGCGAGTGAAATGCAAGCCCTCGGCCGGCAAGCTCTCGCCACCGGCAACGCCGCCCGCGGCGAACGTATTTACCGCCGGACTGAACTGGCCTGCACGGCGTGTCACGCCATCGGAGGAGCGGGCGCCCACATCGGACCCGACCTGACCAGTATCGGCGCCAGTGCTCCGACTGATTACCTCGTTGAATCGCTGCTGTATCCGAGCGCCAAAATTAAGGAAGGCTACCACGCCGTTGTTCTCTCCACTAAAGACGGCCGCGAACTCAGCGGCATGATCGCGCGCGAGACCGCCACCGAGGTCATCCTGCGCGACGCCGCCAACCAAGAAATCTCCGTCGCCACCCAAAATATCGCCAAGCGTGCCAGCTCCGGTTCGCTCATGCCCGCGGGCTTGATCGACGGCCTGCTGCCCGAGGAACGTCTCGATCTGATCAACTTTCTCGCGCAACTGGGTCGCCCCGGCGCTTACGATGCCGCGCAAGGCGGGGTCGCCCGCCTCTGGCAGCTTTATATGATTGGCGCCGGCAACGAACCCATCGGGATCGAGCCAGTCATCCGCGGCGAGGCGAAACTCACGGACTGGATCCCCGCGTTCTCGCTGGTGAGCGGCGCGCTCCCGCGCGAGCTCATCGCCGCGCCGTATCCGTCCTTTCTTAACTCCCGTGGGCTCTTCGCCGCCACGCGTTTCGAATCCGCCAAAGGAGGCTCGGTCACATTCACGCTCGCCGGCCCCGCGAAAGCCGCGTGGCTCAACGGCGCGTTGGTCGAACCCGGCGACACATTTACGGGCAGCGCCAAAGTTGGCGCCAACGTCCTTGTGCTCCAGCTCAGTGAAAAAAATCTCCCAGCCGAACTCACCCTACGCTCCCGTGACGTGACGTTTCTGACCCAATAATTTTTCCCGTGCGCTCCTCCTCTAGCCTTGGCCTGCTCTTTTTTTTCGCCGCTCTGGGTGCCCGCTCGCTCAGCGCGGCCGCGACACCGATCGTCCTCAACGTCTGGCCCGCGACGCCACCTGGCGACACGGCCACGCTAGCGCCTGAGGCTGATCTCACCCAGGGCTCGGACAAACTCATCGCCGGTCGTCGCATCATCAAACTCGGCAACGTCACCACGCCCCAACTCGCCGTTTACCGACCCGCGCCCGAAAAAATAAACGGTACCAGCGTGATTATCTGCCCGGGTGGCGGCTTTAACATCCTCGCCTACGATCTTGAGGGCACCGAAGTCGCCGCGTGGCTCAATTCGCTTGGGGTCACGGGCATCATTCTCAAATACCGCGTCCCGGCCCGAGACCCGAAGCAAGCTTGGCTCGCGCCGGTGCAAGACGCCCAACGTGCCGTGAGCCTCGTGCGCACCCACGCCGCCGAATGGGGCCTGGATCCCCAACGCATCGGTATTCTTGGCTTTAGTGCCGGCGGCACCACCGCGGCTTACACTTCGCTATTTTTAAACGACCGACGCTACGCCGCGCTCGATGCCGCGGACCAAGAACCCTGTCGCCCCGATTTCACCTTATTGATTTATACTGGCGGATTTTTTGAGCGCACTCCGTCGGCCATGACGAATCAAATCGCCTTCACCAAAGAGGCGCCGCCCATGTTTCTCGTTCACGCCTTCGACGATGGGGTCTCGGTTGAAAACAGTCTGCATGTGGCCAGTGAGCTAAAAAAGGCCGGCGGCTCCGCCGAGCTGCACGTGTACGACACCGGAGGCCACGGCTATGGCTTGCGCCCGGTCGCCGAAAAACCAGTGACCTTGTGGCCGGCGCGGGCGGAAGCGTGGCTCGCCCGGCGCGGTTGGTTGCAGCGCAAATCCTAATTGGGCCAAGGCGCCCCTCACCCCATGAGACTCAAAAAAGTTCATCCCATTTAATATGTCTTCCCCCGCTGCAGCTGTTTGCCCCGTGCCGGCGCTCACTTTGGCTGATGGCGGCCACTTTCCCTCGGTCGGTCTGGGTATGTGGAAAATGCCCAAACCCGAACTGCCCGGGCTCGTGCGTGAAGCGATCCGTCTGGGCTATCGCCACCTGGACTGCGCGTGCGACTACGGTAACGAGCCAGAGGTCGGCGCGGGGCTCACGGCTGCGCTCCGCGACGGCCTCTGCCGCCGCGACGAACTCTGGGTGAGCTCCAAGCTCTGGAACACCTACCACGAGCCAAAGTATGTGCGCGCGGCCTGCGAACGCTCCTTGCGTGACCTCAAGCTCGAGGTGCTTGATTTGTATCTAGTGCATTTCCCGATCGCGCTTGCCTATGTGCCGTTTGAAGTGCGTTACCCGCCAGAATGGTTCCATGACCCGCAGGCGAAGCAGCCCGCAATGCAACCGATCGCGGTACCCTACGCCGACACCTGGGGCGCTATGGAAGAACTCCAACGCGCGGGTCTGGTGAAGCGCATCGGGGTTTGTAATCTCAACGTCTCCGCGCTGCGCGAAGTGCTCGCTTCGTGCTCAATCCGGCCTGCCGTGCACCAGATCGAGTTACACCCGTATCTCACGCAGTCGCGCCTAGTACGTTACTGCGCGCAGGAGAACATCGCGGTCACGGCCTTTTCGCCCCTCGGGGCGCCCTCTTATTTAGCGCTGGGGATGGCGAGCCCCGCGGAAAATGTCCTCACTGATCCCGTGCTGACCCGCATCGCCACGGCCCATGGTCGTACCCCTGCGCAGATCGCGCTCCGCTGGGGCGTGCAACGCGGCTGCGCCGTCATTCCTAAAACCGCGTCACCCGCGCGCCTCACCGAAAACCTCGCGCTCTTTGATTTTTTGCTGAGCGCCGCCGAGATGAGTGCGATCGACGGTCTCGACCGCCCCCGCCGCTTCAACGATCCCGGCCACTTTGGCGAAAAAGCGTTTAATACCTTTTACCCGATTTTCGATTAACCCCGTAACTAAAACCCGGCGTTGACCTCGCGTTACACCGCTCAACTTTAACCTCATGCCCTCGACCCTTACCCCTACCTCACCCGCCTCGTTGCTTAATCCCCGCCGCGAATTTCTGAAATCTAGCGCTCAGTTCGCCGCGGTCTCTGCGCTCGCCGGCGTGAGCTTACCCCACGTCCACGCGCAAGGCACTGACACGATCCAAGTCGCCTTGATCGGCTGCGGGGGTCGAGGCGCTGGCGCGGCCTCCAACGCCCTGTCGGTCAACACCGGCCCGGTCAAACTCGTCGCCATGGCTGATGTCTTTGCGCCGCGCTTGAAGACCGCCTATGACGCATTGAAGCGCAAACACGCCGCCAGTGTGGATGTGCCCGCCGAGCGCCAGTTCGTCGGCTTCGACGCCTACAAAAGCGCCATGGACTGCCTGCGGCCCGGCGACATCGCCATCTTCACTACGCCGCTGGCGTTTCGTTGGGTGCATTTCGCCTACGCTATCGCGAAAAACCTCAATGTATTCATGGAGAAGCCGCTCACGGCCGACGGCCCGACCTCCCGCCGGATGATCGAGTTGGGTGCGCAAGCCACCGCGAAAAACCTCAAAGTGGGGGTCGGCCTGATGTCGCGCCACAGCCGCGCGATGCAGGAGCTGCATCAGCGCATCGGTGACGGCCAGATCGGGGATGTGATCCTCATGCGCGGTTACCGTATGGCCGGCCCGCTCGCCTCCGCCTTCTCTGAAGCGAACCCCGGCCCGCTCACCGATCTGATGTATCAGATCAAGCGCTTCCACAGCTTTATCTGGCTGAGCGGCGGCTGTTACAGTGATTTCTACATCCATCACATCGATCACCTCTGTTGGATGAAAAATGCTTGGCCGGTCAAAGCCCAAGCGCTCGGTGGCCGCCACTACCGCCAAAGTCCTAAAGGCCAACGCTACATCGATCAAAATTTTGATTCCTACGCGGTCGAATACACCTTCGCCGACGGTGGAAAAATGCTCATGGATGGCCGCTGCGTCACCGGCTGTAACGACATGTATTTTAGCCACGTCCAAGGCAGTAAAGGGATGGCCGTCGCCGCGAAAAACGGCGACTGCGGTCTACCTTCCTCGATTTACTCGGGCCAACAGCCCGTGCCTGAGCGCATGCTGTGGAGCTCCGAGGTCGCGCCCGACGAGCGCGACCCTTACCAAAACGAGTGGAACGCCCTCACGCACGCCATTCGGCACGACACGCCGTTTAACGAAGTGAAGCGTGGCGTCGAAGCCAGCGTGGCGACCTCGATGGGCCGCTTCGCCGCGCATACCGGTCAAGAAATCACTTGGGATGCGTTTTTCAACAGCACCCTCGAGCTCGCGCCCGGGGTGGACAAATTGACCCTCGATAGCGCCTCGCCGCTCATGCCCGACGCCCAAGGGATTTATCCGATCCCTGAGCCCGGCCGCAAACGCGACCGCGAATACTAAGCCGGCGGCGCCCAACCTCCTCCTAACCCCTTAAATTACCCCGCCATGAAGCTCACCCCTCCCAACCGCCGCTCATTTCTTAAAACCTCGGCCGTCCTACTGTCCGCACCGTTCATTTTACCGAGTCGGGTCTGGGCGGCCGAGAGTGCACCGAGCAAGCGGCTCACGGTGGGCTGCATCGGCATGGGCAAACAAATGGGCGGCCACTTGGGCAACTGTCTGGGTCGCGACGATATTGAGGTCCTGGCCGTGTGCGACGTCGACACGACGCGCCGCGAACACGCGAAAAAACGGGTCGACACCGCCTATGCCGCCAAAGCGGGCACCGCCTACCAAGGCTGCGCGGCGTACAACGATTTCCGCGAGCTGCTCGCGCGCAAAGACATTGATATTGTAATCATTGCGACGCCCGACCACTGGCACGCTTACATTGCGATTGCCGCGGTGCGGGCGGGCAAAGACGTCTATTGCGAAAAGCCGCTCACCTATAACGTGCATGAAGCCGTCGAGTTAGTAAAAGAGGTGCGCAAGGCGAACCGGGTGTTCCAGGTGGGTTCCCAACAGCGCTCCTCGAAGGAGTTTCGGGTTGCGGCCGAGTTGGTGCGCAACGGGGTCCTGGGCCGCGTGGATTCCATCCATGTTTCCTTTGGTGACCCGGCCAAGCCCTACACTCTGCCCGCCGAGACGATGGAGCCTGGCTTGGACTGGGATCGTTGGTGCGGCCCCGGCCCGCTCGTCGCTTACAACCCCTCGCTCAGCCCCCGCGGCATTCACAATAACTTTCCCGACTGGCGCCTGACCTGGGAATTTGGGGGCGGCATGATCACCGACTGGGGTGCACACCACATTGATATTTCCCAATGGGCGCTCAACGCGGATACCAGCGGTCCGGTCGAGGTCCGCGCCCCGCAAAATTGGGCCACCGCCAAACGCGGTGCGCAGCTGGTCTATGCCGACGGCACGGTGCTCACTCACGTCAAAGGCAAGGGCGTCTCATTCTACGGCACGGAGGGCACCTGCCACGTCAACCGCGGCAAATTCGAGCTGATTATGAACGGTAAAACGGTCCATAAGTTCTGGGACAAAGAAACGGAAAAGGGTACGTCGATGGAACGTGAGGTTACGCTGACTGAGCGGGAGTACCTGGCTAACGCCAAGGTGAAGCTGTATAACAGCAAGAGTCACTTCGAGGATTTCATCAGCTGCGTACGCTCGCGCCAACGTCCGATCTGTGATGTCGAGACCGGCGCCCGCAGTGCGATCGCCTGTCACGTCATGAATTTTGCCTACCACTACGGCGCTAACGCGAAGTGGAATCCGGAGAAAAATAAATTCGCGAGTGGCGGGAGCTCGAAGTGGCTCACCCGCGATCACTACCGCGGTGGCTGGGGGGTGTGAAGGTGACGCACCCTTCCATTACGTAAGCCCGGTGTTGTGATGACGCCTGCGTTTTACGTGCAGGCAGTTGCGGTCGCTCCATCGGCCCGAGGATGATGTTCGTTTGCCAAGCAACTTACCCGTGCTGCCAACGTAGGGTCCTGAATTTAATCCGGTCGAACGCTTCGGCGGCCTTCTCCAAGCGGCGGTGGCCAAGCGCCTGTATTGCTCGCTCCGCCGGCTCGAGGATGATCTGAGCGCCGCCGCTCCCCCTTGGGTCCACCCCACAAAACGGTTAGCTGTTTCATTCACCCCCTGGCTCTCCGATCGGGTAAATTTTCCACGCAAGAGCGGCGGCTCCGTCTGCAAACACGAGGCAATGACCACACTGCGCCCGCGACGGAAACCGATCTCGTCGAGCAAGTCGCCCAGTGCGAGGCCCCACGCCTCGATCGAGTCGGCGCGCTCGGCAATTTCGCAGAGGCTTTTAGGGCGTTGGGTGACGGGGTTCCAACGCACGTTCCGCGACGAGCCCGTGGGCTCCGCTCACTCAGTGTGATGATTAGAAACTGACTGTGGTCGAGAGCGTGTAAGCGCGCGGTTGATTATCCAAGGTCGCGAGCATCGGCCCGTTGAAGCCGGTGGTCGGATTGGGCATCACGAGCAGGTTATAGGTGTTGAACACATTGCTCACATTGAGCTGCAGAGAAATGGGGAATCGACCCTGTTTCCAGCTGTAGCCGGCGACGGGATGGAACTGCAAAAGGTCAGGGCGATAATAGATCGAACGCGTAGCCCCGACGGCGACGCCGGTGGGGAAATAATAGTACGCGGCATTTTTCCAAGTGCGAGTGACGGTGCCGCCGAGGCGCAGACCCTTCAGGAGGCCGGTGCTGAAGGTGTACATCTGGGTGAAGTTAAAATTAAACTTCGGATAACCCACGGTCTGTTCGCCCGCCACCGCGACGGGAATCGAGCCAGGCACAGCGAAGCCGGGATTAATCTGCATCGCTGAGATCGGCAGGCCAGTGACGCCGGTCAAAATCGGGCCGGCGACGGGGTCAGAGCTACGCAGGACCAAGGCGACATTGGAGGCGCCGTTGATCACACCGGTGATAACGGCGGGGTTAGCGTAGTAAGTGTTAGTGCGGTCGCTCATCATGGCGATCGTGAGCGGAGTTGCGTCGGCGGTGGTGGAGGCGACGACCGGGGTCGCTTTATTAAACACCGGCAAAACATAGACTGGGGTCCCGTTCTTGTAGGTAACTTGGCCTGCCGTATTGGCGTAAAACTGGTCGTTATAGAGTTGGCCGTAGGTCTTGCTCGTGCCGATCGTGCCGAGGGTCTCAGAGGCGGAGAAACGCATGCGCCAATTTTTCGTGGGTGCCGCGGTCAGGGCGAGTTGTACGCCCTCGCTCTTGCGGTCGACATTGATCCAAACGCTGGAGTAGTTATACTGACCGTTGAGGCCGGTAGGGTTAATTGCGAGCTGGAGGGTGCTGGTGATCGCGTATTGTTCGTTTTTGGAACTGGTCCGGTAATAAGCGAGGGTGCCGGAGAGGGTGCCGGTGTCATTGGTGAGCTTCAGGCCGGCTTCGCTGCCGAGGCCGTGGGCAACCTTAGGGCCAGCGCCCAGGGGATCGTTGGCTTGCGCAGCGGGCGGATTATAGGAATCCGACACGTTAGCGTAGGCGCGCAGCGAGGAAGTGAGCGCGTAGTTCGCCCCGACGCTGAAGCTGGCGGCGGTTTTTTTAATGAGGGCGGTGGTCTGATAGTCGCCGTTGATCGGGGTGGCGACACCTTGATTATATTGAACCCGGTAAACAGGGGCGATGCGGAAGCCGCTAAGCAGCTCAAGGCGGCCTTTATAGAGCGAGAGGGTGTTGGCGCCAAAAATACCCTTATTGATCGTGTGACGATTCAAGTATTGGCGGCCGCCGAGACGAAGGCCGAGGGGATTAGTGGGGGAGATAAGCGCGGGGTCCGAGAAATTGGCGAGGCCCTTGGCCCAATTAACGCCGCTGTAGGAAACGTGGGTTGAGAAGGGTTGCCAAAACGGGTTGCGCTTGGGGCCATCGCCGACCGCCCAAGTTAAACGGGTGGGAGTGCCCAGCACGGTGCGACCGAATTCGAGATTGGAGGCCGTGGCGGGGTTAGTGATGATCTGTCCGGAAGCATCGGTTTGGTAATAATAGTAATCGATCGAGGCGTCATCGCGGCGGTTGAAGTCGGCGCCGACGATGGTGTCGCTTTTTACGGCGCCTTTAAAAAGGAGGTTACTCGCGATAAAAGAAGCGCGGACGGCTTTGATGCGAGCGGGGCCATCGGTCGTACGATCGTTGAGGGAGGTAGCCTGGGTCATCGCCCAGTCGCCGGTGGGGTTGGTGGCATTGTTGGGGGCGAGCATGGTGCTGCCAGAGCTGGCGCGCAGGGTGCGGCGCTCAGCGCGGTAGCCGACGGCCACTTCGCTCGAGAGCCACTTATTCCAACGACTCTCCGCCATGAGCGTGACAAAATGGGCGATGGTGCGTTCGGCTTTCAAGTCGCCTTCGTAGGAGTTAAGGGTCTGCCAATTAAGTTTACCATTACCGATGTAACCGCCGCCGCTGGCGCCGGTGGCCGATTTCTCTAACTGATTGGTGGCAAGTAGGTAGCTTAGGTATTGGCCGTTACGGACGTCATCAGTCGCGCTCTTAGCAGTGTACGTGGTAGCAGCGCCGGAGATAAGGCGGTTATAGTCGGCGTGTTCGGCACTGAGGCGGAAAACGGTGCCGCCGGCACGGAGGGCGAATTGCGCGTAGGCGGCGTTGAGGTCGCCGTAGACATTGTCGCGGCGGCCGCCGACGCGTTCGCGGGTGACCGCGACCCTGACGGCGAGGTTTTTATTGCCCGCCCCAAAATCGAGTTGGCCCATGGCATTGCCGAATTCATCGGATCGCACGGAAATCGAGCCGGAGGGTTTACGGCCAAAACGGGCTTGTTTTGAGACGGTGTTAATAACGCCGCCGGCGCCACCGTTGCCGTAAAGTAAGGATTGAGGGCCGTTGATGACCTCGACGCGTTCGACATCGAAGGTGCTGCTGACACCGGTACCGATGCCACTATTGGGCATGAAGGCGTCGCGCTGGAGGGTGGGCGTGGAGAGGCCGCGCAGCTTGATATTGGACCCAGCGTTGCGGTCACCGGGTTGGGTGTTGCCGACGGTGGTGTTGTTTTCGGAATCGAAACCGGCCCCGGCGACGTAATTCATCACCATGTCCTCGATCGTGCGGGCGCCGATATCAGCCATGAACGCTTCGGTGAAAATATCGGCCGAGATCGGCATGCGTGAGAGATCGGTATTAAAGCGCGTGATCGAGTTGGAGTTGAGTGCACCGTAACTTGAATCGGAATCGGAGCGCACCTCAAAGACGTTGAGTGCAATCGTATCTTCGCGATCCTTGGCCGCGGGCGAGGGCGAAGGGGCGGACTCCGCGGGCTTGCGCGTGGCTTCTTCAGCGCGAACGACCCCAGCCGATAGGGCTAACACCATCAACAAGCCGCCTAATCTGGCCAAATGGCGCGGGGATTTATGAATTGGGGTCGAGAGAGCAGATAACATATGAAAAAAATTAAGCACTACCCTGGAGTTTGGTCTAGTTTAATGTGAAGCCGGTCTAAATCCGCTGAAATCTTTTTTGGCTCAGGCCGATGGATTTTACGAGCAGCAAGCCCGCCGCTCTCAGTTTTTGAACCCGAGTCGGGGTGTTCAGCTCCCTTGCATTTAGGCGCAACCCTACTACGGTCTAGCGCTACAGATTATTCCCCTTCTGCCTATGAAGATTTCTTTATTTGTTACGCTTGGGTCTATAGCGGCTCTGAGCGCCCCTGCCCTTGGCACCGCCGCTGACACGCTGTCCACGCGCAATCCCAACGCCGCGGCACCTGCCGCGCGCGTGGGCACCGACTTCGACGCCGCTAAAGAGCTCCCGCGCTATCTTCCGGTCGAGCCCGCTGCGGCCGTTGCCACCTGGAAAATAAAACCGGGCTATAAAATCCAACTGGCTGCGCACGAGCCGCAAGTGCGGGATCCCATCGCGATCACCTTCGACGAAAATGGCCGTATGTTCGTCTGCGAGATGATCGATTATTCGGAACGTCGCGACGCCACCCCGCACCTGGGTCGCATCTCGATGCTCGAGGATAAAGACGGCGACGGCGTGTACGAGACCAGCACGGTTTTTGCCGACGATCTGCCGCTACCCACCGGCCTAATTTGGGCGAACGGCGGACTGTTTGTCGCCGCCACGCCCAATATTTGGCGCCTCGAGGACCACGACGGCGATGGTCATGCCGAGGTGCGCCAAGTGGTGTACACGGGCTTTGGCACCGGCCTGAAGGCCCTCAACGTACAGGCGATGCTCAACAGCTTCGTCTGGGGCCAGGATAATCGGATCCATCTCCAAGGCGGCCTCGGCAACCGCGGGGTCATTAGCAGTCCAAAACGCCCCGATTTGCCGGCCGAGGAACTCGCTTCTCGCGATTTTTGGTTCGATCCGCGCACCTACGCTTTCGGCTTCGAAGCGGGGGGAGCCCAATACGGCATGAGTTTCGATGACTATGGCCGCAAATTCGCCTGCTCTAACTCCGACCACCTCCAGTTTTTTCTCTACGACGAGCGTTACGCGGCGCGAAACCCGTTTTTTGCCACCCCGCCCGCCCGCCAAAGCATTGCCGCTGACGGGGGAGCCGCCGAGGTGTTCCGCATCAGCCCCGATGAGCCTTGGCGCATCGTGCGCACGCGTTGGCGGATCAGCGGCGTCGTCAAAGGTATGGTCGAAGGCGGCGGCCGAGTGAGCGGCTATTTCACCGGCGCGACGGGTACCACCGTGTTCCGCGGGGACGCCTACGGCGAAGATTTCGTGAACAATACTTTTAGTGGCGACGCCGGCGGCCAGCTCGTTCACCGCAAAAAAATCTCTCCCGATGGCGTGAGTCTGATCGGCCGCCGGCCGGCGGACGAACAAGGCTACGAATTTGCCGCGAGCACCGACACGTGGGTGCGCGTCGTAAATTTCGCGAACGCGCCCGACGGCACGCTGCACATCTGTGACATGTACCGCGAGGTCATCGAGCACCCCTGGAGTCTGCCCGAGGAGATCAAGCAACACCTCGATCTTAATAGCGGTAACGAGCGCGGCCGCATCTACCGCCTGGTGCCCGACAACCCCACATGGCAACGCCGGGCGGGCGTAGCTCTCGGCTCCGCCGCCACCGCCGAACTGGTCGCCACCCTGGCCCACCCCAACGGCTGGCACCGCGATACTGCGGCCCGCCTCCTGTATGAACGGCAGGACGCCCACGCGGTCCCGCTGCTGGTTGAGCTTTTCCGCACCGCCCACTCGACCCTGGCCCAACACCATGCATTGGGTGTCCTCGACGGGCTCGGTGCTCTTACTGAAGATTCTGTGCTCCTCGCCCTGGCCAGCCCCGACGCTCGCCTGCGCGAACACGCCATCGTGTACGCCGAGAAATTGGCCACCCGCGCCGCGCCTTCTCCGGCCTTAGTAACCCAACTTAGCGCCCTTGTGCTAGACTCCGACCCGCGGGTGCGTCTACAACTCGCTTTTACCCTCCCTGTCGCCCCCGCGCTCGCGCCCGCCTTAGTCCAACTCGCCGCCCGCGACCAGGCCGACCCGTGGATTTCCGCGGCACTGCTGAGCGCTCCACCGGCCGTGCTTAACGCCACACTGCTGCCCGCCTTCACCCGCGATCTCGCCACCGCACAAGCCGCCGCGGTTTTTGTCGCCAAACTCATCGAGATCCGCGCCGCCTCTAGCTCCGCCGCCGACCGTGTTGCACTCATCGATTTCGTCGCTCAAGCCGGCACGAACCCACTCTGGCTGCGGGCCCTGGGTGACGGCCTGCGGCGGGTCCACACCACCATCACTGAAGTCGACACCGCGGGAAAACTCACCGCCGTTTTTTCCCGCGCCGCCGCGACCGCCGCCAAAACCCAAGCTGAGCTCGCCGAGCGCCTCGCAGCGCTTGCGCTTCTTGAGGTCGCGCCTTTCGAGACGGCCCAGCCCGCCCTGCTCGCCTGCCTGGTCGCCGGACAACCCGCTGAATCACAAACCGCCGCGATCCGAGTCCTCGCGCAACACCCCCTCCCCGCCGTCACGACGGCACTGATCCAGCACTGGCGCGATTTCACCCTACCCGCCCGCACGGCCGCCCTCGCCGCGCTCATCGCCCGCGAAGACCGCGCCACGGCGCTCCTGCACGCGATTCAAGCCGGCACCATCAAAGCCTCCGATATTCCGGCCGCCCAAGTTCAAGCACTCGTACACCACAAAAGCGCCAAACTGGTTGCCCTTGCCCGCACCGCGCTCGCTCCAGTGCTCCCGCCTTCGCGCGCCGAGGTTACCGCCACGTTCCAAGCCTCCATCACTGCCCCCGGCGAAGCCACCCGTGGTCACACAATTTACCAGGGTCGTTGCTTCGTCTGTCACCGCGCTGGCGGCGAGGGTATGGCAGTGGGTCCTGATCTGATTACGGTAAAATCTAAAGGTCGCGAAGCGCTCCTGACCGCCATTCTTGAGCCCCACAAAGAAGTCGCCCCGCAATACATCTCCTACGACGTCACGACCAAAGACGGCAACGCCTACACTGGCATTATTGCCCGCGATGACGCCACTGGACTCTCCCTTAAAATCATGGGCGGGGGCGAAATTAATCTCGCCCGCGCGAATATTCGAGGCAGTTCCTCCGCGGGCCAAAGTCTGATGCCGGAGGGCCTCGAAGCCGGCCTGTCTGTGGGCGACATGGCCGATTTGCTCACTTTCATCGAAACGTTAAAATAATCACTTCCGGTAACCGTCCCCTCTTTGCATGCCTACCCCCCCGCTATCCCGCCGCGATTTCCTGAGCTCAAGTGCCGCGCTACTCGGCGCCGCCACCCTCGCCCGAGCCAGTCTGTTCGCCGCCAGCGAAACACCCGCGCTAGAGCCGATCATCGATATCCACCAGCACATCCCGTACAGCAAACGCACGGCCGAGCAAATGATGGCGCATCAGGCTGCCATGGGCATTTCGCTCACGATTCTTCTTCCCGCCGGCTCCCGCTTGGGCCTGGCCGCCGGTGTGAATCCTTATCCGGAAACCCAGGCCTTCGCCGAAAAATATCCCGACCGTTTTCGCTGGTTCGCCAACGAGGTCACCGATCAACCTGACGCCATCGAGGTGATCCGCCGCCAGCTCAAAGCGGGCGCCATCGGCATCGGTGAACAAAAGTTCGACGTCGCCTGCGACTCCGCTGCCACCGAACGCATCGCCGCCTTGGCCGCCGAATTCGACGTGCCTGTGCTCATGCATTTCCAGCAAGGCTCGTACAATCACGACATCAAACGCTTCCACCGCATCCTCGAGAAATTTCCCACCGTAAATTTCATCGGCCACGCGCAGACGTTTTGGGGTAACATTTCTCAAAACTACGACGAGAAAGTGCTCTACCCGAAAGGCCCCGTCACGGCCGGCGGTATCACCGATCGCCTGCTCTCCGATTACCCCAATATGTACGGTGACCTCTCGGCAGGCTCCGGCCTCCAGGCTTTTCTGCGCGATGAAGATCACGCCCGCGCCTTCTTCGCCCGCCACCAGGACAAACTGCTCTACGGCAGCGATTGCTCGGATCCGGTCGGCCACGGTCCCGCCTGTTCTGGCTACCAGCAAATCGCCTCCGTCCGCCGCTTTGCTCCCGACAAAAAAGCCGAGCGCAAGTTGCTTTTCGACAACGCGCGCCGCGTTTTAAAATTAAAAAATTTAGGCTAACTCGCTACTAATTTTATCCCAGTGAAGGGGTCGGTGCCATGGATGTTCGTCCGCGCCGCTCGGGTGTGCGGGATCTTTTACCAAGCCGGCCAATCCGGCTCGTCTTCGCTCAGCTCTCCCTTAGAACCGGATCAACCAACGCCGGCACTAACCTTTAGCGCCTGCGCACCCTCACTATCACGATCCCTAAACATGCCCTTTCGATTTCAAACGGGCATCCTTCTTTTAACCTTATTGTTAAGACCGACGGCGCTGCGACGAGCTACACGGTCAGCCCTGGCCAGGTTCAAGTTGCTAACCCGATCTTTGAGGGTCGCACCGTGCTGGTTTACCCTCGCCGTCCATTTGGCTTAGCTCGCCGCCAAAGTCGACCATGACCGAGGCGAACGACT
>Ga0136642_1000560_pt1 | contig 18812 bp, 22 predicted proteins | sample LowCatLa1302831Y_FD_115313 | JGI IMG/M metagenome (GOLD analysis project Ga0136642, IMG submission 115313) | Freshwater microbial communities from Lower Cathedral Lake, Yosemite National Park, California, USA - 13028-31Y | ecosystem: Environmental > Aquatic > Freshwater > Lake ... | reverse complement strand
GAGCATTCTGGATTCTTTCACTGGCGCTGGAAGCACACAAATCAAGAAGCAGGAAGTGGAGTCTATGTTTGACTCAAATAAGTCACCCTTCGGCAATCCTTTCGGAATGGAGGACAATACTGATTTTTTCCAGAGTCGCATGGAAGACCCTGCGATGCGTCGTCGTGATGGTGAGCGTCCGTTTGAGCCGGTAAAAGTAGGTGCGGGCATTGGAGAGAAGTTTGGCTCCACAGGCAAAGGGGGATTTCAGCAGTATGAGGTGAACGAACAAATGATTAATAATATCCGCCGCACTGATGATCTTCGTACTGCGGATAATCCTAAACTCTCCTACAAGGGCACCGTGATAAGTGGACAGCAGTTCGTTGGCAAGTCTATGGAGAATCCTGGTGAGGTTCGTAAGTACAAGCCTGATGGCTTCTTTGTAGACCAGGAAGGTGAGCGTTTTATTGGTGCCTTCTCAGAGGAGTCACAGCGTGAGTCTGTGCGCCCCGTCCAAGTCATGCCCTATACAACACGTGCGGATACCACAACAGAAATTATTGGTCCTGCTGCGAGTCAGGAGTTCGGTGAAAACTACGTGACAGGCTCGTATCGTACACCGATGCACCAGCAGTTTGGTGGAGCGGGAATGCGTAACGCTGATATGTCAACCTATACGAGTGCAAATACAGATGCGCCTGAGAATGACTATGGTCGTTCAGGATATGAAGTACGTCCGAATGAGCGTTACTATACGAGTGACCGTGTTGTAGGACTCAACGTAACACCTGCAGATAATGGTGCTCATACAGTTCACTATTCGGATGACTCACGACCTACACGTCGCGAGGAGACGAGTGGAAACATCCGCCAGACAGGCACACCTGTTGGCTACGCAGGTGGTGCTCCTGCGATTACAGTCTGGGACCCTACAGATGTTGCGCGTACAACAGTCAAGGAGACAACAGTTAAGTGGGATTACAGAGGTATTGCTGCGCCGGCGGATGGACCGACTCGTCTCACTGTCTATGACCCCGATGATATTGCGCGTCCTACACAGAAGCACCAGATTTCAGCCAAGTCTGAGTACTATGGTGGTGTTAAGGCAGCCACGGAGAAGTTCACGAGCCATCAGTCGGCCTACAATATGCGCCTCAATCCGAGCAAGGAGGCGGTGCGTAAACTACCTAAGCCGTTTGCTGGCAACGGTGGCATTGGCACATTCAACTCGAATGTTAAACAGACATCGAAGAAGCTCGACACGGATATTATTGATGACCGTGCTCTTGCCGTGAATAATGTTGTTGGATTACCACCTGGAGCAGGTGATATTGGTCAGGTGAAGTACCGCGCTCCTTTGAAACTTGATGTTAGCATGGAGCGCAATATGCCGGTCATTGTAGATGCGGTCAATCGCAATCCTTTACAGCAGAGCTTACAGCGGAATGCGGAACACGATGAGGCACTGCTTGCGCAGTATCTGAATGCTAGGGCATAGATATAAGTAAAAGACCCCTTCTTGAACCATCTCCTTCTATTAAATAAAAATCAATAAGAGGTCTTTCTAGATGTATACCATATAACTTTTGAAAGAGCATAGCTTCTGGAATAGGAAAATCATTTATATTAACTCCAATCCATTTTTCATAGACAGAACAATATATATCCATCATTGCGGGTGTTCCAAATGCAAACCAATCACAGAGCGTCTCTTCAAATTCACAGAGTACGCGACTTGATTTAGGAATACATAAAAACTCTTTTTTGGAATGAATACTATCTTGACATTTTAAAAAAGGATTTTCCTCAATTATAGAATCAGTTCTATACCGCATAACAAGGTCATACTTGATATTCATTTTTGCTTCATATTCCTTTCGAATACGATTTACTTGAAATATTGAATACCACATTGGCATACAGCGTGGATACTTATGAAGATGTGTTAAAATAGAAAAATCTTCGATTACATACGATACAGGTTTATATATATTTAATCCATCCGTATGACTGTGTACAAACATTGACATATTCCAATTACCTCTTTCTTTAACTAAAAATGTGCCATGAGAGGTTGTATCACGCTTCCAAGTATGAATAAAAATATCAACTTGAACGTCAGGAACTGAACAGATATTTTTCATTAATTTTTCAAATGAGTGATGAAGTACTCTAAAATCACCTGAAATTTGTAATGCAACGCGCATACTAAATATATTAAATCTCTATTTAAACTGATACGTAGAGAATATAAATAATACTACATGCCACAACCCGCTTGGCTTGTTGCTGGTCCTCCTGGATCAGGTAAATCCACCTTTATTCGCTCAGAAGCGCAGAGACGTGGAATTAATCTTCTTCACTGGAATGCGCGCGTAGACAGGTCACTTCGTGATGGACGTGACCGTCTACATATTCAAGTCAGGTCACGAGAGGCTTCAATTCTCTGGATTGAGGGCGTAGAAGACCTTACACAGGAAGCACAGGCATTTCTACGTCGTATTTTGGAAACTGCAATGCCCCAAGTACTTTGTATACTGGAGTCAACGGAACCGTGGCGTATTTCACCTCCTGTGCTGTCACGTTGTATTTACAAAGAGGTGCGTTCATGGAAGAACTCAATGAAGACACAGATAGAACCACCAAGCCTTGAAGGTATATTAACAGCATGGAACAAAGGTGATGATCCTGTTATTCTTCTTCAAAAGGTCTTAGAGACAAAAGGATTTGTTTCACAGGAACTTGTACTTGAAGCATATCGTCGATGGGGCAATGGAATCAGTCCATGGCTACTTCTCACATGGCTCGTTGCTGAACAGAAGGCTGGTGCCTGCGTTTAACGAACCTTTGATAGGAAAGGCTATCTCTTTAGAGAAAGCATGAACGTTGGTGGCGATTCAATCAATGTCTACGCAGAAGCAAAGACGGAGTATACACGCCAGCTTTGCCAGATTCTATCACCGGCTTTCCAAATCTATTTTTTAGATTTATTGAAAGTTGCAAAGGATAAAGAACCCGAGGCAAAGAGACTCCTGTGGAACTTCCAAGCGCTGTTACAGGAGATTCCGGATTGGAATCAGGATAAGGTTCTTAGAGAAACAGAGAAGATTCAGCGGGACTCGAACTGTGATTACCTTGATGAACTTCTTACAGCGGTCTTCATTGCCCACACAAAGGTGCTTTCAGCGATTCGGATTACAACGAAACAAAAGAAGCTCCAAATTACGATTCCGAAGCTCGACCACTTTGTTCACCGTACACTGAGGGAGACAGGTCGCCTTCTATGGAACAATGCCTTCCTATTTGCGGAGCAAGGGTCAGCGATGGATCGTCAGAAGAATATGCGCCAGGTCGAGTCCCTGATTGTTGAGGGCATCCAGCAGTCCATTCGTAGTCTACTGCCTGTAAAGACCATTCTTCGCGAGTATCTTAATGATACGGATGGTGCTGAGGATGAAGATGAAGATGGAAAGGATGACATTGCAGATACAGAGGTGGTGGTCGCAACGGAGCCTGAAGTCAAAGTGGAGGTAAAGGCTGAGGTAAAGGAAGAAGTAAAGCCTGAGGTAAAGGAAGAAGTGAAGGAGGAGGTGAAGGTCGACTCGACTACACAATCAATTCAGGGTCCTAAGAGCTCCATGAAATCGACCGTTACGGTCAATAAGGAGGCAAGTGTACCCGAGGTAGTCGCCAGTTCTCCCCAAACACTTGTAGTGGATACGGAGCCTACGGTAAGTTTTACAAATATGGATACAATCTTCGATAGTAATGATTTGGAAGGGAATGAAATTGCCGCCCATTCTATGTTTGAAGATGGCGAAGTTGATAAAATTGAGATGCTCAATCTACCTCCGGAAGAAATTGATGGATTTGAAGATTTAGATTCAGGGTCTGCGATTGAATTTGAGGAAATAAACGCCTAAAAGTTTTCTAGTGGAGGGCAGTTAAATGTTCGGTTCAAGCACCCCTCTCTTTCTTACAGTTCTGCTTGGCGGTTTACTTTTATCGGCACTTGGAACTGCGCAAACAATTTATTATCAAGGTGAGCCCTTTCAAATGAAGGGTGCCATTCGTGATTTCTGTATTGGTGCCATTATGGTCACATTTCTATATCAAATGATTCCTGACTCAGTCGTATCAGTAGGTACTTTTCTTTCAGGATTTAAGATGCCTGAACTCCCGACAATGTCAGGTGCCACGCCTGCGTCTACAAAAATGGTAGGCTCCGAAACGGACTTTGATCTTCAGACTGGAGTTCCGAGGTTTTAAATCTGTTGTTATTTTATAGAAATGAACCCTGCTAATGGACCTGCGAATGCTAATGGACCTGCGAATACGAATGCGAATGCGAATGCGAATCCTCTTGCGGGTATAAGTGGAAATTTATTTCATAATACGGCAAACTCAGGACAGGCAAACTCAGGACAGGCAAACTCAGGACAGGCAAACTCAGGACAGGCAAACTCAGAACAAAAGATGAGTGGTGGCCGCCGCAACCGTAAGAACCGTGGCACGCGTAAGAATCGTAAGAACCGTGGCACGCGTAAGAATCGTGTGAAACGTGTGAATCGCCGTTAGATATGATTGCATAAAGTATAACTTTATAAAATCAAATCACTAATTAGAAATGTCAGACAAGCACTATGAGACAACGGCAAATGGCGCGATGATGTGGGCTAAGTCTGAATTGGAACATGTTGGACGTATTGCTGGTGTTAAGGACAAGGACCTCCAATACTCCTACGCGATGAGTACACTCTACGGAATGGCGCATCTTAAAGATGCCTTATTTGAACTTGTTATTGACCCGGCATATAAGCATCATAAACAGGACCTACTCCGTACTCATGATACTGTTATACGTGTTATGAAACATTTATGTAAGGAATATAGGCTAAATTTAAATGCAATTCGTGCTTTTAACGAACGCAAAGTATTAAGTAATTTAAGCTATTTAACAAAGGGTACTAAAACTCGGTCTAATAGAAAATCAAAGCGCTCTACAAGAAAGAATTAATAAGTCTAGTATAAATAGTAGTATGCATCCAAAAAAGGAACCCTCATCTAAATTTCTAGCTCAAACTCCTTTGCCTTCTCAACAACCTAGGGGTTTTTTGGAGAGGGCTATAAATAAAGCAGGGATAGCACCATCAGGTACGACACATGCAGCAGAGGCTACATCAGAAGAAATATGGCGTCTGCCTCAAGAAGTACCATCGATACGCTGGGGACCTGCTCCAATCTATACAAAACCCAAACCATTTAGATGGGGTGGAATAAAGTTTAATGCTATGCCTATAGAAACACAAAATACTTTAATAAAACTATATAAAATTGTACATTCACCCCATATAAATAAACGTATATTTGAGAAGTATAAACAAACTCTTGATATTTTTGAAGAACCGATAGATTATATTTCACGTTATACGATTAATAAAAATCAAGAATTAAATATATGTAAGGAAATAATTAGAAAATATTGGGGCGATATAACAAATCAAAATCATATTATAGAATCAATTGAAATTTGTTCTTTTATACTTAACTGGTTTCAAGAAAATACTATTTTTGAAAATGACATGTTTGTGATTTTTCCAGTAGATATAGCAGGAAATATTAAAAGGCTGATACGTCCTGTAAATGATTCTAATCTTGACTTTAAAATTTCTAAACTTAATTATATAAAACAATTATATCAATTCCCTGAAGGTAATTCACAAGAAATATTAAATAGAATTTTTAATGGCAACGATGAAAATATTAATACATTTAAAATTACTTTACAAGAGGAAATTAATGAACGAATTGATATTATTAATGGACTTTATGTTTACTCACAAGGATTACCTGATGGGAATATAAAAGAGGATTGTTTGCTTTTAGTTGAGCATCTTAATAAAACTACAGTTAAATTTATATCATTGTATCCTGCTCCCCCTGCTCCCCCTGCTCCCCCTGCTCCCCCTGCTCCCCCTGCTCCTCCCCCTGCTCCCCCTGCTCCTTCTCTCATGAGTTTGATTTTATCTGCAGGTCAGGGGGCGTTAAGTAAGATAACAGGAGCTTCAACTGCTGCTGCGGCAGCTAATGAATATGCCCGCTTTAGAGCTGATTTAATTGATATAAATAGAGAGGTTGCCAATATACGTTCAAATAATAATATTGATAAGTTTATATTTATAAATTTATTAACCAAAATCTATTTACCCATTAACCATTTTAATCCAGTACCTTTAATAGATGAAGATACCTATACAAATACACTAAAACAATTAATGTCAATATATGACTCTATTATTCATGTATCTATACAATATATAGAGCAACATAATAAATATATTAAACCCATAGTAGATCCTGCTTCATTACATCACGGTGGCAATAAAACAAGAAAAAATAGAAAATCAAAGCGCTCTAGAAGAAAGCATTAAATCTTTTTGATCTACAATCGTTCTACGATCACCAATCAAAAAAAGAGACTATACATTTTTGCATTTTTCGGATATCCCTTCACTTTAAAACCACTAAACGGCTTCTTTTCAAGCTGGTCTCGCGGACGCGCCATATGACACTCTTCCGCAATCACCTTATATAAATCAAAACTCGGATACTTTTCATTTCCATCACCGTCAATAAGCACATTTTCCCGTCTGTCTGTAACCATCCATGTCCACATGGTATTAAATAAATCTGAATCCGTTTCGCGCATCTCCAGACCTTCCTCAGATGACATTACACGACCACCCTTCTTTTCCTCCATTGTATGAGGAAAAATCGCCTCAAATAAACTTACAGCCAGGCGGCACAGGTCAAAAGAAGGATTCGGCGTAACAAGTGTACCCTTATTTACACAAATCTCTCCAAAGTTATATTGTGTCGCCGCATCATTTCCAATGCGGAAATCATCACTACAGACAACTTTATCACCTAGACGAAAAATCGCACGACCAAAATCAATAATACGGAAAATCTTTCCATATGTTGGTACTTTCCATGTGGTGCGATCACGTTTCTGATAATAGAGAAATTCCTTGTCCGTATTTGACCAAACAATATTATTGGAGTGAAGGTCATTATGTGTTAAAGACATTGTGTGCTGCATCGTACAAAGAGCAGCAATAACCTGAAAGAGCCACGCAGACCACTTTGCTTCCCACTCAGGTTCACCAGGCTCCGTACCCATAAGAGAATGATTCTCAAGAAAATCATCCATAACACCTTCTGATTTTTCAATATACATAAGCATAACAGGAAAATCAGAAAATTCGGCAGAAAAATGAGGATCGTCATGTTCTTCAGATTCATCCTCAGACTCAGATTCAGAAGATTGGCTGTGAAAACTCAGATTATCCGCAGTATGAATACTTGCTTTATCATCTTTTACTGATTCGGCTTTTAGAGATTCATCGCCCGATGTATCGACATCTGAATCATCTTCTGAATTTGTAGTATCATTATTAATAAATGAGGGACGCTTGGTAAAAAACTCCTTTTCAGACTCTGTTTCATCTTTCCATTCGGCACGAAGAAGAAACTTCCTCGCATCAAGACCTTTCCAGAACCAACGTGTATTTCTAAAACTATCATATTCTTCGCTAATGTTGAAACTATATGTATCTGCGATCGCAGTCATGGAGCCATAAAAGAAAGGAAAATGCGGTGATAGATCCAGTTCACGTAGACGAGAAAGGCTGAAATAAGTGACCGCTTCTACATATGCCTGATTCATAGGATCGTTTAGCTTTTCTTGTGTTCTCGTCCATGCCTTTGCTCTTACTGTATTCGCAGGACTCCTTGAGAATTCATACCGACCCTTCATCCAACGAATTGGATCCAACAGATGGGTGATTTTACAATAGGCTGTCTCCCTACGAGTACTCTCTTCATTTCCAACAGTCACTTCACATTCACCTTTTTTTGCATCTGATATTTGTCCCTGCCACCGCCATTTATGGTCGAGCCATGCTTGAGAATTTTCTCCAACTCCTAGAAGCCCGTAACCCGGATGAGATAGACTTAGATTTCTGTATCCAGAAAGTTGGGTTACTTGTTCCAATGTTAAATGTTTCCGAACCAGTGTTACAGGCGGAGGAACCATACTTTGGAACACCGCATCCCATTTTTCTTTTGACATTCCTTCTGGTCGGGGTTAAGGATTGGGTTAGATTTCTAAAACGCGGAAAACTTAAATATGTATAAGTAGTTGGGATGATGGCTGCCCTTGTTCCTGCTGCTTCTGCTGCTGTTTCTGCAGCAGCTCCTTTCGCATTGCGTGCGGCTGGTGCTGCTGGACCTATTATTTTAGAGAGTCTTGGTGCTGCTCGTCCTCGTGCTGTTGCTCCCGTTGCGTTAGGCGCGACTGGTGCTACCTTTAATCCTGAGGCTGCTTCTGGTGCTGCTGGTTCTGCTGCTGGTTCTGCTGCTGGTTCTGCTGCTGGTCCTTCTCTAGCGTCGAGATTTGTATATAGTAGTATATTTCCTGGAGCTCGATCTTCTAACTTAGCACAAATGGGTCGATTACAACATGTAGTTAGTGGACCACCACTTGGATTTAGAGGTTTTCGGTCGGTTGCTCAAAGACCTATACCACGTTTAACAGCACTTGAACGGAATGCCACAAGAGCAGATGCAGCAAATAGAGTTGTTGAAAATGCTTTTAATAGAAAAGTCTTTAAATTTGAGGTAGAGAGAAATCAAGGAGGACGATTTGTAGATTTAGTTTATCTTATGAACTATGGTAGTACTACTAAAGGAATAACTGATATTTTACTAAAGGATACTTGGCGACAGGGTCCTATACAAGGAACTCAAGGAGTTGGAAAGCAAGTTGAACATATTACTGGAAGAATTATAGCTGCACGTATTTTTATGGGATGTAGACAAGTAAATTCAAGTCCAGAGGATAGGAAAAGATTTTTTACAATTCTGGGATATTTGTGGAATACTGGTGGTAATCTTAAATACGAACTAGAATCAACAAATACTATTCTTTCAGCATTAGATAAAAAAGTTCACGACAAAATAATATCATTTCGTGACGCATTTGTTGAATATACAACTAACCCAAATGGAACTTCAAGGAATGTGCCAGGATTTGATGTTAAAGTCTACATACAAAGAAATAGAGAAGCTATAGATGGCATAATACGTGGACTTAGAGAAGCTGCTACACCTGCTGCTACACCTGCTGCTACACCTGCTGCTACACCTGCTGTTAGAGATCTTATTAATTATGGAATTTGGTATCTTGAAAGATATCGAGATGTAGCATATCCTCTTCTAGCTGGTGGAGGAATTGTAGATTTTTCAAAGTACCCAGAGGATATACAACAATTCATAACGGATGCGTGTTTTGATGCACTTGTATATAGTGATAAAGCATTCGTCGAATCTAACGCTTCAGCAGATGAAGCAAATGTCATAGTAATGAAACTTATTGATAATATTGATGAAATATGGAAAATATTTGATACTGAAGTTCTTGATAAAATTACATATAAAGAAATAAATGATATGATGACTAAAGCAAAGTTAACTCCGCCTGTAAATAATACAGGAAATAAAGTGGGTGGCGCAAGAAAAAAGAGTTTCAAAAGGAAAGTATCAAAAAAAACAAGAAAGTCTCGTGCCCTATATGGCGATACACACAAAAAAAATCATAAAAAACATACCCGCAAATTTAAAAAGCGTAGCAACTAAAAATCTCGTTTACCGCCCCTATACAGAATGGCAGCAGCATCCGCTATGAATGTATCCCTCCGCAAGTTCGAGATGAAAAAGATTCCTCAAGACGCCGTGGCCGTTTTTATTGGTCGCCGTCGTACTGGTAAGAGTACCCTTGTTCGTGACCTCCTCTACCACCATCAGAATATGCCTCTCGGTACTGTAATTAGTGGCACAGAGGAGTCGAATAGTTTCTATAGTCAAATGATTCCGCCTCTCTTTATTCATGGAGAGTTCAGTCCAGTGATTCTCGCAAACTTCTGTAAACGCCAGAAATTGGTTATGCACAAAATCCAACAGGACCTCGCCGTGGGTAAACAGAGTAAGATTGACCCCCGTTCCTTTATGATTCTCGACGACTGTATGTATGACGATTCTTGGACTCACGATAAGAATATTAAGTATCTCTTCATGAACGGTCGTTGGCTCAAAGTCTTCTTTTTGATTACTATGCAGTACCCACTCGGTATTCAACCGGCGCTCCGAACAAACGTAGACTATGTTTTCATTCTTCGCGAACCCTATATGTCAAATCGTAAACGCATCTTCGATAACTACGGCTCCGCATTTCCCTCCTTTGAGTTTTTCTGCCAGGTTATGGACCAATGTACACAGAATTATGAATGTCTCGTCATTGACAATACATCACAGAGTAATAAGCTCGAAGATTGTATTTTCTGGTACAAGGCTGAAATGCATCCTGAGAAATTCCGCATTGGGGCGCCTGAGTTCTGGCAACACAGTGAACAACACTATCGTGATAAAGGTGAAGAGGATATTAACCAATATGACCCGAGTGCAGCACGTAGACTCAAGGGACCTCCTATAAATGTTCGTAAGAGTAATTAGTGAATTTGAATAATCCGATTCCACGGTAGAGATGAAGAGTGACACAATTGCGATTTTAATACTACTGTTTTTTGCGTGTGTTCTTATGGGTTGGTATACAGTTGAAGGACGCATGGAAGGATTTGAATCAGGAGAAGGTCAAATGTGTGGTGTTGATATGGCTCCGTGTGTTCATGGAACAAAGTGTATGAATGGATATTGTGTATCACTTGCTGCTCCCATGCTTCCTACAAGTTCAGGGCTTAGTGTTGAACCCTCCGATCTAGGCAATCCTGGAGGCTTTCTACACACTGAGTAGAATGGTTAAGATGTTTCGCTTAGGCGTTGCGGGCTGTGCGCTTGTTATTTTATTTGCGGTACTGCTGATTATGCCATGGCTGCGTAGTACATTCCCCGGTCTCGTACAGGGTTTCTCTAACTACGATTGTAAGCGTGAGACACAGTGCCCCGAGGGCACTTTCTGCCAACGTGACCAATGTATTTCAATTGCGCCGCCGATGGATAGTTCGGGTGCTGTAGGTGCGTCATCATAAACGTCTGTTCTATGTTTTTTCAAAAAACTGTAAACAGAATCTAATCCTTCTTATTCTCTTTCTTACGCTCAATCGCTAGATCAGCGGGACCACTGAACATGCTCGCATAGGACCCAACACCCGCCGTAAAAGGAGAAGCATCGGCAGCCGCATTACTCGCAGCCTCAGCCTCAGTACCCTGTAAGTTCTGACCGCCCATACCCTTCACGCCCTTCTGGCGCTGCTCCGAGTAAAACGTATCACGCGCGGACTCATTCTCCTTGTACTTCTTCATGAGCGTATTAAGCTGGTCCTCCGCATACTCCTGTTCCGCAACCGCATTCGGATTCGGATCCCACGGTAGCCACTTTCCAACCTCACCTACAAATACATTGTGAATCGTGTCATTGCGCTGGAGCTTCTTAGAACGTGCAACGGCTTCTCCCTGAGAAGCATAGACTCCACGAATCTTCAGTCCACGGACACTCGTCTTAAAGTTATTCTTCGCAAAGAACTCCTCCTCCAGGCGAGTACCATTCTTGTAAAGGAAATCATCATACGCCTCCTCAATTGTAGTTGACTTAATCTCCTGCTGATTCTTACGTACATAACCCTCCAAGTCAGCCAGTACAACCTCCATCTTTACCTGACTAGAACGGCAGATAAGGGCAACTCCAGACAGGTCGAGCTTCTCTGACTTGACCGCCTCTGCCTCAAGCTTTGAGTTGACAGAACGGACCGTATCTGCAAGAAATGCCTCAAGCTTCTTCGTCTTATACTGAATTTCGTAATCCTTTACAAAACTTGAAAAAAGGAAAGCATCTTTACTGGCAAGTGTCTTCTCCGGACTCAAAAAACTCAGTAAACAGAACTTCTGACCAGGGATTTCCTGATCTTCCTCAAGATAGTCCTCCTTCTCGGTATAGTTGGTCTCCTTTGACATTCTAAGGGCTTACTGGTATATTTCTTTAGGGGGTTTCCACGCAGCTGCGCCCAACTTTTTTCTCACGGAGAAATATAATAATGGATCTCGCTGAAGTTCTCAATCGCGCCATCAAGTATCTGATTGAGGGTATCGCCGTGGGTCTTGCTGCCGTCCTGGTTCCCCGGAAGGGCATTGACTTCCAGGAGGTTGTCGCCATTGCCATCGTCGCCGCGGCTGTTTTTGCGGTTCTCGACCTTGTCTCCCCGTCCATTGGTGTGACGGCTCGCCAGGGTGCCGGCTTCGGTATTGGTGCGAACCTAGTAGGCTTCCCGCGGTAAGCGCAGCGACCCTTCAGGGTAAGCGCAGCAACCCTTTATTTATAAGACTATCAACAAATCTACTATTTTTCTATGCCATAGATAAATAGGAAATGCGTATGTCAACTACAAAGCTTGCTATTTGTGTAGTTGTGGTGGTTGTTCTTCTGGCAGGTTTAACAAGAATGCGTTCATATTTTGAAGGATTTAAGATGGATACAAATGCTAATAATACTCCGAGTCCGAATACACCTACAAATGATCCACCTGTACAGTATATAGCTCCCCAAGGACAAGCTATGATGGCTCCCCAAGGACAAGCTATGATGGCTCCCCAAGGACAACCTATGATGATGGCTCCTCAAGGACAACCTATGAGACAAGGTGTGCCGCTCATGCCCCCTATGGCTTTACCAATTGATGCGCATATTATGTTGCCTATCCAATCTCCTGTCTTTGCAAGAAGTAGAGCAAATAATCAACAGATGGGTGCACCTTACCAACCTGCTCAGCCTATGCTGAATCCAGGTGAACAAGTAGGTCCCACACAAGTAATGCAGATGCCTAATTCTAATTAATCTCATTCTACGATAGAATGCGTCTATCCAATACAGCCCTTATCCTCGTTATTTTTGCATCAGCAATCCTTCTTTCTGTGATAAGCCCGCTTCGCGAGTTTTTCACATCTCCTGGTACTATGGTACAACTCGTAACAAGTCATGTTCCCACAGCGGAAGACTATAATTACTACAATAATGTCTATCCTCGTGTTGTCCGTCGTGAAATTGCGGACATGACCGGTGAAGATCCTGGACAACTCCACCCCTGGACATTTCCATATGTTAGTCGCTAGGCTTAAAAAATCATAAAGAGAGAGTACAGTCATAATGGAAAACTTAATTCTGTATACATCCCCCTTTTCGAAACACCGAGTTGGCAGACCCAATGATGGTGGCTACGTTATTGTTAAACTTCCTGACACATATGATTTATTTATATCAGGCGGAATAAATGATGATACGAGTTTTGAAGAGCATTTTGTAAGTCTCTATCCAGATGTACCCTGCTACGCTTTTGATGGAACAATTAATGCCTTACCTGTTCCAAGTCAAAAAATTAACTTTGTAAAGAAGAATCTGGGTGCAACAAATACCGATACTCTTACAGATTTACATGAATATATGACAAAGTCAAACAACATTTTCATGAAAATGGATATTGAGGGACATGAATATCGAATTATGCCTACATTAATACGGAGTAACTATATACAGAAAATTAAACAACTTGTCATTGAAATTCATACTCCTGGCGATATACAACTCTATCCTGATTATTTTAAGGGGCTGTCCGATATTCAAAATGAACATATGTTTGATTTATTAAATAAAATAAATAAGACACATACACTTGTTCATTTTCATGCGAATAATGGTTGTAAAATTCAAATGGTAGAAGGAATTCTTTTACCACATGTATATGAACTCACATTTATACGAAATGAATTTGTACCTGAAAAGGTGAGAAATACCGATGCTCTCCCTACAAAGTTAGACATGCGAAATATTAAAGAGAAACCCGACTACTTTTTATTCGGGCATCCGTATACCGTATCAGGCGGAGTCTTAAATTGACCTCACAAACTGCCAATCAAGGTCTTCACAGATTTTTTGCCAGATTTTATCCTGTGTATAGAGTTTATCACGATTCTTCAGAAGTGGAAAATTCGGTAAATAATCATCAAGTTCCAGGAGTTCACAGAACTTGTAGAGAACATAGGAATACGAAAGGAAATTGCTCCGTCCCTTCGGGCAATGCTTCTGAAAATGCGGCTGAATCTCCTTAAACATATACCGCAACTTCTCTTCAATCTCACGATTCATCACAGGGGCATTCTTGCCATTGAGACGATTTGTAATATGAGGAACGTGTTCATAATATTTATTTGCCTTAATTTTCTTGAGAATCTCACGAATCTTCGCAGGCTTCAGACCTTCAAGCTGCGTAATCCGCTCCTTCTTCAGTTCCAGAAGAATCTGGTCATAGATCTCCTGCGGAATATCGGTACACTCTTTTGCTTGAAATTGTGCGAGCCATTCATTGAAATGATTAATGCGTTTGTACGCATAATAACTCACTTCACGAGGCGGATCCTTATAACTCGGTTTATCACTATCCATCAGGACAAACTCCTGGTTTCCACATGCTGTACAACTAAACATGGCTTCATTTGAACTAAAAATCATTTCGGCAGAGCATAAATCACATAGACCAAATCCACTTTCAGCTTCAACCGATGTATTTCGTGCATGTCCAGGGTCGACTTTCTGTAGATATTTATCGAGGAGTTTATCACGCTGTAAATTCTCACCCTTTATCTCCTTTTTCAGTTCCGCCAGAGCTACTCCTGTTTCGCCTGCCGCTTCTTGAAGTGCCGCGAGGACACTCCCCGGCTTCACATAACTTCTGGTGGTTTGAAGACTCTCTACACCATTCTGAATCTTCTCTTGAATATCATAATACGTATAAAGTATATCGCCAGTTTCTAAGAAATAGTTCAACATATCCTCCTCCTTTGTAATTGATTGAATCTCACGCTTCACTTCACGAAGCTTATTCTCCTTAAGATTTCGTTCAATTATATTCTCACATGTCTCAATTTCTCGAAGTAGTTGTTTTTCATGTAGTTTTAATGAAGTAACTCCCTCTTTTTGTTCCAAAAGCTGGGACATTTTTACCTGGTGAATCGCATCTAGCGTAGTACGAGCCTCCGGATTAGAACGCTTTGTTGGTCTTATTTTGAAGTAGGGTTCTCCCATACTAAACTCTATTCAGATTTCTTGAATCTGTTTAGGCTTCAAAGAGAATTTTTTTCTTTGCGCCAAAATTATTTTCTAAGTTGAGGTTATAAACTAAAATGACAGGAGGTGGTCTTATGCAACTTGTAGCTTATGGCGCGCAGGATGTTTACCTCACGGGCAACCCCCAGATCACCTTCTTCAAGGTGGTCTACCGTCGCCACACGAACTTTGCCATGGAGGCGATTGAGAACCCGTGGAACGGCGCGCCGAACTTCGGCAAGCAGGTCACGTGCACGATCCAGCGCAACGGTGACTTAATCTACCGTATGTACCTCCAGGCGACGCTGCCGAGCGTCTCCCTCCTTGCGTCTGACGGCTCTGGCGCCCAGTTCCGCTGGCTCAACTGGGTTGGACACAACCTCATCGACTGGGTTGAACTCCAGATCGGCGGCCAGCGCATCGACAAGCACTATGGACAGTGGCTCCACATCTGGAATGAGCTCACGCAGGAGCCTGGCAAGCAGGCTGGCTACGCCAAGATGGTGGGCAACATCCCGCAGCTCACGAACCTGCTGGTTCAGGGCGGCGAGTCTTGCGACAACTACTGCTCAGGCGGTGAGCCGAACAGCTCCAACGAGGTTCTCAACTGCTCCCCTGAGTACACGCTGTATGTACCGCTCCAGTTCTGGTTCTGCCGCAACCCTGGTCTTGCGCTCCCGCTCATCGCGCTCCAGTACCATGAGGTCCGCATCAACCTCCAGTTCAACGACCTCACGAACCTCTGCTGGGCGTACACCCCGCAGGCGTCGTCGACGACGGCGATCCAGACGCGTGTTGGCAACAACGGCCTCGTCGCGTGCTCCCTGTATGTCGACTACATCTACCTCGACACGGATGAGCGCCGCAAGTTCGCGCAGGTGTCCCACGAGTACCTGATTGAGGTCCTCCAGTTCACGGGCGGTGAGTCCATCACGTCAAGCTCCAACAAGCTCAAGCTGAACTTCAACCACCCGTGCAAGGAGCTTGTCTGGGTCGTCCAGCGTGACTCCTTCACGAGCTGCGACGTGAACGTCATCAACCCGTGGAAGGGCCAGCAGCCGTTCAACTTCTCTGACTGGTGGGACCGGTCAGTCCTGGAGTCTGGCTACTCCGTAACGCGCGTTGAGGGCATGGCGGGTGCCAACCCGTGCGTAACGGCGCTCATCCAGCTCAACGGCCACGACCGCTTCCAGGTACGTGAGGGACGCTACTTCAACGAGGTCCAGCCGTACCAGCACCACACCAACATCCCGTCTGTTGGCATCAACGTCTACTCCTTCGCCCTCCAGCCGGAGCAGCACCAACCGTCAGGCACGTGCAACTTATCACGCATTGATAACACCACGCTCCTCCTCACGGTTTCTAACAACGCGGTTGGCACGGCGACGTCCTCCACGGTCTATGTCTATGCGACGAACTACAACGTGCTCCGCGTGATGAGCGGAATGGGTGGTTTAAGTTATTCGAACTGATGACATTAATAATGTCATGTTTGGAAAACTTTGGCTGCTAAGAGTACTTCGAAAAAGGAAGTGCTAGTTTGATAACACTTGTTTCTAAGAGAAACATGGAGCAACACCATCAAATTGCGGGAAACTCCTGCTAAGTTATGACTACCGCCCTGGAACCGAAAGGTCAGTCCAGTGGCACCAAGGGGAAACTCGTGGGTAGGGTAAGAAGGTCATAAATAGGGACAATCCGCAGCCAAGTTCTAAGGTCAGTGAGTGACTAAGAATGCAGTTCAGAGACTCAATGTTGGTGGACCGAAAGGTCTAAGATAGAGTCCGTCCCCACAGAAATGTGGTTTACCAGAGGATCTCAATACACTTGTTATCGTGTATAGGGGGAGAGTTGGTAGAGTTCCTGTGCCAAAAGGCAGGGAATGGAAGGCATGCTCGCCTACTCCAACTAGACGCAAAGTCATTTGTGTTTGGTTTTTTTATACTCTATAAATTTGAATAGCCGCCGATTGGGCGGCAAGTCTAAAAGTTATTTGTGATACTCCGGTAGAATGTCACATATACCTTGTACCCATTGTTCTAAAACATACGAACCCTTCAAAACAGCTCATGGAAAAGTTAGTAAACTATGCCCACAATGTCGTGAAACTCAACAACGAGCCGATGAAAAACGAAAAGATCGTGTGCGAAACTATCAAGCCGAAGCAAAACGAAATCTAGATACAGCGTGGAGTACATTTATTAAAAAATCAGTTGAGCGTCGTGAAAAAGAGAATAGCCTTACTAAAGAGGAGTTTCTTCAATATATCCAGACTCCTTGTTACTATTGTAATTATTATGATGAAAATGAAATAAATGGTATAGACCGTATAGATAATTTAAAAGGATATTCAAAAGAGAATTGTGTAACTGCATGTAAAACATGTAATCGAATGAAACATATATTTCATCCAGTATTCTTTATTGAGAAGGCAAAACTAATTATGAAGTTTGAGGATAAAATACTAACAAATTCTGAACGAGATGCCTTTTATCTAAAATGGAAAGAATATGTACATAAATCACCGGTACCTTATATTTATGTAAAACGCAATACAGAAGAGAAACGAGGAATACCCTACCAGATTACAAAAGAGCAATATGAAGAACTTATTTATAAGCCCTGTTATCTATGTGGATTCAAATGTCGAGCAGGAAATGGTCTTGATAGAGTTAATAATACAAAACGGGAATATACTTATGAAAATGTAGAACCATGTTGTTCAAGTTGTAATATGATGAAAGCCCTCTTTACAAAAGAGGAGTTTCTACAGAAAATAAAAGAGATATCAGCCTTTAGCATAGAGTATCCAGTTGAATGGTCAACAATTCCTCGACATGGATTTCAAATGGGTGGAGCAAAAACAGAAGGTCTTGCTGAGCCTGAAAAAGAAAAACAATGGCGTGCAAAAACAATTTATAAAGCTATTCGATCAGGAACAACGGTAGAGTTTATAGAACATATAAAACAAGCAGGTCTTGAAGAAAAATGGAAACTAGTTGAAGCAGATGCCGGTGAAAAAACATTTGAAGATATGGAAGCATCGCTAAAAAAACTTGTTGCAGAAATTCGTTATAAACGTAATGGGCGATAATCACTTCCTAGAAGATGCTAGAACAATACCGACAATTGCCATAGAACTAAGTACAATTGTAAATAAAGCGTATATACAAAACTGCGTCATTGGAGAAAGTAAAGGTTCAGTGATGGGAGCTAGAGATGGATTCTGTGAATTCTTGCGACAAATTGGACAGAATGGAAATTCTAGATTACTAACCTCACGTTTTTCGCGTATCCATTAATTCCAGCAAACTGGATGAACATGAAATCGACAGCCGCATGTTATATATTTACTACTCTCTACAAGTGTAGCATCACTTTCATGGGTAAGTTCAAGACAGACAAAACATTCATTTTCGGGCACAACTGCTGTAAGTTCTGTAAGTGAGGTTGTGGAGGTTGACGGCTTCATTAAAAAAATATGGTGTTATTTCTATAAGCACTATGCGACAATCGCCTTTCGACGCCGAAGTACAGGACCCTGAATTTCCGTTGGAACATCAATCTCTTCACCACTCATCCAGGTCGCAACATTGCCTAGAGTACCTACAACGGCAAACAGAGCTGCGACGAGCATAGCCTTATACATACTCTGAGAATGAAG
>Ga0136642_1000559_pt1 | contig 18812 bp, 16 predicted proteins | sample LowCatLa1302831Y_FD_115313 | JGI IMG/M metagenome (GOLD analysis project Ga0136642, IMG submission 115313) | Freshwater microbial communities from Lower Cathedral Lake, Yosemite National Park, California, USA - 13028-31Y | ecosystem: Environmental > Aquatic > Freshwater > Lake ... | reverse complement strand
TGCATGCTAAATGAGCGAATAAGTAAATCCCCTACATATGTAGGTTGGAGTATTTGATAGGAAACTCCCGTTTGGGCATCTTGATATTTATTTCCAGAGCCCATCGCAAAAGCTGTGGATTGCCCAAAGAATAAAAAGATTAATGTGGCGCTCAAAGTGAAGTTAATTATCTTTCGCATACTTTGAGGATACACCTTAAAGATTTAAAAGATTTGTGGCGGTATTGCGAGCCACACCCATGACTCCTAGGCACATCTCATCAGATGATCCTTCACCCCACGTGACGTATCGCGGTGGCAATTTGCGAAGCGCTGGCAATATTGAGCGAAGCTTTGGATCAAAAGTGCAGACAACGCGAACGGTATCTCCGGCCCTCAAGGCAATAGGCGCCTTCAAGACTGTAGGTGATTGATCATCAAAATTATATTGAGGGCGATTGAGAATTACTTTCTCACCGGGTGTACCGGGATTAAGTATTAATTTCAATGACGTTCCAAGAAGATGCATGTGAGGGGTCGCCTTCACAACTAACTCATCTTGCATAATTTTCTTATCGCACGTTGAGGTTGTACTTGGTACTGGTTTAAAAGCGCTCTGACCGCAAAGCAGATTAATTCCTGCTGCTTCAAAGGCACTTGCTTGTGAGGTACGACGTCCTAAATCAGTTAGGGATTTTCCTCGATCACAGAAATCTCCGGTAACACCCGGTGGGCAAGCAAGTTCGACGGGAGCGGCAACCATGTCACCGTAAAGAGTGCGCAATTTGGATCCTTTAGCCGCAACTGTTGTAATGGCAACTTTTGATTGATCTGTAACAGTCATTCCAAGTTGGCGAAGCAAAAGGTTGTAATGGACCTGCATGACCAATCGATCACCTTTGTGAAATGGAGTTCCGTATCCCGCAGGCATTACATCAACATCGCGGCCCGGGGCCCATGAAGATAACCAAGGAGAGGTGAGGAATGAGGAGAAACTTGCGCCACTTCCAATTCCACCAAAACATGGCCAGCCTGCGCCATTGTTATCAAGTGTTACTGCTTCTGGTAAATCTTTCGCACTTACTTGAAACAAAATTGCATGATGAAATAAAACGCGTTGCTGAGGTAGGAATTTCACAGAAGTAATAAGTGAATCTTGATTGACCTTAGGATCCATGAGGAAGCAGTGATAATCATCAGTGCCATCGGCTGGGGCTGCTGGAAGGTGTGGCTTTGACATTTGGGCGGTGTAAATCACGGTGCCCGCAGGTGCGGTAACGGACATGGCCGGTGAACCGGCAGCAACTGCCACGGTAAATACCACGGTGAGTGCGACTGTCGTCACAACAACAAGCCTCTTCATGTTCATGGAAGGAGGATACCGGGATTCGTAAATGGCTTAAGCAATCTTTACCCAATAGCGTATGGCTATGCGAATGAAAGCGGTCACACACACTGGCACTATCCAAAGGAGCACCCATGGCTCGGTTTTGACGCTCACACTTGCTCTTATTTTTCTTGTTTTCTCAGCAACCTTTAATCCTGTCTCAATCGCTAACGCCTCATCATCTTCTCCATCCACGCAAGATTTAACTCTTCGCGGTGCCGGAAATATTCAACTCGACTCCACGCTATTTTTGCCTAAGGTCATACCAGCACCTGCAATTCTTTTAGCACACGGTTTTGGTGGGGATAAAAATTCTGTGGCGCCCCAAGCACGAGAATTAGCAAGGGCTGGTTACGTTGTTCTCACATGGACAGCGCGTGGATTTGGAAAATCTACTGGTGAAATTTCGATGGACTCCCCAAATGGTGAAGTTTCCGATGCTTCAAAATTGATTGATTTCCTTACAACTCGCAAAGAAGTAATCCAACAAAAAGCTGGTGATCCCCTCGTTGGTGTTACAGGTGATTCATACGGTGGGGCGCTTTCACTTCTTGCAGCTGGTTATGACAATCGAGTAGATGCGATTGCTGCAAATATCACGTGGAACAACCTGGAGCAGGTTTTATTTCCGCAGAACGCTAGCGGCACAGGCCTTGATGGTCCGTATAAAAAATTCTGGGCCGGAACATTTTTCTCCATCGCCACGCTGCCTAATTCTCTTGCTGGTGAGTGTGGAACATTCACCGCGCAATGGTGCGCAGCTTTCAAGAGCGCCGTAGCTAATGGAGTTCCGACATCGGCTCAAAAGCAGCTGATGAGCGCATCTTCACCTTCGTCTGTAGCCAATAAAATCACTGCGCCAACTCTTCTTATGCAAGGTGAAAGTGACTCGCTATTTCCACTAAGTGAATCAACTGCCACCGCAAATGCGATTCATGCAGCGCATCCAAATACCCCGCTGGCCATGATTTGGCATGGCGGTGGCCATGATGGTGGTTTGGATGAGTCAAAGCGCCTCAAAGCGGCAACCGTGATTTGGTTTGATAAATATCTGAAGAATTCAAAGAACAAGTCCGTTGATATGCCAAAGTTTCAAGTAACAAATACAAATGGATCTATCTCTCTGGTGGACTCATCGGTAATTCCTAAATTTATGCAAGCCGATGTATTCCCTAATAACAGTGGAACGCGCCAACTAACGCTAGAAACTCCATTCACAGCACTTGTTGCACCTATTGGTGGCATCCCAGCTGCAATATCTTCACTCCCCGGTCTTGGCGCAGCCGCTTCAGTACTTTCTATCGCGGGTGGCTCAGCGGCTTTCCTTCCTGGGCAATCTGGATTTCTTGAATCCGCCCCACTCACTACTCCTATTTCGATTGTTGGCTCTTCCACAGTATCGGTCAAAATTTCTTCCAGTGCGAAAGATGCAACACTTTTCTTCTCACTCGTTGTCCGCACACCATCAGGCCAGACAAAGCAACCAAATGGAATAGTCGCACCGATTCACGTAACCGGATTATCGGGAGCGGGTTCAATCTTTACTGTTACCTTGCCTGCCGTCGTCATCGATGCAGCAGTCGGGGACAAACTTGCGGTGGCAATCTCGACAACCGATCAGGGTTACACACTGCCGCAGGATGGACGCATGTACACGGTCAGCACTGTTTCACCGCTCACGATTCCGCTTCTTGAATTTCACTCATCTGTAAGTAAGAGCACGCAACTTGTCTGGCCAATTGCAACGCTCGTCGTAATAATTTTCGCAATCTTTGCTGCATATATAAGACGTCCACGCCATTCCGGTCAACCAAAGATTGCAAGCAACGCATTGGTGAGCGTTACAAATCTTTCAAAAGTTTATAAAGACGGATATAAAGCAGTCAGTGATCTCTCATTTGAAGTCGAACGTGGTCAGGTACTTGGTCTTCTTGGGCCTAATGGGGCTGGAAAGACAACAACTCTGCGCATGATGATGGGGCTAATTTTCCCAACTGAAGGTGAAATTTCAATCGAGGGTAAACCGATTTATCCAGGTTCACCTACTCTTGCAAATCTTGGTTCCTTTGTCGAAGGTTCTGGATTTTTGCCGCATTTGTCAGGACGAGAAAATCTGGATTTGTATTGGAAATCAATCGGCCGAGAAGAAGATCCTTACATTGAAGAAGCAATTGCGATAACCGATTTGGGTTCTGCCCTCGATAAAAAGGTGCGTTCTTATTCACAAGGAATGCGTCAACGCTTGGCCATCGCACAAGCCATGCTTGGTATGCCAGATTTGCTTGTGCTAGATGAACCAACAAATGGCCTTGATCCTCAACAAATTATTGCCATGCGCGGAGTCCTCAAGGATTACGCAAAAACTGGGCGAACAGTTATCGTCTCATCGCACCTACTGGCTGAAGTAGAGCAGACCTGTACGCATGTTGTCCTCATGCATCGCGGACGGCTCATCGCCTTCGGTCCGATGAAAAAGATTCTCCAGCGCAAGGGTAAAGCCGTCGCTAATCTGGAAGAGATCTTTATTGAACTAGTGGGAGAAGAGCTCACGATTGGTCTGAATCAAACACTTGCAAAGAAATCAAATTCAAAGATTGCTCAATTAATTGCGAAGGGGAAGGGTAACTAAGACGACTATGTATAACTCACACAAAACACTTCCCTACAGAGTTGAGATGTATCGCCAACTCAAGCGCAAGCGAACTCTCTTTGCTTATCTCTTTGTGATGTCACTTCCCATTATTGTCGCTCTGGCCGTGAAATTTGGAACTTCCGGTAATTCAACTGGACCTACTCGTTTTGGTTCAGGAACGGCCGACCTCATTGGCCTTGCAACAAAGGGCGCGGCAAACTTCACCTCCACGATGTTTTACTTTGCTACGCCGTTTCTCTTGGTTGCCGTCATCTCCATTTTTAATGGAGATACTGTGGCATCAGAAGCAAACTGGTCCACGCTGCGATATCTACTTGCTTCCCCTGTCCCACGCACGCGTTTGCTGATCCAGAAACTCAAAGTGAGCCTGACTTTATCTGCCCTCTCCGTTGTTATATTGGTTGGAACTGCGTGGATTGTCGGACAAATTGCCTTTGGTACTGCCCCGTTATTAACACCGCTTGGCGTAACCATGCAGGCACATGTCGCTATTCCACGGCTCTTGATAGTGGCTGCTTATCTTTCAATTAATCTTCTAGCTGTTGCAGGGTTGGCTTTCTATTTATCTGTAGCGACAGATGTTCCACTCGGTGCTGTTGGCGGGGCTATTGGAATCATGATTCTTTCCAATATTCTCGATGCAATTAGTGGACTGGGAACCCTACGCAATTGGTTGCCTACTCATTATTCATTCTCGTGGTTTGACGCCTTTTCATCCAATATTGACTGGACTCAAATGATCCGCGGGGCAAGCTATTCGATCATGCTCTTTGGAATATTGATTGCACTTGCAGTGAATAAATTCAGTAAGAAAGATGTGACTTCTTAAAACTTTAAGAATTACCAGTCAATGACTTGGCGTTCTTCCCAGAGAAATCCCGTTTTATCAGTTGCGGCATCAAAGGATCGGGTGGATAACCAGATCGCCGTATCAGCTCCTTGCTCAACAGATAGCGGCGCGTCAGGACCACCCATGTCGGTACGTGTGTGATTCGGGCAGACTGCATCAACAAGAAAACCGCGAGCGCCATGTCCGGTTTCGTGTGCGAGGTTGCGGACCAATGCGTTTACACCGGCTTTGCTAATTCGATATGGAGCTAATCCCCCAGCGTTACCCGGTCCGGACATTCGTCCAAGGCATGCAGAGAAAATAATGACGCGACCATCACGCGCTTCTGCCATCGATGGCGCAAGAATATTTACGGCAATAAAAGTTGAATCAAGATTAATTGACATCACCCGGCGCCATTCTTGCGACGTTGTCTTCAGAGTTTTCGACATCTTCTCACTCATCACACCATGAGCCAGAACAAGGATTTGTGGGGTTCCAAATGTTGCAAGAATTTCCTTGAAGGCTAGCTCCGTTGCATCCAGATCTTCTAGATTAACGGCGCGGTAATCACATCCCAATGAAGCGGCCGCATCCTTTAAGCGTCCAGCATCTTTTGCAACAAGTACCACGCTATGGCCTTCTGCTTTTAACGCGCGAGCAGTTTCAAAACCAAGTCCGCGAGACCCACCAGTTACGATTGCTAGCGACATGGAGTATTACTTTCTCTTCAAATCTCGAAGGGATTTTTTCAGCGCCCTGTGGCGCGCACGATCTTCTGGATTCTTCTTCGTCGGAAAGGCCCAACGCAAAAGCAGAATGAAGACTGGCATGACTATGAAGCCGCCAAGACCCTTGAAAAAGAGGGCTGTATTAATTCCACCAAGCATCGGCATAATCTAGCGGACAGAATTTGATTCGGGCTGCATTAATATGTGACCATGGCTACAAAAGACCCGAGCAGAGAAGCTCATTTTCCTGCTATTGAAAAGAAATACGGCGAGAAGATGTCGTATTGGCACAAGGTCATGAAAGAGATAGCCCAGGAAAGGTATCCCGCGCAGATTGCCCATCTTCGTGAGAACTATGGGTTCTCCCAAGCGCATGCAAATGCCCTAGTTATGTATTCACGCGGATCTGTTTCGTCCAAGAAATTTACAACAATGAGTCAATACCTCAAGACCGTAGACCCTGTTCAGGCAAAGACAGTCCGCGCCATGTTTAAAGTCATCCAAAGCAAATATCCAAAGTTAACGCTAGAGATAGCTTGGAATAAACCAATGCTCAAAGACGAGAACAAGTATATTTTTGCGGCCTCTTGTTCCAAGAAAAGTATCCTGATTCATCCGTGGAGTGATGCGGTCATGAAGAAATTTAAACCCCAATTGGCAGAACTGGATGGGTTTGATCTCAAAATAAAGACAATTGGTATTCCCAATGATTGGGAGGTAGATACCAAACTCCTTCAGGATATGGTCAAAATGAGAATGGCTGAGAAAAAGTAGGCACTCTTTTCAGGCGCCACGAGGTAGCCTAAAGGCATGGCATTTCCCGAGATCCCACAACCTCATTGGTTGCAAGCACACAAACAAGAAAATCGAGGCCCTGTCCTCCTGGTTGTTCTCTCGGTCATCACATTGCAATTTTTGATTCCGAAGTCCTTAGCAATTCCGCATCACAAAGTTTTTTGCTTTGTTGAAGCACTCATGCTGGTGCTTATCGTCTTGATTGCACCCAAAAAGCTTGGATTACCTCACGTACCCCAACGAACCCTTACCTTGGTACTTAATGCCTTCATGATGCTCAGCAATACCTCCTCTGCAATATTGCTTGTTGAAAAGATTGTCGATGGTTCTATTACATCCCCTGCAAAGCTCTTGTGGTCTGGGTTCTCCATCTGGCTCTCAAACATCGTGATTTTTTCTCTTTGGTACTGGGATTTTGATCGCGGTGGTCCAGCGCAGCGTGCCGGCGCTAAGGATGCAATCCCAGATTTTCTCTTCCCACAAATGACCGATCCGGGATATGCCGAACCAGGTTGGTATCCACGCTACCCAGATTATCTTTATGTATCCGTAACAAATGCTTCAGCCTTCAGCCCAACTGATGCCATGCCACTTACCAGGTGGGCTAAATTGTTGATGTCCATCCAATCTATTACATCTTTGATTTTGGTAGGACTTGTTGTTGCTAGAGCGGTAAATATTCTGCGCTAGAATTATTTTGTGTTTAACGAGAACGAATATCTACAATCGATTAGAAATTTCGAGACTATTCGCGTGGAAATGGTTTGTCACGGAAATATTTGTCGCTCGCCAATGGCCGCAGCAATATTGCATGGCAAGTCACTGGAAATTGATTCCCCAAATTTTGTTGTAACTTCCTCTGGAACATCGGCTTATCACGAAGGTGAGCCTGCGCATCATCTCTCGCAAGAAGTATGGGAACGTCACGGCTTTGACTACCGGCATAAATCCTGGCCTTTTAAGAAGCAATCTTTTATGGATACAGACTTGATTCTGGTAGCAGATCAAACAAATCGTGCCGTGATTTTTGGGGCAACGAACTTCCAAAATGATAAAAATAAAGTGTTTCTACTACGCGAATTTGATTCCAGCCTCTCTGTAATTGACCCGTTTGGGAGCGATTCTGGCCAGCTCGTCATTCCAGACCCATGGGGTTCCCAGATTGAGGCCTATGAAGAGGTCTACGCTCAAATCGAAAAGGCTGTGGATGGTTTAATTCATTACTTCACTTCCGAGCGCTAGAAGGAAGCAATCTCTCAATCAAACTAGATTAGTTTTTCAAGGCTGTGGTAAATCGAGGGCGCTCGTTGAGATCGTTATGTAAGCGAATATTTGTAAACTCACTGGCTAACACGGTTTGTATAAGTTCACCTTGAGTTTCGTGATGTTCGATAGCTAAGAGACCGCCTGCTTTGAGCAGACGTGCTGCTGCTGCGATGAAAATGCGGGGAATATCCATGCCATCGGGTCCGCCAAGTAAAGCAAAGCTTGGCTCCTTCATGACATCGGCTGGAAGAAGTTCGGCGTCAGGAATGTATGGTGGATTGGCAACAACAATGTCGCACTTAATTCCCTCAAGGGCCGTCGACACATCTTCTTCGATAACTCGAATAGGTAGATCGTATTTTGCAATATTTTTATGCAACCAGGGAAGGGCCTCCTTACTTTTTTCTACAGCAATAACTGCGACCTTTTTCTTATCCTTTGTTTCAGTTTGAATGGCGATTCCAATTGCGCCTGACCCTGCGCCAAGATCAACAATCGATACCGTCTCTTCGTATTTATTGAGGTTATGAAGAACCTCATCTACCAACATTTCGGTCTCAGGACGAGGGATAAGAACGCCCTCACCTACCTCAAGATCTAAATATCTAAATGGCGCTTCTCCAATGATGTATTGCGTGGGACGGCCCTCGAGGCGCTCGTTGATGAATCCTTGGAAGTCCTCACGAATTTGCGGAGTGAACTCAATGGACTTGGAATGAAGATCCATACGAGTGACGTGCGCGGCATGAGCAAGAAGAAGCTCGGCATCAACAGAATTGACATTTTTTGTGGCAAGTTGATCTTTTGCCTTCCGAAGAAGCTCTTTCATTTCAATGGCTTCTTTTAGGACTGACTTGCTAGCTTTTCAGCTTTGTCAGCAGCAAGGAGCGCATCAATCATGTCATCCAAGTCGCCGTTAAGTACAGCATCGAGGTTATTCGCTTTGTAATTTACGCGGTGATCAGAGATGCGATTTTCAGGATAGTTATACGTGCGAATTCGTTCAGATCGATCCACTGTGCGAACCTGCGACTTACGTTCGGCCATTGCCGCAGCATCTGCTTGTTCTTGTGCGTGGGCGAGCAATCTGGCGCGCAAAATACGCATGGCGCTCTCTTTATTTTGTAGCTGGGATTTTTCATTCTGACATGAAACAACAACGCCTGTAGGAATATGCGTAATACGGACAGCAGAGTCTGTGGTGTTCACCGATTGCCCACCTGGACCAGATGAGCGGTAGACATCAATACGCAAATCTTGCTGGCGTATTTCAACATCTACTTCATCGGCTTCAGCAAGAATCAAAACTCCCGCAGCCGATGTATGAATTCGGCCTTGTGATTCTGTTTCTGGTACGCGCTGTACGCGGTGCACTCCGCCCTCAAACTTCAACTTTGCATAAGGAGTTTCACCGGGTTGAGCGGTTCCCTTTGATTTAATCGCCATGCTGAGTTCCTTGTACCCACCCATTTCAGAATCAGTGGTATCGATAATTTCAGCTTTCCAATTATGTTTTTCAGCATATCGTGTGTACATGCGCAAAAGATCACCGACAAAGAGTGCTGACTCATCCCCGCCCACTCCTGCCTTAATTTCAAGAATTACATCGCGGTCCTCGTTGGGATCGCGAGGAAGCAATAGTTCTTCAAGTTTTTCTTCCGCCGCAACAAGGCCCGATTCGAGGGCAGGTATTTCAGCAGCAAATGAGACATCCTCAGCAGCCATCTCCTTACCCGCAGCAAGATCATCTTCTGCCGATTTAAATGCGCGGTATCCACCAATGACAGGACCGAGAGCGGCATAGCGCTTGCCTAATTGGCGAGCCTTTCCTTGATCTCCATGAATTGAAGGATCGGCAAGATCTTTTTCAAGTTGGGCGTACTCCACGAGTAACGCAGGAATCTGCCCAAAGCGTTCTTGCTTCTTATCGGAATCTTTACTTGCCATCTCACTTCTCCTTTCTTCATCTCTTAATCTCTTCATTCAAGATTTTTTTTATGTAAAAATAAAAGAGACCCCACGCATCCGGGTGGATGCGATGTGGGGCCTCTTTAGAAAAACTACTTAAGAACTTGCTTGCGCTTTACTGGCGCCTTCTCTGCCTTAGGAGCTACAGCTTGAGCTGCGGCTGTTTTTGCTTGGCGAGCTTCGAATGCTGCAACACGGCCGCCTGTATCAAGGATACGTTGCTTGCCTGTGTAGAAAGGATGGCACTGGGAGCACACTTCAACGTAAATTGAACCGGAAGTCTTTGTGCTGCGAGTTGTAAATACTTCGCCACAACCGCATGTGACAGTTGTTTCGACGTAATCTGGATGAATATCGTTCTTCATTTTTACTCCGTTGGTTGTAGAGGAACTGGGTCCGTTTCATTTCTGAACCGGTGAACCAGATGATGAATATTACAGGCGAGTTCCTTAAGAGGCTAATCGAACTGAATCGCCCCAAACTACTCGGATATCAGCCGCCGTTTACGCTTGAACCAGGCGCTTTATCGGCGCTAGCTTCGCTAATGGTGGTCTTTTGGATCTGGAGCAAGAATTCAACGTTGGACTTTGTGCCCTTCATCTTTTCAAGCAGAAGTTCAAGAGCCTGTTGTGAATCAAGGGCGTGCAATACGCGGCGCAAACGCCAAACAATATTGAGCTCTTCTGTTCCCATGAGGATTTCTTCCTTACGAGTACCTGAGGCATCCACATCAACCGCTGGGAAAATACGCTTATCTGCGAATTTACGATCTAGCTTTAATTCCATATTTCCTGTGCCCTTGAACTCTTCAAAGATAACTTCATCCATCTTTGAGCCAGTTTCAACAAGAGCTGTTGCAAGAATAGTGAGTGAGCCGCCGTTTTCAATATTGCGAGCCGCTCCGAAGAATTTCTTTGGTGGATACAACGCTGCTGAATCCACACCACCGGACAAAATACGTCCTGATGCTGGGGCAGCAATGTTGTAGGCACGACCAAGCCGAGTAATCGAATCAAGAAGAACAACCACGTCATGGCCAAGTTCTACAAGACGCTTCGCGCGCTCGATAGCAAGTTCAGCAACAGTGGTGTGATCATCAGCTGGGCGATCGAAAGTTGAAGCAATAACTTCACCCTTTACGCTGCGCTGCATATCAGTAACTTCTTCTGGACGCTCATCAACAAGAACAACCATCAAATGACATTCAGGATTGTTAGTGGTGATTGCGTTTGCGATTGCTTGCAAGACCATTGTCTTACCCGCTTTTGGAGGGGAAACAATAAGTCCGCGTTGTCCCTTACCAATTGGCGCGATTAAATCGATGATACGTGTTGTAAGAATTCCTGGTTCTGTTTCAAGACGTAGACGCTCTTGAGGGTACAAAGGAACAAGCTTTGCAAAGTCCACGCGATTTTTTGACTCTTCAGGATCTTTTCCGTTAACGGTATCGAGCTTTACGAGTGCGCTGAACTTTTCCTTGCGCTCCCCCTCTTTAGGTTCACGAACTTGTCCAGTGATGACATCACCCTTGCGCAGTCCGTAACGACGAACTTGTTGGAGACCAACATAAACATCGTTAGAACTTGGGAGATATCCACCAGTACGAATAAAAGCGTAGTTATCAAGGATATCGAGCAATCCACCTACAGGCAGAAGGACATCATCTTCGCTAAGAACAATCTCGCGCTCTTGACGGTCTGGGCGATCACCACGGTCGCGGAAGCGGCTATTGCGGTCGTTTCGATCTCCACGGTCGCTGCGGTCGCGATTACGGCGGTTGCCACGATCATTGCGATCGTTTCGGTTACCGCGGTCGTGACGATCATTGCGATCGCCTGAGTTATTGGAATTATTATCGCTATTTTGTGAATCTGAATTATCACTCACGTCGGAGTCCTCATTCTGGTTATCCGGATTATCTTGGTTTTTCTGATTTTGTTGCGAATTTCGATTATTGCGCGCTTCTTGCTTTGCAGCGCGGCGCTCTTCCTTCTCAAGCTTTGCAGCTTCGCGGTTTGCAGCCTGAAGGTCGCCAATAGATTGCACGAGATCTGCTTTTGCCATCTTTGCAGCACCATCAATTCCAAGTGCGCCAGCAGTCTTCTTGAGTTCGGGCAGCGTTAAGGCGCTGAGGTCGCCGGGAGCTTTTTCAGTTTTACTGGAGCTTGCCGCGCGAGTTGTTGTCTTTTCAGCCATGTACTTTGGTTTTACCTTTGTTAGTTATTGCTTGTGTGGATATTGCTTGTGTGGGAATCTGAACCCTGGGAAAAGGGCAATCTGTATTTTGTAAAGAGATTGTTGGCTTTGCGACCGGCCTTAACTTGTAAAAAATTTAAGGATTTATGGTCTCGCCTTCAGACAGGAGAAACTTAACACAGAAAACGGGACTTATTCCACCCCGTGAGAGGAAATTGCGAGTTTTCGTGCGGTAAATCCTGCTCCTGCCGCGTGAATTATGTCATCCGCATCGAGCTCTGTTCCGGTGTGGAGCACTAGGACGGTTGGGCCGGCGCCAGAAATAGTGGCAGCAACACCCGCGGCCCGAAGCTTTGCAAGCAACGCAGCAGACTTTGGCATCGCCTCTGCTCGATACGCCTGATGTAGATGGTCTTCGGTTGCCGAAAATAATAGGTCGGGTCGCTGTGAGAGTGCGTGCACAAGAAGCGCTGCATGCGATGTGTTGAGAACTGCGTCTTTGTGCGGAACAGTCTCTGGCAATAACTTTCGCGCTTTACTCGTAGCAAGATGTGTTTCAGGAATAAATGCAATTGCCTTAATGCGCTCATCAACATGAATTCTGACTGCGCGCCCAACGGTTTGCTCAATACCATTAACAATTGATGTTTCCATCCAGGCAATAGTTGCGCCACCTAAGAGCGCTGCAGCAACATTGTCAGGATGTCCTTCAAGTTCGGCTGCAAGAGCCAGAAGATTTTCGTCAGGCAGAAGTTCGTCTCCACCAAGAACTAGCGCGCGCGAAAGTGCTAATCCCCCCACAATTGCAGACGATGATGAACCCAACCCACGACCATGAGGCGTGTTATTCAAAGCACGTAGGGCAATGCCACGAGGCTTCGCACCCATGAATTCAAAACCCTTCATCATTGCCTTAATGACGAGATTGTTTTTATCTGTCTTTAATTCCTCTGCACCTTCACCAGTTACGTCCACATCAAATGTTGCATCATCAAGAATTTGAGCCGCGTAATGATCGCGAAGATCAAGTGCGATACCAAGTGAATCAAAACCAGGTCCAATATTGGCGCTGGTCGCAGGAACGGAAATTTGCGCCATCGTTGCGCGAAAAGTGACGCGATCCATGGATGCCATTGTTATAGCCCCATTGCCTTTGCGGCAGCTTTTACATCAACAGGAATAACTGTTGGGGCGGCAGCATCATCAAGAATCCAACCCACATCTTTCAAGCCATTCCCGGTAACAGTGATTACAATCGTTTTATCTTTTGGAAGTTTTCCTTCACTTTTCTTCTTGAACAACCCAGCAATTCCAGCTGCAGATGAAGGTTCTACGAAGATGCCTTCTTTTCCTGCAACGAGGCGATAGGCCTCAAGAATTTGCGCATCAGTAACAGAATCAATAAGGCCACCAGATGAATCGCGCGCTTCCACTGCTTGGGTCCACGAAGCCGGGTTACCAATACGAATCGCTGTTGCGATTGTCTCTGGATTTTCAACAATTTTATTCTGCACAATCGGTGAAGCGCCCTCAGCCTGGAATCCCCACATCACAGGAAGCTTTGTAGCGACCTTGTCTGCGTAGTACTCCTTATAGCCCTTCCAATATGCGGTGATATTTCCGGCATTTCCCACAGGCATAACGTGCATATCCGGGGCATCGCCCAACAAGTCAACAACTTCAAATGAAGCAGTCTTTTGGCCTTCGATACGAAATGGATTTACGGAGTTAACAAGTGAAACTGGGTAATCTTTTGAAAGGTCACGAGCCAAATTAAGGCAATCATCAAAGTTGCCATCTACTTGTAATAATCTTCCACCGTGAGCTATCGCTTGCGCTAGTTTGCCCATTGCAATTTTTCCCTGAGGAACAAGTACTACAGGAATCATGCCTGCCTTTGTTGCGTATGCCGCTGCGGCTGCTGATGTATTGCCAGTTGATGCGCAGATAACAGCTTTAGCGCCATCTTCGGCTGCTTTGGAAATTGCCATTGTCATGCCGCGATCTTTAAATGACCCCGTTGGATTGGCGCCTTCTACTTTTAACCAAACATTGTTGCCGAGCATTTCCGAAAGAACGCAGGCATAAACCAGGGGTGTTCCACCCTCACGCAATGTAACAACGGGAGTTTTATCTGAAACAGGAAGACGATCGCGATATTCATCGATCACTCCACGCCATTGATGTGCCATTACGAAGCAAGCCCCTCTACTCGAATAACACTTGCAACCCGCTTGACGAATTCCAAGCCGTTTAACTGCTTGACTGTCTGGGCAAGTGATACTTCGGTTGCAAGGTGGGTTGTGACAGTGAGTTCAGCGCTATCTTCTTGACCTGTCTGGCGGACAGTCGAAATTGAAACCCCATTAGCTGCAAATGTATTTGCAACACCTGCAAGGACACCAGGCTTATCTTGCACATCCAAGCGAATCAGATAACGAGTATGAGTTGTATCAATTGAGGCAATCTTGAGTGATGCATAATCAGTTGTTGCAGGCGCAGTACGTCCATCAATCAAGTTACGAGCAATCGCAACAAGATCACCGAGTACTGCAGAGGCTGTTGGAACCCCGCCAGCACCACGACCATAAAACATTAATTCACCCGCTGCTTCTGCTTCGACAAAAACGGCATTAAACGCTCCGCGAACAGAAGCAAGAGGATGTGTCTGCGGCAATAGTGTCGGGTGTACGCGAACGGAAAGTTTTTCATCATCAATATTTTCAGCAATCGCCAATAATTTAATGACCATGCCCATATCTTTGGCAATCGCAATATCTCTAGCGGTGAGCTTTGTTATGCCTTCACGATAAACATCCGCATCTGTCACTGTGTGATGGAAAGCCAACGTAGCAAGAATTGCTGCTTTGGCGGCGGCATCAAATCCCTCGACATCAGCCGTTGGATCTGCCTCGGCAAAACCGAGTGCTTGTGCTTCCTTGAGAGCGACATCAAAATCTGCGCCAGTTTCAAACATCTTGGTCAAAATAAAATTAGTAGTTCCATTCACAATGCCCATAATCTTTGTTACGTAATCGCCGATGAGTGATTCAGAAAGTGGACGGATAATCGGGATAGCACCGGCAACTGCCGCTTCATAATAGAAATCAACATCTGCTTTATCTGAGGCAGTTTCCAGTTCATCCCCGTGACGAGCAAGAAGTGCCTTGTTCGCAGTGATAACGGCCTTGCCGTTGTTAAGCGCCTTCAATAAATATTCATGTGCGGGGTCGATTCCACCCATTAATTCAATAACAACATCAATTTCTGGATCATTAACAATCGAGAGCGCATCTGTAGTTAATAATTTTTTGTCGATTCCAGGGCGCTCCACATTAATGTCGCGAACGGCAATCTTTTTGATAACAAGATTCGCACCCGACCTGGCTTTGAAGTCGATGCGGCTTTCGGCCAAAAGCCGAGCCACTTGCGTGCCCACAACTCCGCAGCCGAGCAGGCCAACGTAGAGGGTGTCTTTATCGAATTTGGGCATGGGGTAATTATCGCAAACTAATTAGATATCTAGCGCCAATAAATCAGCTTCGGTCTCGCGGCGCACAATTACGCGTGCTTTTCCATCTTTCACAGCAACTACGGCAGGACGAGTCAGATGATTGTAATTACTTCCCATTTGGCGGCCATATGCCCCAGTCACCGGCACTGCAATGAGATCTCCAGGGTGAATATCTTCGGGCAAATTAATGTCACGAATAATCACATCCCCTGATTCACAATGCTTTCCAACGATTCGACTTATAACATCGTGGGAGCTAGAAATTCGGTTTGCAAGAATTGCGTGATATTTAGAATCGTAAAGAGCTGGGCGCATATTGTCGATGAATCCGCCATCAACAGCGATGTAGCGGCGAGTGTTTCCGCCATCGAGTTCAATATTTTTTGTTGTTCCAACTGTGTACAGAGTCGTGGTTGTAGGCGCCGCAATTGCTCGACCAGGTTCAATGGAAACATGCGGGACGTTAATACCAACTTTTGCACATTGTGAAATAACAGTCTTTGCCAATTCGGCGAGTACAGAATCTGCGTCAATCGACTCTTCACCCGGTAAATAGGCAACTCCAAAACCTCCGCCAAGATCAAGATCAGGAAGTTGGTCATGATAATGTTCATGAAATTTCGCCAGCAGCCCTATGAGTCGTTCTGCCGCAATCGCAAAACCTTGTGCGTCAAATATCTGAGATCCAATATGTGAATGCAATCCGACTAGCTTTAATGATTTTAACGCTTGTACCTCCTCAATGCCTTTCCAGGCGGCACCTGAGGCAAGTGAGAAACCAAATTTCACATCTTCATGAGCAGTCGCAATAAATTCATGTGTATGGGCTTCGATGCCAGCGGTGACTCGAATTAATACTTTTTGTATCTTCTTATGTGATGCGGCGATACGCGCGACACGTTCAATCTCATGAAATGAATCAATAACAATGGCGCCAACGCCTGCTCCAACTGCTTTTTCAATCTCTTCTTCACTTTTGTTGTTTCCGTGAACTTCAATTCGATCAACAGGAAAATTCACAGCCAGCGCAACGGCAAGTTCACCGCCGCTTGCCACATCTATACCGATACCCGTTGCATCAATCCACCGTGCAATTTCTTTGTTGAGAAATGCTTTTCCGGCGTAGTACACACGCCCAGCGTTCTTTCCAAAATGTTTATCAAGGGCGTTCTTGAATGAGATAGCCCGAGCCTTAAAATCATCTTCATCCACGACAAATAGCGGGGTGCCAAAATCTTTTGCAAGCTCGGAGGCACTCACTCCGCCTATAGATAGCTCAGAATCAAAAGAAGAGCCTTCGGAGAAAATTTCAGGGGTAAATGACATTCCTGTTCTCCTCACATCTTCTCGGGGGCGCTTACACCCAACAAGGTTAACGAATTGGCAATGACTTGCGCTGTTGATTTACAAAGCGTTGCACGTGCGCGATGAAGATCAGTCGGTGTTTCCTCCCCCATCGGCAATACCCGGCAATCAGCATAAAAGCCGTGATAAAGACCAGCTAGTTCTTCGGCATATCGAGCGATTCTGTGTGGTTCGCGTAGCTCGGCGGCGCCGGCGACAACTCGGGGAAATTCACCCAGTGCGCCCATCAGTTCGCGCTCACGATCGTGTACTAACAGTTCAGGATGAATGTCTTCTAGCCCGAAAGAAATATTGAGATCAGCGGCATTACGCAGAACTGCATAGATACGTGCGTGTGCGTATTGGACGTAATAAACGGGATTCTCATTTGTGCGGCTACGCAACAAGTCCACATCCATGACCATCGGAGTATCCACGGGATAACGAATCAAGGTGTAGCGAGCAGCATCTACGCCTACTTTTTCTACTAACTCTTCCAGCGTAATAATTGTTCCAGCGCGCTTAGAAAGTTTAACTTCTTCGCCATTTTCCATAATTTTTACCATCTGGCCAATCAACGCTTCCACGTTGTACTTGGGGTCATCCCCCGCGCAAGCAGCCAAAGCCTTTAAACGAGCAACATATCCGTGATGATCAGCGCCCAGCATATAAATGCAGATATCAAATCCGCGTTCTCGCTTTGAAATGTAATACGCCGAATCAGATGCGAAATAGGCTTGTGAGCCATCGCTCTTAATCATGACGCGATCTTTATCGTCGCCAAAATCAGTCGTGCGAAGCCAAGTCGCCCCATCCAGAACATACACGTGTCCTTGTGCTACGAGCCGCTCTTGGGTGTGCTTAAAGAAATCTTTTTCATACAACGATTTTTCCGAGAACCAAACATCAAAATGTGTTCCAAAAGCGTCGAGCACATCTTGTTGTTGCTTGAGTTGAAGGGCATACCCGCAATCACGAAATGCTGCTTCGCTATCCACCTGAGGTAAATCTTTCAGTCCAGGTTCTTTAGCAACAATCGTCGCAGCTAAATCTTGTATGTAATCACCGTGATATCCATCTTCAGGAGTGGGTTGCCCAAGTGCTGCTGCGCGAATAGATGCACCGAATTTATCCATCTGAACGCCGCGATCATTAATGTAGAACTCGCGTGAGACTTTCGCCCCGGCGGCGGTGAGTACTCGCCCTAACGCATCACCAACCGCGGCCCAGCGTGTGTGCCCTAGATGTAATGGCCCTGTTGGATTTGCACTAATAAATTCTAAATTGATTGAAACTCCAGCGAGCGCACTTCCATTTCCAAACGCTTTCCCGTCCTTTAATATCGCAGCAATAACAGCGGCTTGGCTTTTTTTGCTCAGTGTGAGATTAATAAACCCTGGCCCAGCGATATCGACTGCATCAAGTTGCGAGGAAATAACATCTTTTTCTAAGCCAGTTTTTAAAACTTCAGCAATCATGCGGGGTTGTAGGCCGGCAGACTTGGCCAGAGCCAGTGCTATGGATGTTGCGAAATCCCCATGCTCACGGTTCTTGGGGCGATCAAGTGTTATCACTTGTGGAATCTGAATTTCCTGAGGGAGTTCCCCGCCCTTAACAGCCTGGTTTAACACCCGCTTAATTCCCGCAACAATTTCCTCCTGGATGGAGTTCGCAGCTGCGGCTTGGGATTGCGGGCTCATCTGTCAGAGTTTAGTCGGCAGTTTTGGACAATGGGTAAATAACCCTTAGCCTTCTCCTTGCACCAGTACAAAATGCTGGGAATCGCTCGCGGGAGTGGTGAAATGGCAGACACGCAGGTCTTAGGAACCTGTGCTTTACGGCGTGTGGGTTCAAGTCCCACCTTCCGCACTCATAATTGTGAAGTCTTAATCCAATCAACTACTGGGAGAAATCATTGTCTAAAGAAAAGTCTCAAGCAAAAAATAGCGATGCCGTTGAAGGATTAGATCCAAATCGTTGGCGCACTCTTTTCGTCGTGGCTATCTCCCAATTGATGGTTGTTCTGGATTCATCCATCGTGAATATTGCAATTCCTCACGCAAAGCGTGATCTTCACATTTCAAACGCTAACCAGCAGTGGGTCATCACCGCCTACACCCTTGCCTTTGGATCACTCCTGCTTCTAGGCGG
>Ga0136642_1000558_pt1 | contig 18832 bp, 23 predicted proteins | sample LowCatLa1302831Y_FD_115313 | JGI IMG/M metagenome (GOLD analysis project Ga0136642, IMG submission 115313) | Freshwater microbial communities from Lower Cathedral Lake, Yosemite National Park, California, USA - 13028-31Y | ecosystem: Environmental > Aquatic > Freshwater > Lake ... | reverse complement strand
TTGTACCCTGTGTTCCGGTAGGTCCCGTGGTACCCTGAATACCTTGCGTTCCCGTAGGTCCCGTAGTACCCTGTGTTCCGGTAGGTCCCGTGGTACCCTGAATACCTTGCGTTCCCGTAGGTCCCGTGGTGCCCTGAATGCCCTGTGTTCCGGTAGGTCCCGTAGTACCCTGAATGCCCTGTGTTCCGGTAGGTCCCGTGGTGCCCTGAATGCCCTGTGTTCCGGTAGGTCCCGTGGTGCCCTGAATGCCCTGTGTTCCAGTAGGTCCTGTTGTGCCCGTAGTACCCTGTGTTCCCGTAGGTCCCGTAGTACCCTGTGTTCCCGTAGGTCCCGTAGGTCCCGTAGTGCCCAGAAGTCCCGTAGCACCCACTAGCGACGCATACTCCCCCCACTGGTCCTTTGACCATACAATCGCGCAGCCGGGAGTCTCAAACCGAAACTGGGTGAAGTTGGAGTTAGTTGTAGTGTAGGTTAGCGACTTTACGACATTTGCCTGGAGAAAATATGGGTCTCCCAGGCTAGCAAATGAATTTCCAATCTTGAATGTCAGGTCAACGTTTGTACCGGTGTTGTCGTATGCATCGTATGTCACATTTGTAGGGACAGTTGCCTTGATATACAGAACGACAGTCGTTCCACTCGGAAACGTCGAGAACGCAGCGGGGTTTGTGGCACCCGGGTCCATATAAATTGCAACATCGGGGCATGTGGACACGTAAGAGTATGACTTTGGACCGTACAAAATACTGGTTGATGTATCCAAATAACAGTCTCCAACACGACCGATGGAGTTTAACGGAGGTCCGTTACCGTTCAAAATCGCGGTACCCGCCAGACCCGTCGGGCCCGTCGCTCCCATCTCTCCATTTCCTCCACCTCCCGCTTCACAGGGTGGACAATATGTTCCAAAAACAACATTCTTGGAACGTATAAAGTCCGTAATATCCGAGCTGTCCTTGGACGCCATACTCTACTATATTAAGATGCGATTATGTATGAAAATATATTACGTGGTTCCGATCGTAGGTGCGGATAGATCAAATGCAGGATTCTGGACGACTTCGGGAACCCCAGACATGACACGCAAAAAGCCGAATGGTCCATTGGAAGAGGATGTCTTGTCATTGACACTCGGTGAGATGCTCTTGGGCAGGACGCTGATCTTGCTGTCCTCGTGAAACAGACCATCTACGAGAATCGTAAATACGGCCGTCAGGACCAGAGATATCACAATGTCGCGCGTGCCGATAAATGCAACTGCAAAAATAAGGACTTGGCGCAGAATCGAGTTGGTTAGGTATTCCTTTTGTGTCTTTGAAAGATCGATCGTAATGAAACGACTACCAATGTTCAAAAAGATCATCATGAGGCCTGCAAACAACTTGCTTCCGTTAATGCTGTCTATTAGCATGTGTTATTATCAATTTGCGATATTAAAACGGCGCAGCGGACTGGAGCGAGAACTTCTCGCTACCCTTGGCATCCGACTTATCGGTTGCCTTGTCACCTGCAGGGGTGGGACCGTCGTCGTCCTTCTTCGGCTTCGGCTTCTCCTCATCAACCTTCTTGTCCGAAGGCTTTACCGAGTCAATCGCGCTGGCAATACTCTTAACGGCATCTGTCGTGCTCTTGGCCGGCTTGATGGAATCGTCATTCGCGTACTCACGAATGGGCATGGACAGCACCACGGCAATAGACGCGATAACCGCCACGAGCAGGGAGACCGACGCCCCGACATAGACAATCGCACCCAGAACGGCGAGCTGAGACAGGGGAGATGCCAGAAGAGACGTCACAACATGGGGCGCGGGGCGGGTGAAGAAGACAATGTATACAGCAAGCGCGCCTGCCAAGATGTACTGGAGATTCCGTGAGAGTGCCATTACTATTTATTCCCTTATTTTTTCTGCTCGCGAATTGATAATGGCAGGATACGCACCCCTTGAAGAAGCGTTTAAGGGCGGAGCCTTTGGTCCCAAGAGCAATGCAGGCGAAAAAGTGTATAGCAGTCCGACCCGTCGCACAGAGGCGTCGCTTCAAGAGCACGCCAAGCTGATTACAGATCTCACCAAGTCTCTCCCCATTGCTTCGAGCGACGCAGATATATCCAACAACTACGGCCCCGCTCGCATATCGGGAGGTCGCACGAACTCGAATCAGATGGAGCCATTCTCTGTGCAGGACTACCGCTCGCCCGAAATGCCCGGTACGGGTGGGTATGCATATGAGTCACCTATTCCCGGTGGCAATTCAGTTGCTGGATGGGATCGCAAGCTCGACCGTCTTATTCGCCAGATCGACCAGCGCCAGACGCCTCGCGAGACACCGACGGGCGATATTCTTCTCTTTGTGTTCACGGGTGTCTTCTTCATTTTCGTCCTCGATACGTTTGTTACGCTTGGTCGTAGGAGTAAATGAGATCCTTGACGACGCTCACGATCATGCGCTTGTTCTTCTCTGAAAGAGGAATTGCAAAGACAGTAGATGGGAATCCATTTGCGTCCAACTGTACATTGTGGAACGGATCAGTATCCATACCTAGTAGGTCAAATACCCGGTATAGATAGTACGGAACATCGCGAGGGTGCATCACAAGGTGATTGCCACTGCGAGACAATGACGTTGCGTCGATAAAGGTGACCACACACGTGTGATCATTCTGCTTCTGGATAAGGATGCGATCATCGCTTGCGGGCGTAGACGGGCAACGGATAATGCGGATGCTGATCATTTCGGGTATGCAGTTTGTTTTAATCCGGTAAGGATCATCCGTTTTATCCGATCGGTGCCAGTTTTACAACGGCGCGAATGGTATTGACATTCGCCAGCTGTTGAGGCGTCCAATCGGGAGGATCACCTTCTGGATACACTTCCTTGAAGACGATAAAGTACATGCGCGCAATGACTCCCATCGGTGTTAGACAGACAACAATGTTCGTATCGGCCTTTGCATGGAACTCGATCGGCAAGCTGGCATTAAATTTTTCAACAATCACTGTACGAACTGATTTCACCATGCTAATCAAAAATGAGCACTCGTCGGCGACTGGAATACATGTTGTGTTCGGTGGACGAGGACAACGTGAATTTCGTGATGGCTGTTGCCCCCTGTGGACGATCATTATGTAGGTCGTACATTTTATGAACAATTTCCTTCTCCGCATACCGTCACAAGTGTGCTTTCGATATCGTTGAGTGCCAATACAGTTTCAAGGGGCGTCTTCTCTTTGGAAATTAATTTTGCGAGTGTTTTCAAGAAGAGCGTTTTCTGATTCTGGAGATCAAGGATACACTGTGGAACGGGTGGACGAGGTGGTGGAGGCAGGAGATAGTTTACTGTAAATTCTGGAGGAGGAAGCATCGCGCACTCTCCCGATTTAATTAAAAACATATGACGCGATAGGGTCGAACTACCCTTCTTAAACATTATCTAACGTACACATTTTAAGAAACGGATATAAGTTCCACGCGGTAAATGTAATTCGAGCTTACATGCGTATTCGACAGCGTGTAATTCTCACCACAGACTGTGAATACGACACCTGTGGTAAAATCATCCTGGTTGAAATCAGTCAATGCAAACTGGTTGGAATTTACATCCGAAAAATTTCCGTTGGCGAAATCTGTGGACCACTGGTACCCAATATTAATGTTTACAGCGTAGTTAACGAAAAACTGGAGGGCGTCACCGATATAGTATGTAGGCGAATCTGTGGAATTCTTATTCGAGTTTCCGACACGTCCATTTCCGGCCAGTTGCTCGAACAGTGCGAACATGGCCTGTCCACCCGATACATTGTCCCACGCACCCTGGAAATTACTTGCCTGGAGATACGTGTTCTTGAACAGATCGTCGATACGTGCTCCGGTATTCTTATACGACTGAATGCAGTTCAGATCGAGAGGTAGGGTCAGAGAACCGGCATTCTGTGCGAAGTTGCTGAGCACTCCAAACGGTGTGGTCACGGTGTTTCCGGTATCATCCGTGATCGTCGGGACAGATGCCCATCCGGAAATTGTATATCCGAGTGCGGTCGGGTTGAATGTAGCCAATGTAGGTATCGGAACATTATTTGCGACGACGAATGTAAACACTGACTTGAGTTCATTCACAGTGGTTCCAATAATGATAGTTTCGTTGGCTGATACAATTGGTACAATATTCTCGGCATAAATCGTAGCGTTATTATAGATCGAAGCAGTGGCGTTGAAGACAAATGGGAGTGTGAACAAGAGGGGCAACCGTCCACCACCACCGTCGATAGATGGATATACGGGAACACTGTCCGGGTGTACTGGCATGTGTCCAGAGAGATCGATGGGAGGGGGGAGACCACCAGGTACCGTTTGTTCGGGCGCGGGGGCATAAATAGGTCCAGTGGGTCCAGTGCTCATTTATATACATGTACCAAAAAAGTCTATGGATACAGCGCAACCATAGTCACAGAGTAGACAACATTCGTCATGAGGGTCCCGTTGCGCAGAGCGTAGTCTATCCCCGGAGGATTCAACGTAAAGTTGATTCCGAAAGGTGAATTATTGAGACGAGCACCACAGAAATTTGTCAGTGCAAACTGCGCACTGCATATGGTACTAAATGACGTCTGTGACCAATGGTACCCAATATCGACGGCTTCCGATACATTCACAAAGTATCGCAGAGAATCGCCAACCGCAAAGTATGGCGTAGACAATGCGTTTGCGTCCGTTGATAGGATCCGCCCATTGCTCGACAGATCGTTATAGAGAAAGATCATTGCGTCACCTCCCGAGACATCTGACCATGAGCCAGAGAGAGTGTAGGGTCCCACAACAGTATTCTGTGCTGGAGATTCCTGAACTGAAGTTATGGGGACCTGGAATTGGTTCAAGTTGCATCCCCATAATCTCGTGAACGCGGGATTCACTCGATCAAGTGCCAGCGAGTGCTCAAATGCGCAGATATCGTAAACAGGCGTTATAACTGTATTTTCAGAGTCGTCAATAAACAGGGTATTCGAGTAAAAATTACTGAGACTCGTTGTAGTCGCGGTTGACGTCGCGTCAAATCCGAGATACGTCGGCATGCCATCTGCATTAAGCGAATACTTGAAAAAATTATTGAGGTCTTCTACTCGGACATATACAACAATTGCCCGCGAGGGGTCGACAATTGGGAAGTCTGTATCGGACATGTTTATATCTAGGACATACTCTCCATGAAGGTAAGTATACTCTTGAAGAAGGCGAGAAAGTCGCGCGTCTTGGTAGTATCCGACTCCTGTATTGCGAGCCCGAGTCTCTGCACGTCCTTGGCGAGTCCAACTTGATGCTCGTTCATACCACCCACATCTCTGAAATCAATGTGTTCAAGGTACTCATCGACGCGCATGCGAAACACGGAGTTGTAGACATTGTAGTGATCATAGTCAATCAGATCATCGGACAGGGCTTCGAGAAACCGCCGCGCCTCATCGTGCCGCGCCTGCGGATCGTCGGGCATCGGAGGTGGAATGATACGAGATCGACGGACCATTTTTTAAGTTGGGGTTAATATCCGTAACTTTTGTATTCGTTTTTGATAATATGAGTGGCGGACCTTACGTCGACCGTACCGTTCTTGGTTCCGTATATCCAACAGAGGCCGTGAATCGCGTGATCAACATCGACACTCGGTTTCGCGAGAACCCCAAACTGACAAATGCATCCGACTGCCTTGTTCGCCTTCCGCGCGTGTACAAGAACATCACTGCCATGCGCTTGTCGAGTGTGGAGATTCCAAACAATTGGTACGATTTCACGAGCAATCTAGAAAACACCAGCTTTACATTCAACGATAAGATATGTGTGATCCCCGATGGAAACTATGATGCAGAGACGCTGTCGCAGGCGATCTCTGAAACAATTTATGCAGTGTCCGGAGTCCGTGTTGGCGTCACCTTCAATATCGTGAATGGCACGTGCAATATCCGTAGCGAATCCAACGTGCCGTGCGAAGAGCCACCGGTATTTTCACTGAATTTTACACCATCGAGTCTCTGTATGAAATGCATGACGCCCTTTGTCCCATGCGGGTTCAACGTCCCTGCCAGCGTGCTCTGCAAGTGTGGAGGATGTGTCAGTCGCGATGCGTCGACGCGCCCCTTCGATACCGGTCTCGGATTCTTTCTCGGATTCACGCATATGGTGTACTCTGGGAAGCACAGCTATACCAGTGAGGGAATTACAAACTTGATCTCTCAGAACTATATCTTCCTACACCTTGAACGCTACGAGACGCTAGACCACGTCTCCTACAACGGCACATCCGTCCCTGTGTTTGCCAAGATAATTGTGAATGTGGACAAATACAATATGATTTATGACAATGGATCCACGACTGTCACCAACAAGATCCAATTTTCAGAGCCCGAGAACGTCATGACTTTGAAAATTAAACTAACCGACTGCTATGGCCGGATTCTGCCAATTTTTGGTAACTTTTCATTCACACTAGAGCTCCAAGAAATCGTGAGTTCTAAGCTGTATTCAGCCTACAAGGACAATATCGTGCCACGTGGAGGGATAGCTCCGCGTCTTTAGAGAAGTTGTCCCATGATCCACACGAGAACGGCAGCGCTGAGCTGTGCAACAATGTACATTGCGTAGCTCGCAGACGTGAGCTTGCCATCAAACCATGCCCATGTAGAAATGGCAGGGTTGAAATGCCCCCCAGATATCTTGCCACCCATACCCATCGCAAACGCCAGCGCTGCCAAGATCATGGCAGGGTTGCCACTGAAGGAAAACGTGCCAGCGAACAGTAGTGTGCCAAGAAATTCAACAATATACGGAGTCATTCTATTATTAAAAACGAATATTTTATACCTTCGAAAAGTAGAGCAGGTAACATGACCTCCCTTACACGCAACGGATACAAGATCGCGAAGAGTTCTCTTCCCAATCTTGCCGAACTACAGAAAGAACTCACTGTGAAACCGTATATCCCCACCGTATTTGTAAAACCGCAGTACGTGAAGAAGTACCCCGTATACCACGAAACGGAGAACTTCCTATACGTCCCAAAACAGTGGGGAATCCAAAAATTTGGAGCTCCAGCGTCTACGGATATTACCAGTGTCTCATCGGATCGATGGGAGTTTGCTGGATCGATTCGCCCGGCACAGGTGGAGGTAGTGAATGCCTACCTGAAACCGGCAGTCAAAGATGGCATGATTTGTCTCCAGACGGGGGGTGGTAAGACGGTGTGTGCGCTCTACATTGCCTCGCAGATCAAGAAGCGCACCCTGATCATTGTGCACAACACCTTTCTCAAGGATCAATGGGAAGACCGGATCAAGGCGTTTCTTCCCAAGGCAACGATCGGACATATCCAGGGTGAAACCACCGATACGGAGAAGGACATTGTGATTGCCATGATCCAGAGTCTGTCCATGAAAGATTATCCGAAAGAGGTCTTCCGGGGATTTGGACTCACCGTGGTCGATGAGTGCCACCACATTGCATCTGAAGTATTCGTCCAGGCTTTCCAGAAGATCACATCCTCCCACATGTTAGGCCTCTCTGCAACTCCCGATCGCAAGGACGGACTCATGTACGTGATTGAATGGTTTCTCGGTCCAATTCTCTACCGCTCCGAATCGGGAGATAAGGTCGACGCCCTCGTGCGCGTGGAAATGTACAAGCATGAACCGGCGGATATTTCCTTCAACACGATCCTGTACAATTCCCAGGGTGTCATGAACGTTGCTGGCATGGTCAATAAACTTGCCGACTTTACACCGAGGACGGACATGCTAGTGAAAATCATCAACGATATTCTTGAACAGGAACCCGATCGCCAGATCCTTGTCCTCTCGGATCGCGTACAACACTGCAAGGATATATGTGCTCGTCTCGATCCGGAAAAGGCGGCGATCTTGGCACAGAATGTAGTTGCATCAAAACGCGCAGAGTTCTGTGCGTCCAAGAAGATTCTCATAGCCACGTATTCCATGTGCAAGGAGGGCTTCGACGTAGCCTCGCTGAATACACTGGTAATGGCGACCCCTCGGCCGGATATTGACCAGATTGTCGGTCGAATCCTGAGAACTGAAAAAGATAAGCGGTCCATTCATCCACTGATTGTAGATGTTGTCGATTCTACATTCAGGAGACAGTTTCAGGCACGTTTAAAACTGTACAAGGACAGAGACTACGTTGTCGATGAGATGGCAGTGGATCAGACACCGAATGGACCTACGCTCGTGGCATAGCCATCGTCGGACATCAAAAACATTCCATATTCTTGTTGGCTGATATTCGTGAAGAATTTGAGATTGCCCTGCCAATTCTCCAGGGTATACTGCTCAAGAATCAGCAGGGTGCGCCCGCGCGGATTACTGACAGTGTCCGAGTTCAAAAACTCGATATGATCGTCAATGCTCCATTTGTGTTTTGAAAACATGTGACGGAGATTTTTGGTGATGTTGAAGACCGCATCCACCTCTGCGCGCACAATGTGTTTTCGCGTGTGGTTTACGAAAAAGTCTGTCATTTCATTGGATACGCATATATTGTGAAAACCATAAAAAAGAGGAGAAGTGCACTGAAATACGCCTGGAACGTTTTTCGATTCGGAGTCGTAATCGGTATACCAAACATGTTCAGAAAGGGGTCAATAATTGTTACATTTTCTCCGTGATAGTATCGCTCTATGCGCGTGAAGGGGCAACCGTATCCCGATACGTGGAAGAAGAACACGGGGATAAACGTTGCGATAAGAAGAGGGCGCAGTGCAGGGCGGACTACAAATACGGTTAGAAATGTTATAAAGAAGAATTGATGAAGTCTGTAAAGAAACCAACCAATATTGGCATCATAAACCATTACTTCTTCTCAAGAAGAGAACGAGAGCAGAGAATGTACAGGAACAGTGCATTCACAAACGGCAGGGCAAATGCAAGCACACTGCGGAAGAGCAGGGAGAGGCCATTCTTGCCACGTGACTTGAAGATCACGTACACGTCACCCAGGACGACGACCCCCGCAAAGAGCGCGATGAGTGCAAACATGACAAAGAAATACTGGCAAATCGCAGTCGACGGAATTTGGTGCATCCACGCGGGCTCCATAGCAGGTAGGTAGTTCATTTATACTATAGCGTCAAAAACCTTCCTCAAAGTCGTAGGCCGGGGCATCGTTGTACTCTTCGCCATCTGCAGTTCGCGCAGCCTGGTCTCCGTAATCTCCCTGATCCACAAGAAGTTCCGTGCCATCTGCATTTTCTGCGACGGCACCTTGATCGCCCACCCCCCGCTCGTCGTGTAGTCCCTCTTCCGGGACGTTTTCGGGTGCCTCCACCTCTCCGGGTGCTGCAAGAGGATTGTCCGTTGGCGGTTCTAGCATATCGATCTTGTCCCGAAGTTCCCGAACGAAACTCTCACGGTCGTCTTTCGTAATGAGATATGGCGCCAATCCACGGTCGATGAGATTTTTGGTAATCTCGCGCTGGGCATCGGGCATGCGACGCAGACGCCCCTTGAACTCTTCGCGCTCGCGGGCTGCCAGATCATCGACCAACTTGCGACTCTCGACTGCATTCGATTGCAGTGATTTCAGTGACGTATCCTTCTCAATGTTACGATCGAATTGGGCAATGACTGTTGGGAATTCAGACATGCGAACAAACATTTCACACAGGACACCCTTGAAATAGTCGCGCAAGAGGGAATCACTGCCCCTGGCATGTGTAACGTGTGGGCGCATCTCGCGAATATACATTCGCAACTCGTTACTACTTCCCGTATCCTCCGAGACGATGCGAAATACGAGGAGGACGTAGTCTTGAAGGACTCGAGACTGTGTCTCATCCAACGCCTTTTTCAAGAAGGCGCTCTCGGGGAGCTTCTTTTGTCCCAGACGCGTGCGCACCTCCTGTGCATTGGGTGCATACTGTATCCCGGGTTCAGGGGGCACAACCGAGACAGGATTGCGCACAATACCCTCCGTGTTTCGTTGTGCTGACTGGATAACGGCCATTACACCCGTGGATGCCAGCCATGGCATGTTTCCGGTACACTTGAAACGCACTTCGGGATCAACAGCCACACGCTCGCTTGGCTTCAGGAAGGCAATGTCGTGCTTGGGGGGGAAAATAGGCGGTTGGAAGGACTGTTGGAGTTCCTGCCCGACAACCACGCCCTCCACATCGTCGCGTACGGCGAGAAGCCGGTCACGAAATACGGGGAGGAACTGTTTCTGCAGAACACCCATAACCTGCTTTTTGACACTTCCGCGGTTGTTCAAGAGCGTGCGCAGGAATGAGACAGACGGTCCCCTGAATGTCGACGGGTAGTCTGCGAATGTATGTTGCAGTGCACTCAGGAGTGAATCTACGAGGGGTGCATCATTAACATCCTCCGTATCGCGAGGGTAACCCCGGAGAATCACAGGCTTTGATCCAAAGGACCGCCGAGGAATCAACTGCGGACGATGAATCTGCATGAGAACAACTACAGCCGAGAATCCAAATACACTTAGAAGCATATCCACCTTACCCTTATCTGCCTTCCCCGCATTCAGTCGGTCGCTGACGCCACGGACATACCCCAGTACTTCTTCGAGCGGTCCTTGTGTGGGCAGGACTTGAAGCATTGTGATGAGAAGGTACATGAGATCCTCGGCAGGGTCCGTGGAGCGAAACTGACCGTGGATATCGCGGAGAGAGATGGCAAACGACGATACATCGTGGGATGGCGAGATGTGCTTGGACTGGATTGCGTCGCGGGCATTTGTGATATTTCCCGACTCATCGTACTCATTCTGTGCCTCCAGAATCTCAGATACGCGCTCTCCCGAATACCGACACACATTGTATCCGTCGAGAGGAGAGCACCATTTTGTGAGGTAGGCGCGGGGCTCCTTGTCGAACTTACCCTGCAGACGCTCCAACTCGTGTTCGCAGATGAGGAAGGCCTTGCTCTCCTTGTCCACATACACATGGTTCTCCAGTACGGCACCAGATGCCTTCAGAAGATCATTGATTTCTGACAACTGGTCCTCCTGCGCAACAGATTCGTCATCGAGGAGCGAGACAATCAGGAGACGCGTTTCGTTGGTGGCGGTCATGGGGTTCGACACGGGAAACTTTGTGAATATCTGGTCCTCGACGTACACGTGTCGCACGAGTTCTGCCTTGTACTCTTTGAGTATCGTGTCGTCCGTTCCGGGTACCCACGGACTCTTGCCGAGATACAATGAATCTTCGCGTTCCTTTGTGACGAGTGCCAACGGGATACAACCGTACCCAGGGGCATAGTCGGTTTTGATCTTCTTGTCGGGGCACTCGCGACCCGAATGACCCACGGCCCCGCACTGCGCGCACTTGGCTGGACGGAATATACCGAGAGTCAGAAAATCATCAAAGGATGTGATTTCCGAGGGCATACATTCCTCGGCCGTGCCCTGAATCACTCCACCCTCCGGCAGTGAGATGGGTGGGGGCACCGCCAGGACACCGACATTGCCCGCTTTGGACAGCAGAATCCGTGCCAGCAGATTTCCACCGTCGACTTGGTCAATCAGCCACTTGCGAGGGGACATTCCGGGAGACCATGCGCGCTTGTATGTCTCGAGTAGCACTTTCGCAGGTGCGTCCTCGTCGTGCGCTGGAAATACAATATCGGTAGGCGATGGAGAGATGTCGACAGGGACAATCGGAGGGAACTTCTTCGTCCAGAGATGGATTGGGACATCCTTGAGCGTCAAATCGTACAACTTAAGGTAGGGTGTCGCCACCTTATAGGGATCGTTTGTTTCGGGAACACCGTGATCAAAAATCGCATCGAGTGTAGGCAGATGATCCGGGAGTGGATCCGTAGAGTCAATTGTTACCGGTTTGCTACGAACGGATAGGAAGGGGTGGTCTGTCAGCGGATTCGGGGGTGCCAGAGGCGGAGGATCAACAATGTACTCTGTAAAACGCGCAGTATCGTGCGTGTCCGGGCGTTTGATGAGATTTATGCGGAAAGAACCGTCCTCGCGGGTCATCGTTGTCGAGTAGGTGTAGTCGTCAAGACAGATGCGTCCGCCAATTGTTGTTTTTCCATGGACGTAGACGGGAGTCCCCCCTTCACCGGTATAGTACAGTGCGGATTTCGGGAGAGAATCCAGAACTTTCTCATAGTAATTGGGAGCCAGTCCCACGGCGGGAGTATACAGAGGTGCCCATTGTTGAGCCCACTTGTATTCCGTGTATTCGAGAGGATTCGTATTGTTGTAGTGGACCCATGGCAGGGTCTGAGGAGGGACGTACGACTTTTGCAAAAATCCTGAGGATGTCTCGGCCACGACGTCGTTATATAGCCGACGAAATGTGTCAACTTCGTACTCGGCCTTGCGCACGAGACCCTTGGAGATCTTTCCCGTTTTGGGGAGGAGGTTCTCCATGAGATCCATCGCCTGCTCCTGAAACGTAAAAAAGCGAATAGCCTCAGGGCGTTGCACCTCTTCATCAAATTCAAATTCTTCAATCACTTGGTAGTCTGTGGATGGGTCGAACAGTAATTCGGTTGCACTGGACATTTACCACGTCTTACTTATCAATGCTAGAAATTGTCGCATCGCATAACTCTTCGACCTTGGTTGCGATCGCATCCAGAACCGATTGGGGCTCCTTGTCCGTATGAAACCTGAATTCCATGTCGGGACGGAGAGGGTGTGGGACCGCATAATTCACAACCGAGCACATTGCGAGATCATACGCCACCACTTGGGCCAGTGCGCCAATTGTGTGGCCCTCCTTGGTGGTTGTGAGGAGGTATGACCCACCGTCGCCCTCGCGAACAATGGCCCCCTTGCTCCATGCACGAATACGCTGGCGGATCTGCTGGACAGCCGAGCGCACGAGATCCTTGGCGGGAACGACACCGAGACTCTCAATATTGACATCGAACCAATCGGGGCGTCCCTTTTCGTTCAGGTAGTACGACTTTTGCTTATAGAAGTTCTCAAATACCTTCTTGTCATCTCCCTCGTACGTTTCGGCGTCAATAAGCGCCTTCTCCTCGTCGACATGGTAGTTGTACGTCGCCAGGCAGACCTGTGATGACTTTTGGTTGATAGTGAGACGCGCTGTAATATGAATCGCTTCACCCTTCTTGAGCTTCATAAAGTACAGCGGAGTTCCCAGATCGCGATCCTTCAGTAGAACGTCTGTGCGGGTCCCTGACACTGCAAAGTCGTTCGTGGTCACCACGGCCGGCACATCAACTTTCTCGTAGCGCAAGGAGATACGCGCCTCGCGAATGGTGTCTTCCTCTGTCGTCCGGACGTTTACTGGAAGCATCTCTGTACGGTGCTTCAGAAGCTCGTGCGGTACCAGGGTCGTATTCTCCAAAATTTGGACGTCCGTGATCTCTACCACCGGCGTCTCATTGAGAAGAATGCGACGAATCGCGTTGGGGAAGGGGACGGGAACGCCACGAAGCTGGAAGGAGAACTTGCTCATTGCTGTTGTTGTTGTTGAGCTCATGTCGTTCGTTATTGCTGTATTCGTTTTTATCTAATTTCATTTTAATGTCAACGAACCAGTATGTTCCCATACTTTTCTACAGTGAACGTTGTGCAAACAGCAAGGAGGTTATTGGGACGATTCAGGCACTGAACAAGGCATCTCTCTTCCGATTTGTGAATGTGGACACGACACCTCGGCAGTATCTCCCGCCCGAGGTTCGTGCCGTGCCTACCATGATTTTCCCCGACACAAAGCAGGTCCTCTCTGGTAAGAACAATATTTTTGCGCATCTCTCCAAGCCCGTACAGAGCCGTCGCGATGTCCCGACGCCCCGCGCAGCACCCACTGCTCCCGCTGAGCCTCTATTTTGGTCATTTACGGAATCGGGCATGTCCACCGGCTATTCCTCGTTTGATGGCCAGACCAAGGTGGCAGAGGACCAGCTCCGGTACTCGTATCTTGACGGCGAGATCCGCACCACGGGCCAGGAACCGCCGGGTGCGGGAGTCGGCGGAGGTATCGACGGACCGCGCACCGAGTCGTCATTCGACGGTAGCAAGTCCGGCCGCAACGACGATGTCATGAACCGGTTAGAGACCATGCAATCGTCTCGCGAGAGCGAGTATGCGGGAGTCAGTCCGCGGTAAATAATTTACAAGCATGCCGACTTGTATATACAATATGTCGATGGATATGTACCTAGTCACCTTTTTCAGGCAGTTTGATGCCGTTGTCAATCAGCTTGTTGAGATGTTTCCGGAGGACCAGGATTTCAAGGTCTTCCGGACATTTTTGAGCATGCTTAAGAAGACCAATCCCACGATGGTCATTGGAACGTTTCATGAGCATGTTGTTCTGCCATTCGAGGAGAAGATCAATGTCCGCGATGAGACGTTCATCATGTCGTATACGCCCGCCAATTATGGGAGTGACACGATTGACATTATCACCAAGATTCGAGGGTACTGGGAGACCCTGTCCCCTGAGAGCAGGGACTGCATGTGGCAGTACATTTACATCCTGAAGGAGCTGTGTAAGCGCTATTACGCAGAGGGAGCACCAAAGGTATAATGGGAGTTCCTCGTGCGCTACGAGAACAGCTGTGGCTAAAAATGCATGGAAAAAAGTTCCAGGCAAAGTGTTCGGTTGTCTGGTGTGCAAATATAATTACAGTGTTTGATTTTCATGCGGGACACAACATCCCGGAGTCTCTAGGCGGAAGCACCGCGCTCAATAACCTCCTCCCAATATGTTCTCGGTGTAATTTGTCGATGGGCAATCGCTATTCGATCGATGAATGGAATTGTCAATCACCGGCACTTGTGTCATGTGGATGCTGCTGACCTGCTCCTCGTCGTCGTAGATGCGCGTCTTACACTCGATACAGTACATGCGGTGCTCCAGAGTATCAAGAATCATCTCTAGGCGATCCAGGCGACTGCGAATCTCAATGAGCGAACACTCATCGCGATCAAGACGCTCCTCGACGGGAACGCGGGCACATTCACACAGGATCCGAGCAACCCGGGCGACTTTGAAATCATCATCCTCGTCTAGGCGCAGGCGTGCAATGTGCGGAGGCGTCTGCATGCCCTGCAGGATAGGAGAGGGAGAGGGAGGAGGAGGGGGGGTGGACGCAACCGGCTGGCGTTCCACGTCCAGGAAACGCTGAAGGCGCTCCGTCATGCGCTCCAGGGTTCCAGATGTACGGGCACCGCGCTTCTCAAGCTCGTTCTTAACGTATGAATATGACATTGTGATTGCGGTATATTCTTGACCGCAATACACGATCCGTTTTGAATAAAATGGATCGTGTATTCCCGCAGTTTGCGATGTGATATAGAAAAAATGGCGGTCATGTCTTTCGTGTTCTCCGTGCGCGCTGGTGATATCCTGAATCTTCACATGGCAACGCACGATGCGCAACTCGCGACCAAGTATGTGTTTGATCATCTGGATCCGCGCAAGCCGTACTGGTTTCGTCTGTTTGAGTTCCCGACGATTCGCGAATATGGTGTCGGAGACCGGGTTAATGTAATTCTGGACTATGACTGGAAGACTGGACGTGTGGATCTTACAGAAGTATGTGGTGTAAACGAGACCCCGAGCCCCGAATCGCGCGACGAGAGTCTGTGGTCCGATGTAGTTGTCGTATCTTAAGCCCCTGTATACTTGGAAATGAACGCGTTGAAGCTGTAAAATCCTCCCGTGATGAGGTTATTTTTATTTCCGTCGAATCGGGCACCGTTACTGAATCCACTAATAAAGATTTCATTGAATGAATTGGTGGCGATTGCAATGCCCTGGCTAGACGAGAGCTGTTGACCATATGCAGTATATGTCCCGTACTGTTTCAGGAACACCTGTATCCCTGCAGGTGTATACTTGACAATGTATACATCGCGCGATCCCTCTTGTACAATAGACTTGGACAATGGATTCGATGTGTACCCGATTGCATAAATATTTCCGAGAGTATCGCATGCAATGCCCTGTCCAGTAGTTGGATTAGAATTTGTAACTGTTGTAGGGCCTAGCAGTCGTGTCCACTGAGGCGATGTCGACGTTGCGAGTGTATATTTGGTAATAAACAATGCAGATGGGGCAGGGGCTACCAGAAGTGTTCCATTCACGTCCTGTGATGTTGTACCCACCACATAGAGATTCCCAGATGTATCTGCAGTGATGGCCTCTGCGTTTGTCGTTTTGAAATTTACACCCGTCTGCAAATACTTTCCCGAGCGTACTAGACTGGTCTTGTTGTGCACGGCAATGAAATAGACTGTCTTGTACTGAGTCGACTGTTGGTATCCCGTAATAACAACGTTGCCATTTGTGTCAATTGCGATACCTCGCGACATGGAGTATACACCGATATTCGCATCGGGATCTATAGTATATGTCGCAGATGATACCAGAGAGTTGGTATATTTTAGAACAAAGTATCCGACACTCGGAAGCATTCCCGATGGGTCTAGGCGGTATCCACACACGTATACATTGCCGTTCGAGTCCGTGGTTACACCCGTTGCGCCGTATGTGTCAAGTGCGAATGGATTGTATGTTACGCTAGTCATGTAGGCGCCCGTAGTCCCATTCCATTTCGAGATGATTGCGCGGGGAGGGGTGTTGGCGGTATATCCGACAGTGAATATGTTCCCCGATGGATCTACCGCCATTCCGTAAAGGTACGGGGTGTGCGTAGAGGACGCTTCAAACGTAGACCATATCAAATTTCCATTTGTAGTATATTTTTTAAGGAAAAAGTTTCTAATAGAGTCTGTCCCCGCGACAATCGGATTTCCGTCGGGACCCGCTGCGATAGCCTCACATGGCTTTTCGAGCTGGTAGGCCTTGTTCTCTGTTCCACCAAAGTATACCTGGTCGATCCTAATAATCGTGTCGAGGAAGTACGTGTATTGTCGCTGTCCAAGACCGGGGGAAAATATATTACTGGGTGCGGATGATGTTCGAGGTATGCCGTCGATGACCGGGATAACCGAAATGGTATACTGGTTTGCAGGTATGAGACCCCCAATAAAGTATCGACCTGATAGACTCGGTTGATAACGGTCCGTGGTTGTCGTGAATGTTGTGAGATTCTGAATGACAAAGTTGAAATAGTCGGTGCCACTGACTCGATAGTTGAACGTAAATGAAAAGTAGAGAGGACCCGTTGCAATGTTTTGGACGAGCAGGTTTGTGGGTATGGGGACGTATGGAAGTGGTTGACAACTTCGGCATTTTGTCGAAAAATCAATGCGTGGAAAAAGAACCGCTGCAGTCTTCAGTTGACGAGGACAGACAACCTGGTTCATCATTGTAGGGTTGTAAGAAAAACGGATCGGTAAAGTATCAGAACATATGGAGAGCCCCAGCAATATGTCATACGAATACGAAGTTTACATGCCAATGGAAACGGAAGTGCTATATCCCGAGATCGAAACCCCGGACCTGGATGCAGTTGTAGAATGCGACAACGACGACGACGACGAGTTTGACGACGAGATGCTGGAGCTGATGAATACGTGGGGCTGGAACGACCATGCGGATGAGGAGGATACTGGCGACTATGCCGGCGCGACGCAGTACTTGATTGACTATGATAATGGGTTTGATATCGCCGATGAGTTCTAACAAAATAGATTATATAAAAACGGAATCAGTCAACCACCAGTCTTTTTCCATGACATACAAAATGTCAGAAGTTCGCGTATTTGAGATCAATAACGAGTTGAATGCAGAGTCTCTGCAGTGGGACGCATGGTCGAAGCAACTGCACGATCCTCTCCAGCCAATCAATGAGCTCGTGGACAATGCCATCGCAGCCATTCTCGCACTCTTGGGCGCAGTGGGTAAGATTTACGTGAACATCGATTTCAAGACCAATATTGGGAGTATCGAGCACTCGGGTGGGACCACCTTTCCGCTGGATATTCCGAGCATTATTCGTTGCTTTGCGTATGGCGGTAAGAAGCCATCCTCGCTCAATGAACACGGATGCGGTCTCAAGACCTCCCTTGCGATTCTAGACAAGACCAACTTGAAGTGGAAGGTCTACATCAAGATCGTCGAAGACGGAGTTCTGAAGTTCTGGAGCATTTCAGCTCCGTACTCGAGCACGATGCGCATTATTCCGGAAACGGTGTGGCCTGGCGCTAACAAGAGCGCAGAGGCTGGATCGTTCATTCAGTTTCCGGTGTCAAAATCTCTGTTTGCAAGTCTGTATAAGACGAAGGGCTCAAAGATGGCGGATAAGGGTGTGGATATGCGATTCAAGAACCATCTTGGTCACATGTGGCAGCGCGTAGAGAAGGTTGTAAACGGAGATATTCAGATCTTCTACAACAATGAACGCGTCGAACCCTTCTCGTTCCAGAAGCCTGGCGTGTTCGACGTCTACGTAGACGACTACAAGCCCAAGAAGACGCACGATCTCAGCAGTGGCGGTAAGGCTGAGATCGAGGAAATCAAACTGCGCGAAGGATCTCGAAAGATTCCGGGGACAAATATCTTCATGTATGCACAGCAAGCAAACGGTGTGTATCTGTTCAAAAATGGGCGACACATCGAGTCTATCTGTGCGGAAGATGCACGCGAACTCTATTCTCGGACATTCGGTTCCGTTCCACACCACGGTCACAATGGTACTATTGTGTTGGTCAATCTTGTTGGCGACCAAGATGTGCTTCCTCCGACCGTTCCGACAAAGAACCGATTTGGAGCAGGTCCACTGTTCGACGAACTGATCACTCTACTCTCTGAGAAGCTGACACGGATCGTTGCGAAGGAGGACCGGACAAATGAATCTGCAATTGTCGCGCGGTTCAAGGAGCAACGTGAGCGCACTATGCTCTC
>Ga0136642_1000557_pt1 | contig 18850 bp, 15 predicted proteins | sample LowCatLa1302831Y_FD_115313 | JGI IMG/M metagenome (GOLD analysis project Ga0136642, IMG submission 115313) | Freshwater microbial communities from Lower Cathedral Lake, Yosemite National Park, California, USA - 13028-31Y | ecosystem: Environmental > Aquatic > Freshwater > Lake ... | reverse complement strand
CTCCACCATGACTCGTCGCATGGGCTTCTGGGTCGATTTCGAAGAGGCCTATTGGACCATGTCTCCAGAGTATGTGGAGAGCGTCTGGTGGTCACTCCAGCAGATCTTCAACAAGGGACTACTCGTTCAAGATCACCGCGTTGCCCCGTACTGTCCGCGTTGCGGAACTGGCCTCTCAGATCACGAACTCGCTCAAGGATATGAGACTGTTCAAGACCCATCTGTCTATGTGCGCTTCCCGGCCACATCTGGCGAAGCTGGTGACCTTGGCGCATCCTTCTTGGTCTGGACAACGACTCCATGGACCCTCGTCTCAAATACCGCCATCGCAGTCAATCCTTCCGTGAACTACCAAGTCATTGAGGTAAAGAGTGAGGACTCCTCTGAACGGTTAGTTGTCGCTGAAAACCTTGTCGCATCGATTGCAGCACCCGAGAACGTCACGGTCTTGGCAAATCTTCTTGGTGCAGATCTTGAACGCAGCACCTACCAGCGCCCCTTTGATCTACTTGAGATTCCAGAGTCACATTTCATCGTGCTCGCTGACTATGTCACGGTCGAAGATGGAACTGGTTTGGTGCACCAAGCGCCAGCCTTTGGCGCAGATGACCTTCAGGTCTGTCGCAAGTATGGGTTACCAGTAGTCAACCCAATCGCTCCAGATGGAACCTTCCTCCCTGAGATTGAGATGGTCGGCGGAACCTTCTTTAAGGATGCCGACAAGATTTTGATTAAAGCTCTCAAGGCTCGTGGCTTGATGTTTAAGCACACCCAATATGAGCACTCCTACCCACACTGCTGGCGCTGCCACACTGTCCTTATTTATTACGCACAACCTTCTTGGTATATCCGCACAACTGCGATCAAAGAGTCGCTCTTGCGTGAGAATGCAAAGACTCATTGGCATCCCGAAACTATCAAGAGTGGACGATTCGGTGATTGGCTCGAAAATAATATTGATTGGGCGGTTTCGCGTAATCGGTACTGGGGAACTCCCCTACCTATCTGGCGCTGCCCAGATGGCCATCTCTACTGTGTTGGTTCACTCGCTGAACTAGCAACACTCAGCGGAAGAGATATTGCCGGAACTGATCCCCATCGACCATTCGTTGATGACATCACCTTTAAGTGCACTCAATGCGACGCGACAATGACGCGCGTCTCTGAAGTCATCGATTGTTGGTATGACTCTGGTGCGATGCCCTTTGCGCAATGGGGCTATCCGCACAAGGAAGGGTCGGTAGAGAAGTTTGAAGCGGCCTATCCTGCAGATTTCATCGCTGAAGCGATTGATCAGACCCGCGGGTGGTTCTACACATTGATGACGATCGGAACCTTGGTCTTCGATCAGAGTTCGTACGAGACCGTCCTCTGCCTCGGTCACATCCTTGATAAAGATGGCCGAAAGATGAGCAAACATCTAGGTAACGTCCTTGAGCCGATCGCCTTGATGGATCAACATGGCGCAGATGCAGTCCGTTGGTACATGCTTGCAGCTGGTTCACCGTGGTCCGCTCGCCGGGTCGGTCATGATGCACTCTCTGATGTTGTGCGCAAGACGCTCCTCACCTATTGGAACACCGTCTCCTTCTTCGCCCTATATGCGAAGGCCGCTGATTTCACACTGACGGACTCACATGCCCCATCTACCGACACGATGGATCGTTGGATCACTTCAGAGCTCAACCAATTGATCCAAGAAGTTGATAACGCCTACGCAGCATTTGATTCCCAGCTAGCTGGAAAGCTACTTGCAACATTTATTGATGATCTCTCAAATTGGTATGTTCGCAGGTCGCGTCGCCGTTTCTGGGATGGCGATACCGCAGCGCTGCAAACCTTGTACAACGCACTGAAAATTCTCACCCAGCTCCTCTCGCCGATGATTCCATTTATCTCAGAGCACGTTTGGCAAGAGCTCGTTCGCACCGCAGATATATCGGCAGCACAATCTGTTCACCTCACCGATTTTCCAGTTGCAGCTCCGGGTCTCATCGATCAACCATTGACGACCTCAGTACGACTCTCTCGTCGCTTAGTTGAGCTAGGTCGCGCTGCTCGCGCCGAGTCAAAGATCAAGATTCGCCAGCCACTCGGCCGCGCACTCGTCGCAGCCCAGGGATTTGATGCAATGGATCCAGAGATTCGCGCTCATATCGCCGATGAACTCAATGTCATCTCACTCGATGACCTCGCTAGCGCAGATGGGGATTTGGTTGATATCTCTATCAAGGCGAACTTCCGAACTATCGGCGCGAAATTCGGCGCCGATGTGCAGTCGATTGCTCGTGCGTTAATGGCTACAGATCACACCGAATCTGTCCGAGCTCTCCGCGCAGATCACTCACTCGCAATCTCCTACGATGGCAAAACTGTCGTGCTAGATATCGATGACCTCGTAATTACTGAGACTCCAAAGAATGGTTGGTCGGTCGCTTCACATGGCGGTGAGAGTGTTGCTTTGGATCTCGAACTTAACCCCTCATTGATTCAGGCAGGTCTGGTGCGCGAGATCATTCGTGCCATCCAAGAAGAGCGCAAAACGTCGGGCTTTGATATCTCAGATCGCATAACTGTTCGCTGGAATGGCTCATCTGAGATTGCAGCTGCAATGCAAGCTGAGCAAGCGCTCATCGGCGCTGAAGTATTGGCCACCGCCTTCGAGCGAGATGCTGAGCTTGTGATCGATGAAGAGCTTGGCTTCGCGCTCGCACTCACCAAACAGTAAGAGTGGCTCTGGCTGAGTAGGTGCTAGTGGATTGTATTGACGACGCGTTGCAACATCTGCACAACGATGAAGATCAAGATAAATGAGAGATCGATCGCAACTGGTCCAAGACGCAGCGGCGGAATAAAACGTCTCACAAATTTCATCACTGGGTCTGTGATCGCATATATCGCTTCGGCAATCGCGAGAATCACACCTCGTGGTCGCCACGCTGGTGCGAAGATTCGAACATAGTCGAGAATTAAACGCCCAAAGAGGGCAAGGACAAATACCTGTAGGACCAACCTCAGAATGAAGACGAGAAGATTCATGAAGTAATCAGCTCTGGTTGAAGAAGCTAGCTTCAGCTGCTGCTACCTTGTGCTCTGAAGAGACGCGAACATTGGCAGGAGTCAAGAGGAATACCTTTGAGGTAACGCGCTCGATACTTCCGTGATGTCCGAAGACGAGACCTGATGCAAAGTCAACCAGACGCTTGCGCTCTGACTCTTCCATATCACTGAGGTTCATGAGGACTGGCTGACCTTCGCGGAAATGTTCGCCGACAGTACGGGCCTCATTATAAAAACGAGGATGGATAGTGAAGATGGAATCTAAGATCGGAAGTTCCGCCTGGGCTGCTACCGGTGTGACTGCCGTGATGCGCTCACGAATTGGCGCCGATGTTGTGAGCGCGCGAGCTGCGCCGGAAGGAGGAGTAACACGAACGCTCTTTTGTGGGAGCTCCATCGCAACAGTTGATTCAAAATCCGCTTCGTCATCAACGAGTCCGAGATACCCTGCCATCTTTTTAAATGCATTAGCCATGGGTAAAGTTTAAGCGGGGTCAGGCCGCGATCCGAGGATTGAACTACCTACTCGGATATGTGTCGCACCCGAGAGGATCGCCGCTTCAAAGTCCCCACTCATGCCGAGTGAGAGTGATGGAAGTTCTAATTGATCCACCAGCTTTGCAAGATCTGAGAAGGCACTGATTGGCTCGGCCGCTAACGGTAGAACGCACATCAATCCGGAGACCTTGATGTGGGGAAGCTTGCGGATCGATTCGTAGAAGGCCGGGATCTCGGGCTTAGCCACTCCCCCTCGATCACTCCGTTCAGGTTCTAAATTCACCTGTATGAAGAACTCTCGCTCTAGATCATCGGCTGATAAAAATCGGCTGCACTTCTCCGCATGATCGTATGAATCTAATGAATGGATCGTCTGCGCCCAGCCAAGAATCGATGAGATCTTGCGAGATTGAATCTGTCCTTGAAAGTGCCAATGAATATCTGCAGGCAGATCGGCTGATTTCTGTGCACCATCGCTATCGCGATTCTCGCCAAAATGGCGCAGCCCTAGATCGTATAGATGCATCGCATCACTTGCTGGGAAAAATTTTGTCACCGCAATCAGAGTAATCTCATCGCGCCTGCGACCAGATTGAGCGAGTGCGCCTTCGATTCGGGCCTCAACCAGCGCCAGATTCTGCGCTAGTTCCTCTTTACGGCTACTCACAGCGAGATCACCCCCGCCTGGCGGCCAATCGTTTTATCGCGGCGATAGGAGAAGAACTGGGGATTCTCTAGAGTGCAGATACCCAGTGCGTGGGTATCAATGCCACGCTCGCGCAAAATTCCGATCGCTCCTCGCGGAAGATCGAGTGAGTGCTGCTGGGTTGAAGTCGCTGAAGCCGGAAAGAATGTGGTCACTTCTTCATACATCTCAGGTGAGACTTCATAACAGGCACCACAGATCGATGGACCGATCCAAGCAAAGATTCCGGTAGCTCCGAGTCCTTCCATGATGTCTAGCGTCTTATCAATAATTCCATTTGTCATGCCAACTCTTCCGACATGCACGGCAGCGACACAGGTGGGAGAACTCAACAAGAGCGGGATGCAATCTGCCACTAGAACCGCTAACCCCAAGCCGGGCTTCTGGGTGACAAGCGCATCGGCCTGCGGATCGATTTCAGAGAAAGAGTGAAGAACCTTCACAACATCACTATGGCTCTGGCTCATGAACTGCAAAGAATCCAACTGGAGTTGACTCCGCAACCTCTCACGATTTTCTAGCACCACCGAACGATCATCCCCCGTATGTAGGGCGAGATTATCTGGCGATGAGGTGAAGTGAATCTTTGGCATGCGATTACTTCATGAAGTCGGGGATATCAATCTCATCTTCAGTAACGAGCTCTTCGAAGGTGATCTTCCGACGATTGGCAGCAATTGTCGGGATGCCATCTGTATTCTCATTGATACCGAGATCAAGGGCAACAGCTAATGGATCATTCGCCGCAATCGGATTCGCCTGTCCTGAGAGCGCGGTAGCGCTAATCGTTGGCATTTCAACGCGCTTTGGCTCGCCGCCATCAAAGCCAGCTGCGATGACCGTGATACGTACTTCATCACCGAGTGCATCATCGATTACAGTCCCGAAGATGATATTTGCATCAGGATGAGCACATTTTGCAACGAGCTCTGCCGCCTCTGAGAGTTCAAAGAGACCAAGATCTGATCCACCAGCGATCGACATCAAGACGCCACGTGCGCCATCGATAGATGCCTCAAGCAGTGGGCTAGCGATAGCCAACTCTGCAGCGCGTATTGCACGCGCCTCACCACGAGCCGAACCGATACCCATCAGCGCCGAACCAGCGCCAGCCATCACGCTCTTCACATCTGCGAAGTCGAGATTGATGAGCCCTGGCGTTGTGATGAGATCAGTAATTCCCTGAACGCCTGAGAGGAGTACTTGATCAGCGCTACGGAATGCTTCGACCGCTGTAATTGTGCGATCTGAGATAGCGAGGAGGCGATCGTTTGGAATCACGATCAAGGTGTCGACCTCTGCACGGAGATTTGCGATACCTTCTTCAGCTTGCGCTGTGCGGTGCTTCGCTTCGAAGCTAAATGGCTTTGTGACAACACCAACAGTGAGTGCTCCAAGATCCTTTGCAGCCTTTGCAATCACAGGTGCACCACCGGTACCAGTTCCGCCACCTTCGCCTGCAGTAACAAAGACCATATCTGCACCACGTAGTACTTCTTCAATTTCATCGAGATGATCAAGCGCTGCTTGACGACCAACTTCGGGTGCAGCACCTGCACCGAGGCCACGAGTTGATTTGCGACCAATATCTAATTTCACATCAGCATCAGACATGATGAGTTGTTGCGCATCGGTATTAATCGCAATGAACTCCACACCTTTTAATCCAGCTTCGATCATGCGATTGACAGCATTCACACCGCCACCGCCGATGCCGACGACTTTGATCACTGCAAGATAATTTTGTGGTGTTGCCACGATGCGCCTCTTCCTGGTCTCTAAATCTCTACTTGAGACTTAAAGTTCTACTCTATCTACTGAGGAGAAAGTAGGGGTGAGGGCTACCTGGTGCAATGACCGACACGGCGCAGCGAGATTTATTTTGTAATCGGTGACAGTGGATCAGAGAGATCAAAGATCGTTGCTTTTTCACTCTCTTGCATAGCAATCAATTTCTTATAGACAGTTAATTTCAAAGAGAGATCACTACTGCTCCCCCAATGAATCGTCACGATGTGAGCCGCTGAAATTTTAGCCTCCATGGAGATCGAATCAGGGGAAGAGAGTGCAAAACCCTGAGCCGATTGCAGCAAAGCAGGATCGGATTGATGGAGAAGAGTGATGAAGGTTGCGATTGCACTCTTCGCGTTGATTGACGATGTACCTAGTTGTATCGCTGGAACGTCCGAGTATTGGATGGGTGACTGGAAATCGACTCCTTGAGCATCAAAATATCGCATCGTTCCATCAGCGCCTTGATACGAAGCAACAGGCAATCTCTCCTGGACGTGAATCGTAAGCGCTCCATGAATCCAACTCCGACCGATCTCTACTGAGCTGACCCAGGGATTTTTTGCAATGAGTCTGGCAAGTGATGAAACATCTACCCGCGCCAGCGGAGTTCCGACCTTAATTGCCGGCTTGCTCTCAGAGATTGATTGAGTAATTCGCGCCTTTTCCTTTGTTCCAGATATCGCCACGGTCTTTACAGAAAGTAGCGATGACCACCCAAGAAGAAATGTCAGCAATGAGAGTAAGAGCAGCGAGAGAATAATTCCGGGAAAGTGGCGAAAATTCTTTGACGACCGCTTCTTCGAGGCTCTCGCACGACGCTTGGGAATCCTCATTTAATTTTGAAGCGACTTCACGATGACTGGAGCGAGCGAACTCACATCGCCTGCGCCGAGGGTAATAATGAGATCGCCCTTAACCGCCTGACGAGTCAGCTCTTCTACAACCTCGATCATGGATGGTTGGAAGTGCGCTTTAAGCACCGACATCTGACCCGATATCAGTAAGGAGGAGACTCCAGGGATCGGTTCTTCACTCGCCGGATATACCTCAAGGAGATAGACGGTATCTGCGAGATCAAGCGCCTGTGCAAACTCACTCGCGAAGGCCGCTGTTCTCGAGTATCGATGTGGTTGGAAGACCACATAAATCTTGCCGCTACCGACTAAGCGACGGGCTGTTTCAAGAGTTACTCGGATCTCGGTTGGGTGGTGACCGTAATCATCGATGACGCGAATTCCATTCACCTCACCCTTTAATTCAAAGCGGCGCCTGGTACCAGTGAAAGAAGTTAAACCCTCCATAATCACGGCTTCTGAAATGCCCAGCTCACTCGCTGCTGCAACTGCGGAGAGTGCGTTGAGCAGGTTGTGATCACCCGGCACGACGAGGTCAAGCTCGCCAATAACTTTTCCGGTATGAGTAATACGCGCTACTGATGATCCACCAGATAAAGCGACTCGGCTCAACCGCCAATCATTGCGCTCATTGAGATCATGTCCATAGGTAGTAATCGAAATATCCGTGCGTGCGATGCGTCGAAGTAACTCCTGAACTCCAGGGTCATCTCCACAGGCAACCAGGAATCCACCGCTTTGAATCGAGGCGACAAACTCTTCAAAGAGTCGATAGACCGATTCAAGATCAGCGAAATGATCGACGTGATCGAGTTCAATATTTGTAATGATCGCACCAAGTGGCTGATAGGCGATAAATGAACCATCACTCTCATCGGCTTCAGCAACAAAAATATCTCCGCTTCCTGCGTAGGCATTTGTCCCCGATGAATTAATCATTCCACCGATAGCAAAAGATGGATTAGCTCCGGCGCTCTGTAAGGCGACCGTCAGCATTGAGGTAGTTGTTGTCTTGCCGTGAGTTCCGGCGACTGCAACGGATCGCTTACCCGCCATGAGAATCGCAAGAGCTTGCGCCCGTGCCAACATCGGGAGGTCTAATTCAACAGCAAGTGCCTTCTCTGGGTTTGTATCAGGTATCGCAGTCGATAGGACAACGAAATCTGCACCGCGAATATTCTCGGAGTCGTGGCCGATAAAAACTTCCGCACCGAGCGTTCGGAGGTTTTCAGTGACGCTTGACTCCTTCATATCAGAACCAGTGACGCGAAGTCCGAGCGAGAGCATGATGCGAGCGATACCACTCATACCCGAACCACCGACACCGATGAAGTGAATCCGCTTGCCCTCGAGATCAGCGACGCTCGTGTAGAGGTTCATCGCTTCCCTCCCATGCTCAGATGAGATTTTACGATCGCGCCGAGTTGAGACTGCGCATCGATCGGAAAGAGTGGCGCGTGAGTTGTGGCTCGATATTCCTGGGCTTGCTTCACATAGGAGATGAAATTCTCAGAGAGATGACGAGCAGTGAAATCACCTTGCGTCAGCACGATCGCAGCGCCTCGATCAGAGAGCTCTTGTGCATTGATTGCTTGCTCGCCGTTACCAATCCCGAGCGGAACGATTACGCCAAAGGTGGCGAGAACACCGATCTCTGCGCAGGTGACTGCGCCACCGCGGGTGATAGAAAAGTCTGCAGCTATGAGCGTCTGCGCCATATCAGCGATGTAATGGAGAGGTAGATAATTCTCGCTCCGTGCTGGAAAGTTATTCCCTGCTCCAACTGCATGAAGAATCTGAATCCCAATTCGTGCCGTGTGCGGAAGTATCTCGTCGATGACTCGATTGATCGCCTGCGAACCTTGGGACCCTCCAAAGATGACAACTATCGGACGCTTCGGATCAAAGCCCCAATCATTCGCCTTCTCAATTCGAATCTGTGCTCGCTCTGACGAAGTGAGTTGGGCGCTCTTAACCATTGAATCGCGAAGTGGCATGCCCACAACCTCAGCCTTGTTCCACTTCCCATCATGCAATGCTGTGCTCTCAAAAGCAACGGTGAGGTGTGCTCCGAGTTGCCGTCCAAGGTTATTTGCCATTCCAGGTTTTGCATTTGCTTCGTGGATTACTACCGGAATCTTTTTAGCGCGTGCCACAAGGTAGGTCGGGGCACAGACATACCCACCGAATCCAACAACAAGGTCACAATCCTTGAGCGCTCGTGAAATTTGAGATACGGCGCTCACAAATTTAAATGGCCACGCAAGCGCTGAGAGAGATGGTCTGCGGGGGAAGGGAGCCTTCGTTACCGGATGAAGGGTGAAGCCACTGGATTGCATAAGCGAGGAATCTAATCCAGCAGAAGTTCCGATGAAGTCACACTGAATAGTTGAATCGTCTCCTTTTAACCAGCGTGCGAGAGCGAGAGCAGGCTCGATGTGGCCAGCTGTGCCAGCGGCAGCTAATGCGACTCTCATAGGAGCCTATTCTGCCTGTCGTTGCACTTTGGAACGTAACGCGGCGCGTACTTCGGGATCTCTCCTGATAACTGAGAGGACATAACCGACCGCGACAAAATTGGCGAGTAGCGATGATCCCCCGTATGAGACAAAGGGTAGGGTCACACCAACTACTGGCAAGAGGCCGATATCTGAGCCGACATTGACCAAGACCTGGAGCATCAACCAGGCACCAATACCAGCACAGACATATCGATGGAGTAAATCCTTTGTGTGAAGCGCAGTCCTAAAGATTCCATAAACGAGCGCAGCGTAAAGCGCAAGGACGATCAAGGTTCCGAGTAGCCCTAACTCTTCACCAATGACGGTAAAGATAAAGTCAGTATTCGCCTCCGAAAGGTTCGCCCACTTTTGGCGGCTAGCGCCTAATCCAACTCCAAAGAATCCACCGCTAGCAAGACCCATGATCGAGTGCGCAGTCTGCCAACCCGCTCGCTTGTAAACGCCATCTGCAAAGGGATGGAGTACTGCCGAAAATCTAGCCAATCGGTTTGCCGAGGTAAAGATGAAAAATGAGAGTCCGCCAAACCCTACGAGCGCCGATGTCGCGAGATAGATGCCCTCAAGTCCTGAGATAAAGAGCATTGCAAAGACGATACCCATCACGATGATCGCACTACCTAGATCTTTACCAACCATGATGAGGCTAACAAAGAGGATCGCACCGGGTGCAACAATTTTCAGGTGATCGAAGGGCGAGTTGCGACTGTCGCGTTCATGAAAACGGCGCAACATCATCGCGCACCAGAGCACAAGGAGCAGCTTTGCGAACTCACTGGGCTGCAAAGTAAACGGGCCAATCCCAATCCAGGCATGGTTACCATTGATATCGCGACCAATGAATGGGGCTCTCGGCAGAATCAAAGCAAAGCCACCAATGATCAATGCGTATCGAGCTAGCTTCTCCCACAGCTTCTGCTTGAGATGAATCGCAAGATAGATTGCAGCGCCACCAAGGAGAACGAAGAAGAGTTGCTTCAAGAAGATTGAATAGGTAGAGCCAGTCGTCTCATAGGCCTTTACAGAAGAGGATGAGAGCCCCATAACTAACCCAAGCGCGGTCAGGATCGACGTTGAAGCAACGATCAAAATATAGGCAGCGGTCGGCTTTTGAAAGAAGGAGAGGTAGGCGGCGCGTGAGGTACGAGCGTTGCTCATGATCAGTTCAACTCCCTGACCGAGGAAGCAAACAACTCTCCACGGTGAGCGTACGAAGTAAATTGATCCATCGATGCACAAGCTGGTGCCAGTAGGACAGCATCACCAGTTTGTGCAAGTGACTTCGCCTTGCTGACGACCTCTTCCATAATCCCTTGAGCGGTTCCATCACCATCACATCGATAGATCGGAATCTTTGGAGCATAAATCGCTAATGCATCAGCGATAAGTTCTCGATCGGTGCCAATTAAAATAACAGCCTTTAAGCGTGGCGCAGCTCGCTTCACAAGTGCTGTCATCGAGGCACCTTTTGCTAAGCCGCCGGCAATCCAAATGACAGATGTGTGAGACAAGATTCCAGCAATCGCAGCGTGAGGATTAGTCGCCTTGGAGTCATTCACCCAGCTGATGCCTTCGAAATCACTTACTAGCTCAAGTCGGTGATGATCGAGTTTGAACGATGCTAACCCTGCCTTGATGTCAGAGTGCGCGATCCCAACTGCAAGTGCTAAACCTGCCGCTGCCAAAGCATTCGAAACATTATGTGGAACTTGTGGAGTGATATCTGCAAGCTCTGCGATTACTTCTGCGGTAGTTGGATCCGATCCGAAAGCCCTATCGATTAATAGCTCTTCAACAAGACCAAGCTCACCTGGAGCTGGGGTCTCTAGAGAGTAGAAGATCTTCTCCCCCGAAAACGCTGCGCTTCGCAGACTCACCTCAACATCATCAGCATTCAGGATTGCGCAATCTGCGAGCGTCAGAAGTCTCATCTTCTCATTTGCATATGCGTCGAATGAGCCATGCCAATCAATATGATCTTCAGCGATATTTAAGATCGCGCCAGCGCTAAAGCGAGGGAGGTGACTCCAAGCAATCTGGAAAGATGACAATTCAAGCGCTAAGACCTCGTAGGGTTCACTTGCCATTAGGGCTGAGATGACGGGCTCTCCAACATTTGCGCAAGCGATCGCGCGCTTACCAGCAGCCTGCAAGATCGATTCGACCATTGAGATGGTGGTCGTCTTGCCATTAGTGCCAGTAAGTGCAATCCATTTCTGGTGTGGTGCGACTTCTTCTTTACAGATCCAAGCGAGGTCTATCTCAGAGATGATGCGTACTCCCGCAGACCTGAGTGTGGCGATCAATGGTTGATCTTGGCGCCAGCCAGGTGAAACCACCGCTAACCCATAGTGGGTTACATCAATCTCACCCGTTGTTGAGAGTGCTCCACTCTCGTTGTCGTCGTAGAGATCAAACTCTGCGCCATGGCGCTCAAGGAATTTTATGATCGCTTTACCGGTGACCCCGCCACCTAAGACTGCAACGGGTCTAGCTAATAGCGCGGCGATGCTTTCCACTTATCTGGTGACCCACTGGGCGTAGAAGAGGCCAAGGCCTGATGCGACACAGATACCGGCGATGATCCAGAAGCGCACAACAATCGTAACCTCGCCCCAGCCAGAGAGTTCAAAATGATGTTGAAGAGGTGCCATCTTAAAGATCCGTTTTCCGCCTGTTGCCTTGAAGTAGAGCACCTGAATGATCACCGACATTGTGATGATGATAAAGAGTCCGCCAAGTGCAATGAGCAGCAATTCGGCACGGAGTGTGATGGCAAGTCCCGCGATAGCGCCACCTAATGAGAGTGATCCAACATCTCCCATAAAGATCTTTGCAGGTGAGGTATTCCACCATAGGAAGCCGGCGCAAGCGCCAGCAAATGCCGCTGCCATTACCGCCATATCGAGGGGGTCACGCACTGCGTAGCATCGTGCAACGTGCGAATATTCACAGCTTTGACGGAACTCCCAGATACCAATCAAGGTAAAGGCGAGAAAGGCCATAATCGCAGTACCGCTAGCTAGCCCATCTAAGCCATCAGTGAGATTTACCGCGTTACTTGATCCCATGATCAGCAACGTTACCCAAATAACGACGACCGCCCCACCGAGGACCCATGAGGTATCACGAACTGTTGATAGGTGGCGCGAGATTGGCGCCAGGCCGTACTTATCAACGAAGTGCAATCCTGCAATACCGAAGGCGATCGCAACCGCTGCCTGTCCAATTAACTTCTGAGTGGCAGTAAGTCCAAGTGAGCGCTTCTTAACAATCTTAAGCCAATCATCAAGCAGGCCAATTGCACCGAGGCCAAAAACCAATCCGAAAAGAAGAAGTGCTGATGAACTGATATCGGAGCCCGCGAGCAGATGGGAGATAAGGTAAGCAAAAACAACAGAGGCAATAATGACGAGCCCACCCATTGTTGGAGTCCCACGTTTTACATGGTGAGCTGTTGGTCCATCTTCACGAATCTGCTGCCCATAACCGCGTTTGGCGAGAAGGCGAATGAAGAGCGGTGTGAGAAAGAGTGAGAAGAATAGGCCGCTCGCTCCGGCGTAGAGAATCCCTTTCATTACTCTTTCCCCTCTAGCGTCAAAGTGGTTCGAGCTGAGCAGGCAGCGAGGATGCGCTCAGCGAGCAGGTTGAGCTTCTCTGCTCTCGATGCCTTAATGAGCACGCTGTCGCCAGGTTCAATATTCTCGGCAATCTGCATCGCGGCATCGATATCTGATGCACGATGGATCGTGAGGCTCTCGCTAATCACGTTATACAGATCCGTTCCAACGCCTACTAAGTGATCAATTCCTAATTCGATCGCAAGTCTGCCAATCTCCTGATGAGATTGCGCTTCTGACTCGCCGAGCTCATGCATCTTCCCGAGGAAGGCCCATGAGGCGCCACCCCGCTCCTGCGCAAAGAGTGCGAGCGTCTTGAGTGCAGCAGCTGTGCTCTCTGGGTTTGCGTTATACGAATCATTAATAATGACGAAGTCACCAAGATCGTGAAGCTCCATCCGCCACTTGCTAGAAAGATCCGCGGTCGACAAGGTCGCAGCGATCGTCTCTAGGGATATTCCAAGGGATGTCGCGATCGAGGCTGCGGCGAGAGCGTTGGATATCTGATGTGCTCCTAGAAGGCGCAGGCTGACTGCGGCCCGTCCTGCAGGAGTAACAAGATCAAAGTGGGCTCGACCCTCACGAATTTCACTGTCTGCGGCACGAACTGTGTAACCAACGCTCTCACCAAAAGTTATACGAGTGAGATCTGACCGGCTCTGCCCCATGAGCGGTGTGAATTCATCGTAACTTCCAAGTATTGCGACTCCACCGGGAGCGATATTCTCAATGAGCTCACCTTTTGCTCTTGCGATTGCAGCGCGATCGCCAAACTCCCCAAGGTGCGCACTTCCTACGACTAAGACCGCGCCAATTTGTGGATGTGCGATCTCGCAGAGCTTTGCAATATCACCCTCATGACGTGCACCCATCTCAAGGACGCAGAACTTTGTTAGATCTGTGCACCTCAATATGGTCAGTGGCACTCCAATCTCATTGTTAAACGAACCAGCAGGAATGATCGTCTCCCCCGCCGTCGCCAAGATCGACCCAAGAAGTTCTTTCGTTGTTGTCTTTCCCTGTGAGCCAGTTATCCCAATAAATGTGCACTCGCTCGATCTCTCACGGGCAAAACGCGCAAGTTCGGCGAGAGCTGCGATCGGATCCGCAACAACAATTGATGGACTCTCACTTGGGCGGCAGGTCAGTGCAAAGGTTGCGCCGTTGCTAATCGCCGCCTCAATAAAATCTGCGCCATCGACATTACCTCCGGCTATAGCGACAAAGAAAGTTCCGGCCTTGGCATCTCGCGAATCGATCACTGGGTATTCACTAATGATCGTATCTAGATCTAGGTGATGAACCGATCCCTTAACCCGATCGGCGATTTCGCGCACAGAGATGGAGATCATGAGAACTCCTTGATCGCCCGGACTAATTCACTTCGATCATCAAATGGGTACTTCACTCCGGCGACTTCCTGGCCAGTCTCGTGGCCCTTACCGAGAATAACGACGGTATCACCAGCTTGGGCTTCACTCACCGCAACCGCAATTGCTCCGCGACGGTCGCTCTCAATGACGAGCGAATCCGATGACTCTCTGCCGGCAACCATCTGAGTAAGAATTTTTGCTGGATCTTCACTGCGCGGATTATCACTAGTGAAAATAGCGAGGTCACTTCCGGCAACAAGTGCGGCGCCCATAAGCGGTCGCTTCGATGCATCTCGATCTCCACCGCAGCCAAGAACTGCAATCACACGACCTGAAGTGATTTCACGCACTGCCCGCAAAACATTCTCGACGGCATCTGGGGTGTGTGCGAAGTCAACAAGTGCAGTGAATGGTTGTCCTGCACTGACGCTCTCAAGTCTTCCTGGAGCTCCCACAAGACCCGATAAATCTCGTCCAATGGCCAGAGGATCTAAGCCAGTTTTCACTCCAAGCGCTACCGCCATCAGAGCGTTATCAAGGTTATGCAAGCCTAGTAACGAGAGATGACCTTCGATCAAGATTCCACCGACTCCGCGAATCGCGAGATCGTAACCTTCGCCGCTTCGAGCGATTGATGAATAATGCCAATCTGCCTTCACGTTCTCCCGAGAGAGCGATTCGAATGGAACATGCACCTGCGTAGCTAACTGTGCGCCCCAGTCAGTATCAATATTAATAATCGCGTAATCGGTGTATTCGGAGGTGAAGAGAGCCGACTTCGCCTCAAAGTAGGCGGTCATGCTGCCGTGAAAATCCAAATGGTCTTGACTCAGATTTGTAAATCCTGAAACGACAAAGTGTGTTCCGAACATTCTCCGCTGAACTAAGGCATGGCTACTGACCTCCATCACGCAATGCGTAACGGATTCTTCTTTCATGGTCGCAGCGATCGCCTGAAGTTCTGTTCCTTCGGGAGTTGTGAATTTTGTCGGGAACTGATCGTCGCCGATGACGATGCCGGTAGTGCCAATCATTCCCGGCTTGCGATTCTGCTTCTGCCAGAGTTGGAAGAGCAAGCTCGCAACTGTTGTCTTGCCATTCGTTCCTGTGATTCCAACGCTCGCCATGCTGGCAAAGGGGCGATCGTAAAACCAGGATGCGATATCTGCACTTACCTCTTTAGGGTCTGTGACAAGAATGACTGGTAGCGCGCCATCAACAAGCTTTACTCCGGCCTGATCGGTGAGCACCGCTACCGCGCCTCTCGCAGCAGCCTCGCGCGCCATCGATGCGCCATGTCTTTTCGCACCAGCTAACGCGATAAAGAGATCCCCGGGTTCGATATATGCCGTATTACTTGTAGCACCCGAGAAGGTGCCTTCGTGTGCGGCTGGAATTCCTAGAAAGTTTGCGAGCTCGAGCAGGCTTTTTCTCGTGGTTTTAGTGGGTCGCATCGGTTGCCCCCGCCTTATACAATTCAACTGAAGAAGCCTTAAGTGCGGACTCTGTTAACGGATATCTGATTGTCGCTGGCGCCGTAGGCGCAATATGTTTCGCCTGCAAGACAAAGCTCATTACCTTTTTAAATACTGGTCCTGCGACTAAACCACCATAGTGAATACCCTGCGGGGCTTGAACAACAACGCTCACGACGTAACGTGGGGCATCTGCCGGCGCGAAACCGATAAAGGATGCGGTGTAGCCGCTATAGCCACCGTTGCCGTTGGCGCGCATCGCTGTTCCGGTCTTACCAGCAACTCTGTATCCAGGTATCGCAGCTTCTGGTGCGGTTCCACTTGCCGTTACAACGCTCTCCATCATTAAGCGCATCTTGGTTGCAGTATCCGAACTCACAACGCGTTCAGATGAGGCTGGTTTTGAAGCGGTGAAGTTACCGCTGGGATCAAAGTAGCCTGCGACGACATTAGGAGTCACGCGCACGCCATCATTTGCAATCGTCGCGAAGACGCTGGTCGCTTGAAGCGCGGTCAGTGAATATCCCTGTCCAAAGGCGATCGTTGGTGCAGATGTTAATGACCAGGTTGAGACTGGGTGCAGAATTCCTTGCGTCTCTCCAGGAAGGTGCGATCCTGTGAGTTCTCCGATTCCAAACTTCTTCAAATAAGAGAAGAGAGTGGAGTGCGACATCATCGCACCAACTTTTATCGCGCCAGTATTACTTGATACTGCTAAGGCACCAGTAGTTGTTAAGACCTGAGTCGGATGGCGCTCGTGATCACTGAATGTGGAACCACCCACTTTAAGAGAATAAGGAATTTCAAGAGTTGTGAGAGGAGTAATCTTCCCCTCTTCCATCGCTGCCGAGTAGGTAATGATCTTCCCGACAGATCCTGGTTCGTAGGCATCGGTGACTGCAGGGTTGCGAAGAACGGAAATATCTTTAATCGCCTTCTTGGGATCAAATGTCGGCGCAGATGCTTGGGCGAGAATCTGCCCAGTCTTCGGATCCATCACTACGACTGTGCCAGATACAGCATGAGATTGCTTGACCGCAGCCGATATCGCATCCTGAGCAACCCATTGCACATCGCGATCGATAGTTAACTCGACACCAGTTCCGGCCTTAGATTCTGTAACAACCTCTTTTGAGCCAGGAATAATTGTGCCGGCGCCGTTAGCAAACAAGTAACGACCATTTGTGCCAGCGAGCGTTGATTCAAGACTTGATTCAATTCCACCAGCTCCTACACCAGCTTCATTAATCTTTCCGATCAATGAAGCGGCAAGTGTTCCGGTCGGATAATCACGAACATAGGAACGTTCGGAGTAGAAGCCAAGCAAGCGCTGTGCTAACCCGCCAGGTTCTTTAACGATTTGATCGTTGTAAATCTTGAGAGCTGCGTTGAGTGCATTCCAAATATCTGGTGTGACCTGTTTTGCAATGATCTGATAGCGCTTGACTCCGGTGAGTAATGGTTGGAGTTCACTTACTGGGAGTGAGAGGTAGGGTGCAATAAATGCTGCAGATTTTGCTGGATCTTGAATTTGCACCTGATCAACAACGATATTTACCGCGGCAACACTTCGAGCCAACTGGACGCCATTGATATCTGTAATCGTTCCTCGAGGTGCCAATAAAATTGAGGAGTTGAGTAACTCTGAATTAGCTCTCGCGGTATACCCGCCCGCTTGGACAGCTTGAACATCTATTAAACGAAGACCGAAAAGCAGAAATACCCCAGCGGAGACCGTCACGAGTTGGCGAATTCGCTTCGACGTGAGCTGTGACTGGGTCATTTCTGAATTGACTCATTCATATTAATAAATGTTGGGACCGTATTTGGCACCATACCTAGTTTCGTAGCTGCAATCGAGAGCGTATCTGGTGAAGACTTAATGGCAGCTTCGCGAAGAATGGAATCCCGTTGATCGTTGACCACGTTCATTTGGTGCTTGAGATGAGAGAGCGTGAACGCATCTTGATTGAGAGAAGTATTAATAAAGAGGAGCGCGACCAAACTCGCCATGAAGATTGTGCCGAGGACTGTGAGAAAGGCGCGGAGTTGAACCTGCTCCCCTGCTTCAACTCTAAGCTCTGGAACGAGGCGTAGAACAACTTTTGTGCCACGATCGATAACTGCTGCTCGTGAGCGGGCGATCGTTGGCGAGAGAAGTGGAATTGCCATTACGCAGCCAACCTTTCGACTGCTCGAAGTCGCATAGATTGCGCGCGCGGATTGAGATCAATCTCGCTCTGGCTCGCTGACTCGCTACTACTAAAGATCAATCGATACTTCGCGGCTGAATTTGGAAGATCAATGGGTAGTCCACGTGGTGTGCCTGATGCGCAGACCTTTGTGAATTCACTCTTGACGATCTTGTCTTCAAGCGATTGATAAGACATCACAACGAGTCGGCCATTAACGCTCAGAGCCTGTAACGCGGCCGGGATCGCACGCTTGAGTCCTTCGAGCTCTTGGTTTACTTCAATACGCAGCGCCTGGAAGGTACGTTTTGCGGGATTGCCACCAGTGCGGCGTGCAGGAGCCGGGATACTCTCCTTCACAATTTCAGCGAGATTCTTCGTGCTATTGAGCGTCCCAGAATCTCGAGCAGCGATGATGCGATCGACGATGCGAGGCGCAAACTTCTCTTCACCGTAATTGCGCAAAATGCGGATTAAGGAATTCCGGTCATAGGTCATCAGTACTTCGAAGGCTGAAATCCCCTGCGACTGGTCCATCCGCATATCCAGAGGTGCATCTTGGGAGTACGCAAAGCCACGATCGGCTTCATCGAGTTGCATAGATGAAACGCCGAGATCAAAGAGAATCCCATCTATGTGAGGGATATGTAATTCTTCGAGAACTTCTTCAATTTGATCATAAACTGAGTGCACGATGATTGCGCGAGAACCAAACTTTTCAACGCGACTCTTTGCGATTGCGATCGCTGCCAAGTCACG
>Ga0136642_1000556_pt1 | contig 18897 bp, 24 predicted proteins | sample LowCatLa1302831Y_FD_115313 | JGI IMG/M metagenome (GOLD analysis project Ga0136642, IMG submission 115313) | Freshwater microbial communities from Lower Cathedral Lake, Yosemite National Park, California, USA - 13028-31Y | ecosystem: Environmental > Aquatic > Freshwater > Lake ... | reverse complement strand
GAGCCACTGGCCGTAGTGCTTGTCGATGCGCTGGCCGCCGATCTCGAGCTCGACGCTCTTGACGAGGTTGTGACCAACCCAGTTGAGCCAGCGGAACTGGGCGCCAGAGCCGTCCGACGTCTGGAGGGAGACAGACGGGAGCGTGGCCTGGAGGTAGATGCGGTGGATCAGGTCACCGTTGCGCTGGATCGTGCACGTCACGCGCTTGCCGAAGCCGGGCGAGCCGTTGAACGGGTTCTCGATGGACTCCATGGCGAAGTTGGTGTGGCGGCGGTAGACGACCTTAAAGAAGGTAATCTGGGGGTTGCCCGTGAGGTAAACGTCCTGGGCTCCATAGGCGACTAATTGCATCAGGCCTCCTCCAGTCATTTGATTCTATAACTCTTAGAAAGAAAAAATTTCAGCAAAGTGCCGGAATGGCGGAAAAAGGAAACTTTTCACGGCCAGCTACGTTCCGACTTTCAAGCCGTAGTCGGTCTAAACGGAACAGCGCAAAACCTATAAGATTCATAGACAATGTCAACAGGTGATGCGTTTTTTAAGATACGTCCCACGAAGCGGAGTAATCCAGAGGCGAGAACGACCCTGGATACCGTTCACCAGGTCCAGCTCGGTGCCATGATTGACCGCGAGAAGCAGGTTGGCGAGCTGGAAGAGAATCTCAAGATGCTGGAAACCAGTCTCTCGGCAGTCACCGATGACGTCCAGTATGAAGTAGTGGAGCAGCAAATTAAGGTTCTCCAGAAGGAGATTCAGAAGCGGCGCGGCGGCAATGAGGTCTACGACTATTTTCTGAATGCCGGTGAACTTTTGTATCAATATTATGACGTCCAAGAGAGAATTAACAATGGTGCAGAGGGTGTTCTTAAGAGTTCAACCTACCGAGTAAAACCTGGCGACATTCTGAGTTCTCTTCAGTCGGCCGGCGACCCTGTTCTTCCTAACCAGCCAGTTGGTGAGCGCCTCCGCCGCGATAAAATCCTGGAGACCTATCTTCAAAAGGTGGATCCCGAACACGCGCGCGGCGGCTCGGAGGTGCTGAATGACCCCTATGGAGAGTGCGAGGATTGCCAGACCGAGATGATCTTCAGCCAAAATGAGGCGCTGTTTACCTGCCCCAAATGCGGATATCAGGAGTTCGTCCTGATTGACTCAGACAAGCCGAGCTACAAGGACCCGCCGCGCGAAGTCTCCTATTATGCATACAAGCGCATCAACCATTTCAACGAGTGGCTTGCGCAATTCCAGGCAAAGGAGAGCACTGAGATTCCTTCCACAGTCTATGACGAAATTGTGGAAGAGCTCAAGAAGGAGCGCATCTCTGATTATAGCAGCTTGAAGCCTAGCAAGATTAAGGAAATCCTGCGGAAGCTGCATTACAATAAGTATTATGAGCACGTGCCACATATTCTCAACCGGCTCAATGGAGAAAATGCACCCGTCATGTCGCGTGAAATCGAAGAGAAGTTGCGCTTCATGTTCAAGGAGATTCAGCCATCTTTCCAGGCCCATTGCCCCAAGGGTCGCAGCAACTTCCTCTCGTATTCCTATGTTCTCTATAAGTTTTGCGAGCTATTAGAGCTGGATGAGTATTTACCCTGCTTTCCTTTACTGAAAAATAGGGACAAACTATATGTCCAGGACAAGATTTGGAAGCTAATCTGCCAGGATTTGGCGTGGCAGTATATTCGGTCAATTTAGATCGTTGCATTTGTACCCTTCACAATATTGGGTGAAATGGTATTAGGATTCAGAGGCGGTGTATCCTCCTCGGGCTCAACAAGAGGAATTCCATCAAGTGCCGCCTCAATCTTCTTCATGGCTTCCTTGATACGCATCATCTGCTTCTCACAGTCCTCGTATTTTCCACAATAGAGAGTCTGCGTCTTCTGAGTGTGATAATAAAGACAGAGGCGGGGCGAACCAAGACATGTGGTTGTCATACTTACATTTGCGAGACTGGGAACATGAATCACAGTCTCGGAAATCCGAAGGAAACGGGACATTTATCTATGTGTGTTAGATGAAAAAAACCAACTTCAATTTTAGACTTTCTTCGGCAGAGACTTTTTGACCATCGCACGCACGTCGTCCGAAATAGATGCTACGACGGAGGCTGCGATACCCCTCTCAAGATTTTGGAAACCCTCAACAGGTGTAATCTTATTCGCAGTCAGCTCGGCGCGAACAAGAGCCTTGATGTCATTTGCAAGACGCCCCTTCACGATGTCAACAACCTTATCCTGGTTCGCGCACGTGCTTGCCTGCGATGCTGTAACAGGCATACTTGTATCAAGTTGGTCCGTCTTGAAATTCGGGTCGGCCGCATTAAACTTGGGCTGTGTGGAGGCTGTGCATTTATCAGCATTAACCGCATAGTTTTTATCTGAGCATGCCTTTCCAAGAGGTAGACCGAAGCGGTCGGACATGACGCATTTGCCAATGTCAGTGCACCAACCACACTTGTTGTTATCTACACACGTACCACAGGCAGTAAGCTCAGCACAGGAGAGGCACTTCCCTGTCGTCTTATTCCAGTTGCAGTCTGCCGTATTGTCACATGCCTTATCAACCTTGATAGCTGTGCAGACGTTTGTATCCTCAAAACCCTCTAGGCGCAGGCCACCGTTTATAGCAAGGAGGCAGGCAAAGAGGAGGAGAGCTATTCCCAGAAGAATCGGACCAACCATTCTACCGATGAGACTATAAAATAAGTCACGACGTTAATAAGAACCCGTCATTCTTATCAGGTCTCGTTTGACAATTTGAGGGTATACATACTTGAAATAGTATGCATCCTCTTCTGTCGGAACATGACTTGTCCGTAACTGGACCATCGTTCCAGGCGAGGTTGCGCCGAAGAATCCTTCTGTGGTCCGGGTAAGCACAAGCGCAATAAATAAGAGGACGAGCGCAACTATGACTATCTTCATCTGGGTTTTATAGATATATTATTACATATCTATAAAAAACACATTGAGAATTTATATGTTAGTGGACTAAATTAAGAAATATTATACCGCACCGCTTACATCTACGCACGCACCGATGCGCCTACGTCTACGCACGCATCGGGAATCCAACGAGGTTGGCACCGATACCGAAGCCAGCGCCCTGGCGAGCCGTAACACCGATGGACGGGCTGACTACATCGAGGATGGCGAAGACCGCCGCGGCGACAACCGCGAGCGTCAGGATCTCCTCCACCGGCAGGGACTTCTTCGGGACGAAGATGGCGGCGATGGCCACGAACAGACCCTCGATTAAGTACTTAATGGCACGGTTAACAATCTCCGTAGTGAAGTCCATTTAACTCTATATTATTGAAAAAGATTTTTTGTCCGCGATTGGCTTAGTCCGCGATTGGCTTAGGTCCGCGATTGGCTTAGTCTGCGTCACCGGTCTAAATAGAAACTAACTTCAAGTATGTAGATGTCAAACACCCAGCGTGAGGATTTTCTGGATGAGGACGTGGAGATTCCGGGGCAGAAGGTTGTTCTCCTCAGCTTTCTGAGCCCGGAGAAGGTGCTGGCGAAGAAGGACCTCTTCTTCTTTGACACCTTCCTCCAGCAGTATGAGTTTAAGTTGAGGGTGCGCGGCCTCGAGGGCTACCTCGCCACCACGATTCGCAGCATCAACAACAAGCTGGATGCGCAGGCAGTGGAGTTTGACAAGCAGGACCTCAGCGGCTGCGCCGACCTCTGTCGTAACAGCCGGGTTCGGGTTGACACGGTCATGGATGGCCTCCAGACATTCATCAAGGAGAATGAGAAGGACATGAAGGACTCCAAGCTCAAGGAGGCGTATGATGACTTTGTCTATGCCAACAAGACAAAGCTTGAGCAGCAGTTCTCGGAGAAGAATGAGTTCCGCACAAATGTTCGGGGACTGAAGGTTCGTGGCGTCTATGCCAGCAAGGCGGAGGCGGAGGCCCGCTCCAAGAAGCTCCAGCGCAACGACCAGATCCACAACATCTTCCTCGGAGAGATTGGCAAGTGGCTGCCGTGGGATCCGGAGCCGACGGATGTCGGTGAGCAGGAGTATGCGGAGGAGCAGCTCAACACCCTCATGAAGAAGTATAAGGATAACGAGGAGGCCCGCGAGATGTTCATGCGCGAGAACCGCAACAAGATGCGTAGTGGACCGTCGACCACGGTGACCCGTAATGCCGAGGCTGAGCCTGCTTTACTGCCTAGCAGTGTAAGCAATGCTGCTGCGGTGCCGGCCGCATTCAGTGCAATGTTTGATGGCCCCGCCGACCTCGCCATCCAGCGTAAGATGGAGAACAAGCAGTAACGACACGATGGTATAAGAGTGATAAAACTTTAAAGTTATCACGGTAAATAACGTTGATTCATAATCAAACATATTTATCTATTTTGGGAGGAGTGCCGCATTCGCAGAGATACTGCGTTTGTTAACAAAGTATGAAACACCTAACCATATAGCTACCAAGATTAATGTTGGAACTAACAAATATTTAAAAAATACATCAAAAAGAAAAGTCTGAAAAGGCCCTCCAAATCCTTCAACACCATGGCTATCATAATTGTTCGCAAAACCATTCGTTTTTGATACAGAACCCGCAACTAGTACAAGAATAATAACGACTGAAAGAAATACGTAGACGAGAGTCTTCTTGTTCAGATGAAACATTATACTTTATGTTTATATTATAAATAACGTTGATTCATAATCAAACATATTTACTTAGACGATAGGCGCACGAACATTGAGCCGCGGCGCCGCAGTTGACCGAGGAAAAAACATATAAGCAAGCAAAAGAACTCCTACAAGCATCGGAACTCCAATCATAAGTCCTATAAAAGTCCATGAATTAGTAAAACCGCCGGCGAACCCCTCAACACCCTTATTGTAGTAGTCATTAGTGTAAGCAGGGTTGATAGGACGGCACACGCCCTCCTGACAGAACTCACCCTCGTTGCACTTCACGCCGTAGCAAGACATGTTCGAAAATCCATCGTAGAGGGCGGCAGGGAAAACCGCGCGAATCACTGCGATCAGCGCGAGAACAATAAGAAACGAGATAAATACTCCAAGCAGAGTCTTGTTATTCAGACGAGCCATTCTGTTTAGACTCTACATTTTCACGAGGCGGCTCCTCCTCCTTGGGAAAGCAAATACCCTTCTCACCCGTGTCGTCTGCGTGGCAATTCGCATCCTTTCCACACGCATTTTCTAACTGCGGGTCACACGGCTCTCCCATATCGGAAAAGGGGCTCTTTCTGCCCGTATACCAGCGATACGCAAAATACAGGCCCACCACAAGAAGAACGGCGCCAAGTCCAGCAAATACATTGAGATTCATCCACGACGGGGCAAAGTTCTTAAGAAAATCCATACTATCTTAGGCCACCAGAATATACGATGTTTTTAACCGCTTCACAATATTACACAACCGGGAGACCCGTATCTACAGGAAGACGCCCGGGGCTAACCGACTTACAATATCCATTCACACACTGAAGAGGGAAGTCGCAGGGCGCCATATCAACGCCGCACTGGGCATTGGCAGACCCCTCAAAAGGCTCAATATACCGAGAAATGCGGATATATCTGTCGGCAATGAGAAGCGCAATGGCGAGGGCAGCTATGAATAATAAGCAAGAAATAGCACCGGACTTGTCCATCTATTCTATTCTTATATCTTCTTAACTTGAATTGCCGGCCCCTTCAGACGTGTGGCAGAACGGGGATCATATTCATTCCCCTCCTTCTCCTTCATGTGCGCAGCAGAGTGGGCCCAGAACTCAGGCGCCCCAATGCGGAAATCACCGTGCATCTCCGCCTTATACCAGAAGATAATGTCCTCCAACTTATTGCTCTGTGTCGTATTATCCAAGACGAGGCACTCATAGTTTGTCGTGCACTGGTCCATGATCTGACAGAAGAACTCAAACGACGGAAAGGCAGAGCCATAGTTGTCAAAGATGCGCTTGCGGTTGCTCAGATAGGGCTCGCGCAGAATGAAGACATAGTCCACGTTGGTTCTCAGAGCCGGCTGGATACCCAGCGGATACTGCATGGTAATCAAGAAGAAGACCTTGAGCCAGCGACCGTTCATGAAGAGGTAGCGGATGTTCTTGTCGTGAGTCCAGCTGTCGTCATACATACAGTCGTCCAGAATCATAAGGGAGCGGGGGTCGTAGCGCGACTTCATCTGGCCCGCCGCCTGCTCCGCCATAATCTTCGCCATAATCATCTTCTGCCGCTTGACGAAGTTGGCGAGAATGAGGGGGCTATACTCGCCGTGAATGAAGAGTGGGGGGATCATCTTGGAGTAGAACGAATTGGACTCCTCCGTTCCTGAGATGACTGTTCCAAGAGGCATGTCTTGGTGGTGAAAAAGGAGGTCACGCACAAGCGTGGATTTTCCAGTGCGCCGGCGGCCTATAAAAACACATACGGCGTCCTGTTGGATTCTGCGCATATCAAACTTACGTAGACTCACGTCCATAGGCGAACTCATTGCTTCTATGTATCCTCTAAAAAATATGCGCTTTTACACGACGCATGTATTCTTGATGAGGAAAAGATGGAAAAACTCCGGGGGATGAACCTTCCAATGCCCAGATTTCTTCAAGAGGATATTCCTGAGGGCGTCAAAGGTATTTACGGCTACAGAAACTTGCAGACCTTCTTCCCCACGCTTTCCAAAGTCTTCCGTGTGAACAAATACCAGGCGGCCAAGGTTGCTTATGACCTGCCCTCTTCGCTCGTCGCCGTTGATTGCTCAGGTGGCCAGGGGTTTTGCGCGGTAACCCTTAAGAAGAAGGATGGAACTCAGACGAGCGAGCGCGTCTTCCTGAAGGTGACCCACCTACTTGACCCGGTCCGCTGGATGCAGGGGCGCTATTCCCTTCCACAGGAAGCCGGCCTTCCTGGACACTCGAAGACGTGGACGTCGGCCTGGCACAAGCTACAGGATCCCTGGAATCAGGCATATGTTGAGGCGCTGGCCACCTATGCTCTGAGCGGCCTTCGCACATCAGGCACCTCTCCTCATTTTAATAACTTTTATGGAGCATATTGTGCACGCGCCGATACGTATCGTTACAATATCAACGATGATTACGAGAGTTTTAGAAATGCACGGTGGTTCTGGAATGGAAAGGATCGTGGCCTCTATACGCTGAGCGTTTTGAATGGTTCGGCGCCGGACATGCCAGCACCCGAGAGCGTGCTCGCCGATATTCTCACCAAGCCTGAATTGTCCGATACACAGAGCGAGGAGATACTGGAGTCAATAGATATGAACGCCGATGTGGATGAGGATGCCAGCTTGGAATCTGCATCCATGGATAGCAAGAGTTTTGAGGAGGATGAGGATGAGGATGAAGATGAAGATGAAGATGAATCTGAGCAGTTTATTGTGTATGCCAACATCTCTGACTTTCCAGTCATGTTAATCTTCACCGAATCAAATGAGAATACAATGGATTCTCTCTTGGATGCAAGGAAGCACACGATTAGCCCTGGAACTGCGGAATGGGAGACCATGTGGTCTGCGTGGATTTTCCAGGTGATTGCTGCACTGTGTGCAATGCAGAAGGTGTTCGGTATGACGCACAATGATCTGCACACGAATAATATTGTGTGGAGTTCCACTGATCAACCGTTCCTGTTCTACAAGACATCGGATGGCTCAGTCTGGAAAGTGCCTACGTATGGAAAAATCTTCCGCCTGATTGATTTCGGGCGGAGCATTTTCTCCGTGAATAAGCATGTGATTGTGAGCGACGATTTCCGCCCTGGCAATGACGCAGATGGCCAGTATTCCTTCAAGCCGCTCTCGCCGAATTCGCACGAGGTTGTCGAGCCGAATCCCTCGTTTGATTTATCTCGCCTGGCGGTGAGTGTATTTGAGTCTCTTTTTCCAGAGAAGCCGGCGGAGTCCGAGAGCCAGACAATTCTGAGTGAAGAGGATGGATTAGTTGTGCGCGAGACTGTTTCACCTCTTTACAACTGTATCTGGTCGTGGATGGTAGATGATGATGACAAGAATATTTTACAGGAGCCCGATGGCGCCGAGCGGTTTCCCGACTTTGACTTATACAAGCACATTGCGGCGAAAGTTCACAACGCTAAACCTGAGGCGCAGATAAATAAGATGCCCTTTTCGCAGTTTAAGACATTGGCGGTGTCTGCAGGTGAGAAGGTGTATTCACTCTTTATCTAAAGGGGGGGTTGCGTATTAGTATAGATGTCGTATACAGAGGTAGCGGTTGATATTGGATTAGCAGTCGCTACAGCTGTTGGTATTTTTTTATTTTGTGGTTGCGGAATTATTAGTATTGCCTGCGCAATTCAGCGGAATCGGACGAGACCGCGGGAAGATAGCACTGAGGGGCTTGTTTAACGTCGTGACTTAGAATTTAGGAAGCCACTGCTTCCTAAATTCTAATGTCCTACGACTAATTTGGTGATGGAACTATAATTTAAGGGAGCTCTTTGAGCTTCCTTAAATTATAGTCTCACCGGTAAAGTTACCATACTATTAAATATTTATAGTTTAGATGAAATCACAACTTCATTATACAAATATCATTTACTTAACATCGCATCATGCTCTGGCGCTATACGCTCTTTACCATCTTCCATCCATTTTCTCTTACAAACTGATGCTCGAGCTAATTATTTCCATACAAATGGTTGGTATGTTGGGAATAACGGCTGGAGCACATCGTCTTTGGTCACATAAATCGTATGAGGCTGCTTGGCCTGTACGTCTACTCTTCATGCTGGCAAATTCAGCTGCACACCAGGGTTCTATTTATCAATGGACAAGAGACCATAGAATGCATCATAAATATACTGATACTGAAATGGACCCTCATTCTATACAATATGGTTTCTGGTATTCTCATATGGGCTGGCTTTTTTTCAGAAAAAACAATAAACTTCGCGAGGCTTCACGAACAATTATTATGAATGATATAGAAAATGATTCAATTGTTATGTTTCAACACAGAAACAACTTTATATTATCTCATCTTTTCTGTTTTATTCTTCCAACACTCTATGGAAAATACATGTGGAATTCGGCATGGATAGGATATTTCTATTTTGGAGTTCTTAGATGGATCCTTCTTCTTCATTCAACATGGTGTGTCAATAGTGTAGCACACATGTGGGGAACCACTCCGTATAATCCTAGAATCTCTTCAAGACAAAGTGCACTAACTAGTTTAATAGCAGTTGGTGAAGGATGGCATAATTATCATCATACATATCCTTATGATTATAGGGCAAGTGAATTTAATTGGAATAGTGAATGGAATCCAACAACCGTATTGCTAGATGGATTATCTTCGGTTGGCCTAGTCTGGAATAAGAAAGTGGGAAATCATCAGAACCCTGGAACCCCCACCTGAATCTCCATATCATTCGATGCGGCGGCGGCAACTGTGTCGGCAGCGCCGCCCACCATCGTCGCTACGCTTGAGAGGGACGGGAGAAAGGATGCGATTTGCTGGATAGAGTCAGGGAGAAGCTGGATAAGCATAAGGACGAGCACAGAACCGATTATAAAGTCACGCATTATTGATTTTATACTGGGTTTCTTATTCTCCATATAAAAGGTGCTGGCTGCACCAACACCTGCGATTGTTACGCCTCCGATTGCGATACCCGCGGCAAGCATAGTGGAGGACATGTTCTGAGGCTCTTAAGGAAAAAAACAGGAGGTTCTTTCCCGCTTAGTTTAGTTCTTCATAGTCGCCATCCAGCCCAGTCGGCGGCGCATCTACAAACTGGAGAGTGTCCTCATCAAAGTCATTCTCAATTGTATTGACCTCGCTCATTACATTTTGTTCGGGATCACTGTGGTGGAATACACTGTCAATATTTGTAAACCGGACGCTGGGTTCTGTATCTACCACGATAGTCTGAACCGGGGCAGGAGTTGATGCAGGGACCTCTACAGGAACCGGTGCAGGGACCTCTTCAGGAACAGGAGCCGGTGCAGGGACCTCTACAGGAACAGGAGCCGGTGCAGGAACCTCTACAGGAGCCACCACAGGTTCAGGAACAGGAACAGGAGCAGGGGCAGGAACAACAGTATTCGCGCTGAGATCTGTGACGGGAACGGGAACGGGTGCCGGAGCTACAGGGATAACGGGCTCACTCTCCTCTTCCTCCTCGCCATCATCGTGGAGATACTCCCGTAGAATGCTCTTTACAGGAAGCATTGTGCGAATAGACTGAAGAATACCCTCGCCCAATAATCCCTCGACTAAATTGAGATTCTTCTGGCGCTCAACAGGTGTGCCCGTAGGGGTAAATAGATAGACGTTTGACCAGATAAGACGGGCACAATCGCCAAGAGTTCGGTGAAGAAAATGGTCCAGCTTAGGAATAGAAATCTGCAACTTCTTGTTCTTTGTAGTGAGACGAATCGCTGAAAGCACCTTTGTATGTGCAATAAAGACGGCAGTCAGGAGCTCCTCCAGATAATCACACTTCGCAAGGGTCTGGATGGTGGTTGTCTCTCTGCGCACCTTATCCACATTCCAGTCGGGCACATCCTTCAGAAGATTCTGGAAGTTCCAAAGAAGCTTCTTAGCATCCGTATCCTTCTCCTTTGCCTCATCCACCATCTGAAGAAAGTAGCCCAGCAGGGCAGGAACTAGAAACTGGCAAAGCTGACGAGTATACTCACCCTTCGCCTCGGCATATACGCCAACATTTTCACCAGTTGATTCCATCTCTTTTTTGAGATGGGTTCATTTGAAGAGGAATTTCACGCAGTTTGAGAGTGTAAGAAGTAAGCGAGCTGTGCCCAAGGAGAGGCACCGCCCCCTATTGCTGTAATACACCGCTGAAGAATCTTGTTCTCCCAGCCATACTTTTTGAAACAGTGATCAAAGATCTCAAACGGATCAATACCATCCTGACGCATCTTTGGAATGTCGCTCCACGTAGGATTCTCAGGTGGTGTAGACTGTTTTATAAGTCCAAGGCGTTTAGCTTCCTCAATATTTCTGCTCTTCCTAAATGACGTCTTTGATGACATATTCACAATTGTGCAGCGACTTAGAATCGGCGGTGATAGCTTCCAGGGCTCACGCACCTCCAGAACACATGTTATATTGGAAGATGCGGTCTCCAGAATTCTGCGAAGAAATGCCTGTGCCTCCTGGGTCAGATCATCTGCGCCCTCCAGCCACACATACATTGTATCTCTGGCACGAACCTGTTGATGCAGCACTTCGCGACCCTCTCGCAGCGACCTATCAATGCGCGTATTCCAGCGAAACAACTTTGCCTTGTGGAGTTTCGCATGCGACCGAATCCATTCCGTTTTTCCTGAACCAGGTTCTCCACAGACGAGAAGTGCGCCTTTGGGGGACTGGGCTTTTGTTGCCATCTTTAGGTTTACAGATGTTTACCCTTAGACCTTTAATTAGACAAGAGACGTGTGTTGCCCAGAGATATACACGGCATTCTTGTATCCCAGTTCATGAAGCTTATCAGTTGCCATCCTAGCTCTGTGTCCTGTATTGCAGTATGCAAGAATGCGGGCCTTTTTATTTGGAAGCTGTTTAGGAGCCTCGACAGGAAGATCCGCACTTTGGATATGAAGAGAACCAGGATACATGCCTAGCGTCTTACGCTCTGTGTCAGTGCGTACATCTAAGACAATATCAATCTCTTTTGCAGAAATACGCCGTTTCGCCTCCTCGGAAGAGATTCTGTGAGGAGAATCTGTTGCATATTTATACAAAGCAACCCCAATAATTGTTAAAAATGCAACAATAGCAGAGGCTATCAGAAACTGAGGGCTCTGTTTCTTCATCTAAGAATGGGCTTAGATATTTACATACCCTTCAACATATCCTGATAAAGAGCCTCGTCGTGGTCCGCATTCTTCTTCAAGCTCTGCTGGAGGGGGTTGCTCTCAACCGCAGCAATCATGTCAAGCGTATTGCGCTGGAGGCTAATATCCAGTTCAAGAGGGACGCGATACTTCACCTGGCCCAGATCACCGACGCCTGTCGGTATACCGCTGACACGGTTGACGGCGTTCGCGCGGTCATTTACACTGTCAGCATCCAGCTTCTTGTAGGTCACCCCATTCTTCTCGCCTGTGAAGACGGCCACATTTCCGTTTCCAGCAATGGGGCGGCGACCCTTGGCGATCTGCTCCTTATTCGGGTTCGAGCGCATGTTGTAGGCGGCGTCGTGGCTGGTGAAGTCCTTGTTCACAGAGATACTGGGGCCGAAGTGCTCAGACTTGGCGGAAATCTGCGCCTTCTGCGTCGGTCTGGCAATATCATCGGGGTCATACGTCTTCAGCTTCGTCGGTCCATCCGCCGGGGCCGCACCTCCATAGTAGCCCCAGTGAACCGTCGTCTCCTTGACCGTTGTGCGCGCCACATCATTGGGGTCCCACACGGTAACGGCCGGCGCACCACCCGCATAGCCAACAGGTGTGCCCGTCTGGCGGATATTGCCGCTCGTCTCCTCGCGACGCGTGGGTCTGCTCGGGTCATCATAGTGCACTGTCACATTGCCCGTATCCGCCGGCACTAAGTTCAGACCCATAGTGCGCTCGCCTGTCGCGGATCGCTCATTCGGCCGCATCTCAATGGACGAGCGGCCATAGTCAGCCTCGGGGGCATCCACGTCACCCGTGTAGTAGCTGCTCGCGTCGGCGTTACGGTATCCAGCGCCACCATACTGCTGCGCCATCGGGGCACGGTAAGAGCCAGTCACGTAGGAGTCGCCAAATCCCTGTGCCGCGCCAGGGCCCACATACTCGACAGACGTCTCAGGGCGGGCCTGGTGCTTCATGATCTGGATGGGGCGCGCCTCACCCTTCTGCGCATCCTGTGCGAAGGCGCCCACAAAGCGCTCACCAGCCTCGTCAATAAAGAACGCGTCAGGCTTGTATTTGCGCACCTCACCCGTGTCCTTGGCACCCGCCGTGACGAAGCTAACACCAGGAACAACGGGCCGATCATACGTCAGCTTCGGCTTGTCGGCCGTGCGCAGATCATCGGTGCGTTTTATGTTCTTCATCATATACTGGTTCGTCTCCAGCTGCTGGAATCCACCCTTACCTGTGCTGCCGAACCCCTCGCCGACGGCGGGTGCAACACGCACAGGCTCGAACGGCTTCTCACCCGCACGATTGCGCGGCGTATTGATACGACTCTGCACGAAATCCGTATTGTCCTCCATTCCAAACGGATTGCCATAGGGTGTCTGAGGGGTGTTAAACATTGTCTCCACCTCCTTCTTCGCAATCGTGGTTGTTCCAGCGCCCGTGAATGAATCAAGACGGCTGGTATTCGCGGCCGCATCCACATTCTGACGCACCTGCCCACCAAAGAACGGCACCATGTTATTGTGAGTAAAGTCGTTCGTGGCAATCTTATTGCCTGAAAGAGGGCTCACGACGAACTTTCCATCAACATAGACAGGGTTATCCTCAATGCCGCCAGCATTCATCATAACCTGCGAAGTGGCAGACTCGCCTGCTCTTAAGCCCGGCGACGAACCGTAGTCTTGTTTTGATGTCTTTGATGCATATCCGAAAGCAGTTCCCTGGGGACCGGGGTTTATTTCACTCGGATACACGGTTCCACCAGGCGTGGCATACATCAGGTCAAGCTCCTGGGAAGCTCCCTTCGCAGAGCCGCCCTTTGCCATAGTTGTGAGGGGTCTGCCAGGGGGTCCAGTTGGCACCGCAGACTCAAACGCCTCGCGGAGAGAGGCATTCCCTTTCTTATACGAAATAGGCGTATCGTCGACTCCAGAGGGTGTTGCAAGTTTGGTGACGGCATATCCTAATCCTAAAAGTCCTGCTAGAGCTACAATCTCCATACTAACGTAAACTACTAATTTTATGTGAACAATAGTCGCATAAAATTAATATACCGTCGTGACTTAATTTTAAGGAAGCTATAGCTTCCTTAAAATTAATGTCCTACGACAGATTAACCGATAAATCTTAAAATTAAGGAAGCTCAATGAGCTTCCTTAATTTTCAGTTTATATGGTAATAACTCCTTTGGGTCTAATATCCATTCGGTAGACCCAAGCAGTCACCGTGTGTTCTGAACTTCTGTTTATCCAGGTCCCGCGACGGTATGAAGAAGTCAAACGGCGTCTCATATGTCAGCTGAGGATTGTGGGGCAGAACCTCCCAGCGATTCCACCCAGTGGCCCGCAGTGTGCAGGGCGGGTTCGTCAGACGGTTGAATCCAAGAGGGAAACTCTCGTCGGGGGCGGGGCGCAGAGGAATTGCATTCATCACGTTGGTCTTGGGCTGGTAGGATTCCGTATTCCCACGAACACGGGTTCCAAGACGATTGATGTTCTTCAGATCCGACTCCACGTCCGTCTTCCACTGGCCCTCCTTCCAGCTCGCGCCACTCTTCTGGATACGAATGGTGGGGTCAACGGGGAAGGAGACGGGACAGTTGATGCCCGGGGCATTAACATAATACTGTAAAGAATATCCCGTTATTCTCATGTCATCGGTATGACGAAAATCGTCGTTCCGTAAGCGTGTAAGAGCCTGTTGTTTTACTGAAGGCTGCCCGTCGTTCATCTACCGTGATATCACTTATTTTTCCGTGTTTTCTTTTTATTGCGTAAACTATATGCCCAAAAGGGAACCTGTATATGAGAGGATGAAGAGGTCGCATTAGGCCGACGTATAGTGGGCGCAATAATCTCTCTTGCTATGCGCTTCCGCTTTCGGGTTAATTTATTCTTGTTGACCATCGCTCCTTCTATTATTAGCTCAAAACTTCTCAGGGTTCTGGCAGGTCTCCTGCTTGAAAGGCTCAGGCGCAAGAGTGGCAGGGTATGCCCACATCTGGTATGAAGGTAGGTGAACAGGTTGGAGGTTGATTGTCAGCGGCGTAGTGTATTTCGCATTGACCCGTTCGAGGGTGGCCTGCTTCATACGGAGAGGCTGGTGGAGACGTTCATTGCCGCGCGTAGTAGGGCGAGTAATGCCGAGGAGGTCAGACTCCAGATCTACGCGATTTCCCTTGATGCCGGATACTTCGTTGCCACCGACGAGACCAAGAATGTGGCGAGCCTCCTTCTTGTGCTGGTAAGCATAGACGGCCTGGTCATAACTCTGCGGATTCTCGGTCCGCTCAGTCGGTGTCTTTAGCGGGGTCTTTTCAAATGCCTCTTGGTATGAGCTCATTTCTACTCTTTTTAACAATAAAAATTGGTCAAAGAGGGATTAACAGTTCACGTCACGGATGTAAGAGCGGCTGGGGAGGCCACCACGAATCCATCCAGCGGATGCTACCTCCGTAACGAGGTTCTTCGGGTTCTGGATATTGTCCTTCACACTGGGGATGAGCGGGGTGAACACACCGTCATACTGCTGCTCAGAGATCGTGCCGCATTCCTTGCCCTGGCGCACCTGTTCGGCGTGGATGAGCAGACTCTCCACGTCGGGATTTCCGCGGCCGCCGCCCATAAACGGGACGGATAAGAAGGGACGGGCCTGGGGGCGGATATTGCACCGGTTGTTCTTGAACTCGGGCTGGTTGCGCAGAACAGAGTCGGCATCGATAGCGGCATTGTTGAGGCCGAAGCCCTCGCGCGGGTATACAATCAGATTGTTCACAGCCAGCGGGTTCACCTCGCGAGCATCGGGGACAAGATTCGTTGTGTAATACTTGCCAGCCGTAAGTGACTGTCTGTAGTATTGTTCAATTCCGCAGTTATCATCCTTGGTATGGGTTGACCGGTTCACCTGGAACATCTCTGAATACCGGTGAGACTTAAATTTAACGAAGCTCACAGAGCTCCGTTAAATTTAAGTTCCATCACCAAATTAGTCGTTGGATACAAAATTAAGAAAGTAATGACTTTCTTAATTTTTATCACGACGCTACCGTCTATTTTTTTCTTACACAGAAGTAAATGAAGCTCGCTGAAAAGTTTTGCCGATGCGTAAAAAAAGTCGGTAGAACTTTGAAAGTAAAGAAGGCACAGCGCGAGGGCGTCGCAATTGCCATTTGCACGAAGACAGTGCTCCAGGAGAAGAGAAAGCGGACGCTACGCAAGGTTAAATGCGGAAAGACGCCTGCCCTGGAAACCCAGGCGCTTCTTAGCTAAAATTAACCCATGGTAGCTTCCCCCCATCTGTTCCGGGAAGGCATGCCTCACGACCCCCCTCTTTACACGTCTTGCCAGGGATTTTATAGAGCCAGTTTTGGTAAGAGTGCTGGTCATTCGGGATGGTCGTGCTCGGCATGGTGATGAACTGGCGCTGGCTCTGTGACCGTCCGAAGACGTCCGTAGGATCGCTCGTGAACTCCACGCGGAAGAAGTCATCAAGCGTAATCTTCACATTCTTCTCGCCAATCTCGGCGGCGGCAGGGCGTGTCGGATTGTATTTAATCTCGTCCAGAAGCACGTTCATGAACGGATTTCTGTCTGTCGGGTATGTGGTGTCAGTCAGCGCTCGGGGTTTCTGAATAGGCACCACGTCGTCTCTGAACGGCTCGGCCACCTTCGTGCTTACGAGAGTAGATGCCTTGCCGTATGCCATGAAGGCGGGGATAAGAAGAATTGTGGCGGCGGCCAGTACATATAAACTAACTGTGAGACCTCTAGAGAAGAGTGCACCAGCAAGAAGAATAGCCACGCTATACACACAAAGAACCGTATTCACTAAGTTGCTCACACACGGGTCGGCCGGTGGAAGAAGACCGGTGAAGGCATTCGGAACTGAACGAATGTCTTCCCAGATATAAGGGTCGCATAATCCTTTTGACATTGTGTATCACTCTACCATATGAACTCAAAATTAAGGAAACTATAGTTTTCTTAATTTTTAGATATAAAGTCACGACGTTACACATTGACAGATGAATTATTGGTAAATGTCCAGGATGATCCAGTTGAGTCACTCGAGAATACAAAAGAGCTTCCAGCGGGAGGGCTCGCCGTTGAAAAGGTTGACCCGCACGGATTTAAACATGATACTGTTCCATTTGTAATATTGTAAGGTGAATTCTTCGTACTATCAATAAAATAACCGCTAGAATCGATGGGTGCTCCACCCCCTCCAGTACCAGAAGGATAGGATACTGCGGGATTTGAAGAATACCCAGGACTCGGTGGACTTGATACAACACACACCTCTACAAACTGCCGCAGAGCCCTTGTATTTTCTCTAATGAGACGTATTTGATATTTATAGGTAGGTGTACCAGGATCAGTATAATAATCAGTAAATGTTAGAATAAGTGTGGTAATTGAATAATCTGATGTTATACTATTTGAATAATAGAGACTCCTACATATTCTATCATAGTTACCAAGTAATATCGCATTAGCTGTCACATTTGATACACTTACTATGTTACCATTAAATGTGGGCCCAAATATCAGTGCGTTGTTTGTATTCCATGTTACAGAACTGCTATAATTCGTGCCAAAAAAGTTAAAAACCATCCCACCCATAGGTATCGGCACAAATGCATCATCTAATCCATAAATAGATGCCTGCGAATCCGTTATTCCAGCAAAACTTATTTGCGTTAGTCCTGCCGTGCTTCCTGATACTGATTTATTTCCATTTAGAATCTGTAAAATAAACCCATGAGGTTGAAGAAGATAAAGTTGATACTCCGCATAGGATGTAAATGCGGCTCCTATGTTTTTTTCTGTCAAATCACTTGGTAAAAGATTTAGTGTTCTAGCTATTGAGCCGTTAGCAAAGTCTTCTTTATTCTTTATATAAGAGGCAAATGCCATTCGTGCCTGGTTTCTTTTTGTAAGATCACCTTCAGTGAGCATAGGCATTCTGCCAGGAAGACTGAAATTACTTCTTCTTTCGCTGTTCCAGCTTCTTGCGAAGTCTCGCGCGAGCCTGTGCAAGACGTCCCTCGCCATCGTGACCAGACTTCTTCGCAGCCTCGGGTTCCTCAAACGAGAAAGCCGTGCGGAAACTATTCAGCATCTCCACGAAGGCCGGATTCTCCTGGAAATCCTTCATAAGCTCCTCGGCCTCGGCGGCCAGGTCCTGCGGTCTCAGCTCTCCACTCTGAATCTTTGCCTGCAGCTTCTTCGCCACGCGCCCCATCACCTTCTGGAGGTTCTGCGGGTTCTCGCCCGATGCTGCCATCAGAATCTCAAATGCGCGGGTAGGATCCTTCTCGCAGGCGGCCAGATCCTCCGCCGACATGCCGAAGTCCTCAGGCTTGAACTCGCGCACCATATCCTCCGCCAGCTTCGCCAGCTTCCCCTTCAGGAACTTCTCAGGCAGCGGCGGCAGCGCGCCCCCCTCCGTTCCGAACATTTTCGTGAACTTGTCGGCCATCGTCTTGAAATCCACGCGGTCCATCTTCGTGCGCCACTCGCGCATCGTCTCGTCAACCCAATCCTGTGAAAAAGACTCGTTCTGGCCACCGCTCAGATCCACCGCAAGCATCACACAGGATACGTCGAGAAGGGCGAGGTATTCCAGAATAGCCTTCTTGCTTTTATCAGACAGGGCCGTCCACACGGGGTCCTTAATCGTGACGTTGGGAAGCACGCGGCCAGGGTTTACTGTCGGGCTACGCGTCCTCTTTCTCAGAACCTCGGCGCGATAAGCTCTTACACGCTCATCGGGCTCCAGCTCTTTCGCAATCTGAATATCCGTAGAGTATTCGGGGCATGCTCCCGCCAGATCATCGCAGAATTCTGAGAACTTCTTATTGAAGATGGTCTCGGACATCTATTTGGCTTCTGGAAGAGAGTGGGGCATTTCTTTACGCTGTTTCAAAGGTCCTTCGCCTTCTCGCACAAAACACACAGAACTTTCAGATAATTCCAGATATTCCGTCTATTTGTATCACTGAGAGAGGGCCAGTGTTTATCAAACATAACGAGCGCAATTGACAT
>Ga0136642_1000555_pt1 | contig 18905 bp, 1 predicted proteins | sample LowCatLa1302831Y_FD_115313 | JGI IMG/M metagenome (GOLD analysis project Ga0136642, IMG submission 115313) | Freshwater microbial communities from Lower Cathedral Lake, Yosemite National Park, California, USA - 13028-31Y | ecosystem: Environmental > Aquatic > Freshwater > Lake ... | reverse complement strand
ATTTTCACCTCCATAACTTCCACTGCCAATCGTCAATTTTAAATTACCGGTACCACCGTTTGTGTTACCTACACCGGTTCCATTTACAATGACATTGTTGGGGGTACTTACATTTGCTGAATTTGTACCTGTGCAAATTAACCAATTAGATACATTGCTAACGGATGAAACTGTTTCTGTGGGCGTTCTCCAACCGTCATAATGACAAACACCAACCCGCCCACCCCAATGTCCGTGCAACCAATTATTACCTGCTGAATCAAAAATACGACCATTAGTACCTCCAGTATATCGTGTTAGAGAACAGATTGTAAAAGTAGACGGGATACTTCCCGCAGGCCAAATAATTTTAGAACCTGTGTTTCCATCTAAATATGAAATAGTTCCTGTCGCACCATTGCCTGTTGCGCTTCCCAATGTTACACCACTTGTAGTTGCGTCACGTGCATTACTGGTTAAATCAGGTAAAATATTTGTGGTTGAATTCCATTTTTCAGCCGAATAGGCTGCCCATAGAGCAGGCATACCAGAAAAATTCGGTATATTTGACACATAAACTGAACCACTAGCAGTTCCTGAATTACTATTATTACTATTAAACGAACTACTAATTATCGTATTGTACAATGTATTATTATCTGCCTGACTTAATTCTGTATTAAATACCAATATTTTTGCAATAGAACAGTTCAATCCTTCACTTAATGAATATCGTGCACCAATAATCATTTGTTCTGTGTATACAGCATCAGCAATAACAGTTATATTGTACAAAGTACCTGTAATATCATACATATCATTTTGTGTCGGATTGTTGACAAGACTACCCCCATTTTTGTACGATTTTATCCAATTACTTCCGGGAGTATATTGATAAATCCAACCACTTGGCATAACCGTTCTACCATCTAAAATATATCCCGTTGACGCATTTAGTTTGAGCCAGATCGAGATGGTTTTTATACTATAACTTGCCAATAATAAATAAGTTGTTGATCCACTTGAATTAACAGTTAATAATCCATTACTGAATGATATGTTTTGTCCTCCCAATACTTGTTGCGCGGATTTGTCCACCAAATTGTAAAACGTATTACCAGAACCGGAATAACTACTTGTATTACTGAAATCAATAAATGCGACCAAATTGTTCGTTAATCCGATAGGTAATCCATATTTCGAAGTGGTAGAGGCTGTAAAGGTTTTGTAATAATTTGATATATTGGCATTAATCGTAGTAGATAATGATAATCCGGTTCCGTAAGCGGTCAAATTCGTTATCGGTTTGTTGGCATTATTACTGAATATTGTACCCGCTGTGATACTTCCAACAACATAGGAATCGGTATCAAACGTAAAATAACCGACTAACCCTTGTGCCGATGGAACTACCTTTCTCTTGTAATTTGCGCTAATGAATGCAGCTGTTAATTGAATATTCCAAATACGCAATTCCTCCACATAGCCAGTATACGGATTATAATTCGCACTTTCAGATCCAACACAAAAAGCATTGGTTGTATTGTTGTTACCGTACCAAGTTAATGTACCAACTAATACTCCGTCTACATACATAAATGATCCGTTGGTTACTCCTGAATTAAATGAAAAGGCTAGATGATGCCAAGCACCATCATTTAATGTATTTCCTGCGACAGTGGATGCCGTATTTCCTTGGGTTGACCAACTATAAACAGTGAATTTATTACTCGATATATATAATCCATAATAATTGGCTTTTACGACAATACCAGCCCACGTCGTACTTTGACTAAAATTAACCCACACTTCAACTGTACCAACACTCATTCCATAAACAGTAAGATCATTTGCACCATTTGCCAAAGTTGTTACGGTCAAATACGCGCTATTCGAAATATAAAGTGAAAATGTATTGGTTAATATATTTTGTCCGAGGGTAGGAGCAATCGTTGTTGAAAAAGGAGAACAATCAGGTACTATTAATTTTTGACCAACATCATAAGTAATAGTTTCCGGCGAAGCCGTTATGGTTGCTGCGGGAGAACCTATGGGTATACTCCATTTCCACGACAGATATTGTTCAATTGATTTAATTTGTGACAATGATAAGGTAGTATTATATAATATTTGTTCTCCGATAAAACCTCCATTTGTCTGGGGTGTTGTTCCACTGTAAGAACCCAATGACACAATATAAGAACCCGCCACATAACGATTGGATGTTGTGGCATAACCTGGACTTTGTGTGGTATCGACGCCATTGGTACGATAAACATAAGTACCGGTTGAGCCTGAGAATGAATAACTGATTACCAATATATATATTCCATTTGCTACAAATGTAGCTGTAGAAGTGATCGGCGCCCAAGCAATGTGATTATAACAAGCCGAATAATTACCATTGATTCCTATTTGGATCCCATAATTTGCATTATTTTCAAAAATTCCCTGGCCGGATGCAGCGGCTGTAGTAGTTCCAAATTTATATACAACAAAATGTGTCCAATTATCTACATTTCCGCTACCGATTGACGGTGTGGTTAATACTCCACTAGAAATCATAGGTAAATTATTTTGTAAACTGGTATTGTATGTTCCACTTCCTGCAGCAACTACACCTTTGATGGCGTCTGTCCAGCTGGTTACCGTTCCACCATTCGTTGTAATATTGGTTCCGCTTCCAGCATAGAAATCGAATAATAAATTTGTTGTCGGCAAAGTTGACGAGATAGTTACAGTTACATTTGTCGGTATGGCAATAATTACTATTCCAGATCCACCATTTGAAGTTATGGCATTTGCAGCGCCTCCACCACCACCTGTATTTGCTCCTGCGCCATTAGTACCACCCGGTGTAATACCACCACCACCACCTGAAGTAGCTCCACCTCCTGAACCTCCTCCACCCAAACCACCAACTCCACCAGCATTATATGCTGCAGAATTTCCACCACCTCCACCCCAATAATAACTAGAAACAGGATTACCTAAAAGAGTAAATGTACTAATTCCAGTAAGAGATGGAACTGTTAGACCAATACCTCCAGGTACGCCTGTGTAATCACCATTCGAATTGGCCGCTGCAGCACCAGCACCACCACCAGAACCACCACAATTTGAATTGTTTGTACCGCCATTATTTGCTGTTGGTGCGCCACTATTACCACCTACTCTACTATTCGTTGCACCATTACCTCCACCTCCATATGCTGTAATAGTCGTGGTTGCAATCGTCGTAAATGAAACGGTGGAATTATTTCCAGGATATCCTGAAGATAAACCACTACCTGTTGTTCCACCACTTCCTACATTTATTGTAATAGATCCTGTACCTGTCGATAATGATACGCTTCCTGTATAAACACCACCACCACCACCACCGGCACCACGCAATCCATCAGTACCAGCACCACCACCACCACCAACGGCTAGTATATAACACGTTGCTGAACTATTCACAGTACAATTTAAAACATAAGAAGATAATCCAAAAACATAAACATTATACGTTTTACCTCCATCCGTACTAGTTCCTGAAATAATACCATTACCAGTACTTAATGAACCTGATGGAACTGTTGTAATCACGCTTTTCGAAACTATACTATTAAACAATCCATTCATCGAAATTCCCCATTTCCAAGCCAAATGTTGTTCAATTTTTTGTATTTGTGATACAGAAACTGTAGAATTATATAATAATTGTTCACCCACATATCCACCGGTAGCAGATGGTGCAGCACCAGATGTTGAACTTTTTGTAACAATATATGATCCATTCACATAATTATAGGCAGCCGTCACATAATTTATGGTTGGTGTAGTATTGACGCCGTTCGTTCGATAAGTGTAGGTTTCGATGGTTCCACTCAATGAATAAGAAATAGTCAAAATATACGTTTTATTTGGAAGTAAAGACACATTGGACGAAATGGCAGCATTTCCATTGTTTTTAAACATAGCCGTATAAAAATTACTTGCTGATATACCTGTTTGGATACCATTTGTCACCGTGTTTTGTAAGAATAATTCACCTGTAGTATTACCAGTAACCCCTGTATTACATACCAAAAAATGCGTCCAATTGTACATAATTCCACTTCCAAAACTACTTGTGGTTATTAGACCTCCTGAAATCATTGGTAATCCATTTTGTATACTTTTGTTAAACGTCGCATTACCAGTAGCTACTATATTTTTCATTTGATCGTTCCAAATAGTTAACGTGCCGCCATTGCTATTCACATTACACCCATTTCCAGCATAAAAATCAAACATCAAATTTGTCGTAGGAAATAATTTTGATTCTGTTCCTGTAATTGTATTATTTACTGTTGACGTGGTGTTAATTGGTAGAAATTGGTAAGGATGTCCGGTAGGTAAATAACCCTGTACCCCCCATTTCCACGCCAAATATCCTTCGACCGCTTGACGATCATTCGTAGAAAGAACACCATTGTAAATCAAAATTTCGGCCATTGGACCATTCCAAAATTGACAATTTGTCCAGCATCCGAGATATAATCCGGTAGTTGCTACATTATTTCCTGTTTTTGCAATTTGTGGTGTTCCATTAACATAGGATGTTTGTCCGGTTCCCGCCCCCGTGTTGGTCATTCCTTTGATACTCCAACTATCTACATTTACATAAGGATAATTAAAAGCAGCATCATTCCAAGTACCGTTACCGGTAAAATCCGCATTAATATTGTCTAATGCTCCAAAAAACAATGAGGCATCTACTATACTACTCACCATACGTGTATAACAATTATTTGCTAATGTAGAATTTGCACTTGTATATCCTACACCAAAAATAGTATACGCCCTCGGTAAAGTAATTCCTGTATTTTGCATAAAAGATGTAATACCAAAATTTATCACATTAAGGCCATTGAGTACTGCGCTCATAATTGTCGGTTGATTTGCTACAATACTCTGTGTCATATGATTTCCTCCTCCCGATTTATCGCTCCACTGGACTACGCTACTACCGCTTTTTATTACTGTATTGCTATCACTTGCATCTAACCACAATAACATTGTAGATGACACTGAACTAGGCGACCAGGTTGTTTGTACTGGAAAAATATTAAAATATGGGTGACTCGACGGTAAATAAGATTGTAAATTCCATTTCCACGCCAAATAACCTTCTACTGCTTGACTCTGAGTTGTACTCAAAGGAATATTATAACCAATAAATTCATAAATTATCTCATTTGATGTCTGTACCAGTGCTTGTCGAAAATCACCAAAATTAAACATTGTATTTGTGCTATTGGCATTGATTAATGTCAATCCACTAAAAGTTGTGGATGTTCCATTTAATGAAATAGTTGTTGCATATGGCGACACAGTAAATCCAATAATTGCGTAACCGTTAAACGGTACTGTACCAATTTGACCAACATAACCATTTGAACCATTGTTTACATAATCTGCATACAATGTAACGCCGTTTGTGCTCCCTTGTGCTAACGATAAATGATATCTTGAAATGCCAAGGTTAATTCCATTAAACCACATTGTATTTAATACATTCCATCCACCGCTAGGTAAACTAGCACTATTTTTAATTAAAATATATACTGTTGAATAAAGTGATCCACTATAATTACCAATTGTATTACCGTATTGATACAACCAAGAGGTAGTTGATAATTGTACACCCGGTTTAGTATCCAAGGAATTGAGAACATAGGTTGGTTGATTCCCAGAAATTGGTTGAATAACAGAATACTGATTCGGCGATTTATCATTCCATTGTGATACTTTTCCACCAGTCTGAACAATAGATGAATTGTCACTGGCATCGAACCAAAGCGCCAATCCTGGATTATAATTGGGTTTCCAATCTACAGTAAATGAATTGGGAAAGGCAATGATTACAATACCAGATCCACCTGCGCCACCTGTACCTGTACTAGGCGACCATCCACCACCGCCACCACCACCCGTATTTACACCACCATTACCTGCCGATCCATTGTCGATATTTGATGCATTTGTTCCGGCATTAATTCCGTTGGTATCACCTAACCCACCATAAATAACCTTACCAGTAATTGAAGCTATATTACCACCACCACCACCACCTTTTCCGCCGGCACCACCATTTCCTTCATTTACATTTGTACTTGAAGTACAACCACCGCCACCACCACCCCAATAATAATTACCATATAAAACACCATATGGAGTAAATGCGTTGATACCTGGCATAGAACATTTTATACCATTTCCACCGTTTTTGCTTACCGCGGCAGCACCGGCACCACCTCCACCACCTGATACTGCAGTTCCACTATCAACATAAACACCAGTTCCGCCACTATTTGCCAGATTATTCGATGCAGTATTACCTGTGGCAGCAACACCGGTTCCAATAGTATAACCAGAAGATCCACCACCAGAACCACCCGTGAGTGCCGCAACTATTGTGGAAGCACCAGCACCACGTCCACCACCGTAAGCAGTAATGTTGGAAGCGGATTGTGCATTAAATGTTACTGTAGAATTGGATCCGTTGCTTCCCAATGTAGTCGAAGATGTCGGTCCTGATCCGCCAGCACCGACCGAAATGCTGATGGAATTACTTCCATTCGGTAAAGTAACATATTGCATAACTACACCACCACCTCCGCCTCCGCCACCTGTCCAATTACTTCCACCACCACCACCACCTACTGCAAATATTTGTATAGGCATTGATTCATTGCAAGTATAATTGATTGTATAAGCAATATTCGGAGTAGTGAATGCGCATATCATATATGTTATACCGTTGGCTGTACTGGTTCCTACCAAATCAGCCGCTTGGTAATTAATAATAACCATATTCGAATAAGGATGATCCGTTGTATCTTTATAATTTGTACCAGTTAACGTTAATTTTTGAACACTTGTTGTGAACGAAGCAATTGATGTTGGTAAAGCAATCATTACAATACCTGAACCACCGCTACCACCAACTTTGTTTCTAGAACCGCCACCGCCACCACCCGTATTTGCACCAGCACTTCCTGGGTTATCACTATTATCGGCGTTACCCCCACTATTGATCGCCTGTCCACCGCCAAGACCACCACTATAACCTGTTACAGAACAAGATCCACCACCACCTCCGCCTAAGCCGCCGTAACCACCAGGAAAACTATTGGCTCCAGTACCTGCTCCACCGCCCGCCCAATACCAATAAGAAACATTTTGACTATTTAATTGGTAATTTACCAATCCAGGTAACAAACAGCGAATACCAATTCCACCGAAACCATTATTTACTGATGCACTACCCCATCCTCCAAAACCACCTGGTCCACCAGCGCCACCACCACCACCACCATTATAGTCGGAACCCATCATTCCACCTCTCCAGCCAATAATATTTCCTGCGTTATTTGCTGCACCACCGCCAATAGGTTCACCTGCGCCGCCACTACCACCTGTTCCGCCTGTTCCACCCCAATTCGCACCATAACCACCGCCCCAAACTGTAACAGTTTTCGATGCTGCCGTACCTGAAAATGTTACAGTTGTGTTTCCTCCAGCGGTAGCTGTTCCTGAATAATTACTACCGCTCACACCGGCTCCGCCAGATCCTATCGTAATGGTAATCGTTCCCGTTCCTGCTACTACAGGAATACCGTCGGAAAAAACGCCGCCAGCACCACCGCCGCCTTGGCCTGCACCACCACCGCCACCTACCGCAAACAAATAAATAGTTGTAGCAATAGCACTTGTATAAGTAATAGTATAGGTAATACCCGTTGATTTAAGCACATAAGCTGTATAAATATTTCCATTGGTGGTTGCACTTCCAGTTGTATCATTTAATTGAAAATTGGTGATGGTAATATTACTTATTGCGGTAATACTAGTGGGATTTGATATTGCATAAAATGTTACCAGTGCATAACCATCACCTCCATAAAATAATGTATCATTTCCGGTTTGCCCTGTTGCTTTACCACCGTAGCCAATCATTCCTTGCACATACGTTGGTAAATCAGAATTGTTAGCAACCGCCGGAAGAGTATTGTAGATTCCTTGAACACCTTGATTAATAACATTTGTACTACCACTGTATTGATACGCTGTATTCACATAGGAAGAACCACCACCACCGCCACCCATCAACCATCCGTGTCCATTCCACGACCCACCACCACCACCACCGTACCATCCGCCACCGCCTCCACCTCCATATTGGGTTCCATATCCACCAGTATACTGTGAACCTGCTTGATTGCTACCTGCTTGTACAGTTACTGCAGCAGCACCACCGGCTGATTGAGTACCCCCTGATCCACTTTCCCCGCTATCACCGTAACCATTTCCACCAGTTGTTCCACCACCAGCACCACCAGCACAATGCGATGCAGAACTATCGTTCCATTGTGTTTCACCACCAGCGCCACCGCCGCCTGCAGTAATTAATTCTGTATACGTGCTTGAAACAAGTAATTGTACTGCGGTACGCCCACCACCACTAGCAGTTCCCCAATTCGTGTCATTGTTTACCGGACAAGCCCCGCCACCGCCACCATAAGTATTTGGTACACAATATCTTACAGATCCGTAAATACCACCCTTGCCTACGATTATTTTGAGCGTTTGTCCTGAAGTTACATTGAAGGACGCGCTAGTATAACCACCACTTCCTCCACCACCCCATCTATATGTAGTTGCGCCACCAATTCCTGCTATTCCGCCTCCTGCACCCCATACCTTTACCGTCATATAGGTTGTGCCATCAGGAACAGTCAATGCTTGATCATATCCTGTATATGCGAAAGAATAAATACCGATGGGCATAAAATTAACTGCGGTACTTTGTTGGAAAACACCCGGAACAAATTTAGCTACTGATACTGGAATAGCAATTACCGCTATTCCGGAGCCGCCATTTCCACCAGTACTATTCCACGCTCCTCCGCCACCGCCACCCGTATTCGCTCCGGCATTTCCTGCAGAACCATCGTTATAATTTCCTGCACTTCCACTAACAATCGAATTTCCACCTCCACTACCACCTGGATAGGTGATTGTACTGTAAGCACTCGCACCACCACCACCTCCACCAAAACCACCACCACCTCCATTTAAACTTGTTCCGCCTGACTGATTACCTTGACTACCGCCGCCGCCGCCACCACCCCAATAATAAGTTCCGTAATTGGTTCCCAATGGGGAAAATGCCGAAATCGGCGCCAAGGTCGATTGAATACCAATACCTCCATTTGGTATCGAAGTTGCTGATGTGGAACTAGTTCCAGCGCTTCCGGCACCACCGCCACCAGCACCGTATCCACCTGCAGTATGTGATCCACCAATGTTTGCACTATTTATCATATTTTGTGATGATGTATTGTAAATAAATACTATATTGGTAGCTGTCATAACAGTATCAAAATAATAAAAATCATCTATGTAACCATACATTCCCGAACCACCAGCTCCATTCGGATCACTCAATATATAATTTTTATCAAACACATAGGATAAATATGCATAACTTGTCGTTGAAAATACAGAAGAACCATTGATATATACGATTGAATTGTTAGATTTATCCAACGTCCACGCAAAATGATACCACATATAAAGAGTGGGTGTGAAAAATGCTAAATTCCCTGACGCTGTTCCGATACATAATTGTGTCCCGTTATAATATAAATAAATGCGATTGGTATTTGCAGAATTTTGTGAAAATGACCATACCATACCCACTGCGGCTGACGAAACATACAACCAACAACTGAATGTATATCCATTTACATTTGCAGCAATCGTCGTTATTTTAAAATATGACGTCAATGAATTGATATTTGCACTTTGTAAACAACCCGTACCAACAGTTGAAAATGAATTTGTAATTTGACACCCCGTACCAATTATTGATCCCACTGAAACCCCAGTTCCCGTCGAATAATTGTTTACATCTTGATCAAAGGGAAAATATAAAATACAATTCGAAAAGTTTCCTGTGTATGTGGTATAATTCATTCCACCTGAACCGTCAAAATTACCAATACCACCTCCACTTCCGCCCGATTTGGGATAAAATTGCACGACGCCTATACCTCCAGCACCACCACCAAAAGCTGTAATATTAGATATAGGTTCGGCATTAAATGATACGGTAGTATTGGTACCCGAATTCGGAATACAAGAAATTTGCGAGGAATATACTTTATTAATTGTTGTATCAGACAATGCAGAACACCACACTGAAAAATCATCAATGAATCCTGTAAAAGCACTTACTACGCTACTATTGGCGTACCACGCACCTATCGCGCAGCTAGTTGAACTTGTCTCAGCAGGAATACTACCATTAGTTGATGTAGTACTATTTAACACGCCATTTATATAGATATTCACTTGTGTCGTAGTAAACGTAACAGCAATATGTGACCAACTATTAATTGGAACTGCAGATACAGATGATGCAATAACCTGTGTATTTGTACTATGAAAATAAACTGTTCCGGGTGATCCTGTAATTAAAATTCCCGATGTATTTGCATACGATCCTATCATCAATGCCGCAATTGTATTCTGACCGTCACGTTGTTTGGCGCATATGGTCGCATTAATAATTGATTTTGGATAGATCCAACACATTATTGTTCCTGAACTTAAATTATTTAATACTTGGTAAGGAATACTAATCCACTGATTTGTTCCGTTAAATGATGCCGAATTACCGATAATACCAAGATTACCGAAACTCACCGAATTTTGTGACGTTCCATTGTATCCTGATATCGAATCGACTACCGTAGTAGCTGCAGCGGCTTCATCTAATTTGAAATAACTCAATAAAGTATTGTAATTTGTTGTGGGAATAGTTCCTTCCACTATTTGTCGATCTTGGTTACTTAATGCGCTACCAAACACATACAAATAATACATCTGACTGTTTAAATATCCATTACCACCAGCTGTCCAACCACCAATCATATTTCCTGTATTCGTCTGTTGACGCCCTGTCACACTCCATGTAGTTTGTGTTCCATTGATATACATTGCCCCGCTAACACCACTAGTGTAAGTAGATGAAACTATATTATTCGATGCAACCGTACCAATATTACTTGATTGGGTTGTATACCATTCTGTATCGTATAAATTACTTCCAGTATTTTGACCATATTCCAAAGCAAACCCATTATTCGCAACGTTTGAACCTCCACCGACAAAGGTCGCCCAATTTTTTTTTGCGGTTATGTTCCAATGTTTTAATACATAAGTATACGATGTATTATTATATGGTAATGCACTGTTAGGTAAAATTAAATTAGCATTGGCATTGTAGTTGGTAATATAACCTGTATTTGTAATTACACTTGCAGTGTAATTTAAATAGCCATTCAAATCGAAACGAATCAAAGATGAGTAAGTGTTACCATTATTTTTTGTAATAATCAATCGATAGTAATTGTACGCCACTGTCGGTGTTGTAAAACTATTATAGGTTGTTGTGCTTGTGGTTGCTATAGCATTTGTTTGCGTATCGATGACTGTCCATGTGCTTCCATCTATCGAACCTGCCACATAAAAATCTTTTGGCACACCATCGGCACCACGTGTTCGAATTGCATAGGATGCCAAATAGGATGTATAGGGTAATTGCATATGAATCCAAGGACCATATAGCGTACCTATATTAGTCACCGTTGAAAAATTATTATTGGTTCCACCACTCCAATTGTTGGAACTGCTCCACGAAGGATCACCGTTATTATTATAATTATTAAAAGGAAAATAAGAATAATAACCACCACCATAAGCACCACTATCTAAGGTATAATAAGTTCCGTTTGCATAGGTATATCCTACAGCTGTATTCGCAACAGTATTGGTTGACGAGGTATCTGTACGTGCAGTATATGTGCTATTAATATCGATTGTACCGCCAGCACCGTTGGGAATAGGTGACATTTGTACCAAATTAGAATAACTACCATTGCTAGATCCACCACTCCCAGAAGGTGATGCTGAATAATATGGATGTGATGTAGGTAAATTCGCCTGCAATCCCCATTTCCACGATAAATATCCTTCTATCTGTTGTCGTTGTGTTGTTGTTAATGATGTATTGTACACTATTATTTCCGAAATATAACCTGTAAAAGGTCCATTAGAGTCAGGCTGAGGATTATTTCCAATACTATAATAAGTTATTGCAAAATTACCAGATGAAGCTGCACTACCAATGGCCGTATTGTTTCCTACCTGAACATTTGAATATTCATTTGTACCATCAAACCACGCTCCGTATACATAGGGTGTTGCGTAACTGGTATAAGTGTTGTTCGCTACATATACACCCGCTCGGTATGGACCCATCCCTGTACTACTTTGACGTAAAAATCCAAAATAATTGGTACTCTGAAAATCATTCACAGTACTACCACCACTGAATCCTATAATACGTGCGGATGGAAGTGAAGCACTACTCATTGATATTACAGCAAATACAGACATGGTAGGGTTATTATTAGTGACATTACCAGAAAAATAATAAGAAATACTTCCTTGATTGCCATTGTTGTAATAAAATGCAGGTTTACTATTTAATCCCGCGGTAGTGTAGGTAACACCACTTGATGCAGCAGCATTATTTCCTAATCCAGATTTATCTTTCCAAGCGGTAACATTGGCATTATTCGCGGGTTGTGTACCATTATTATTCGGATCAGCCGCGTCTAACCACAATATCAATCCGTTAATGGACGCTACAGAAAATGTTCCACTACTGCTTCCTGTATATCCAAAATTGATTATTTTATTGGCAATATCATATACAGGTTGTGAACTCACGACGGTTTGTATAGCGTTATTCGTGGTAATATTCGACTGATCATACCACGTTGCAACATATGCATAATTTATATTGGATGACCAAGCTGTAACAGCGGTTCCAGTACCACTAGTACCGGTCGTTAAATTACCATAAATATCCGAATAAAAATTCGTCAAACTAGTTCCAGTAGTGTCACTTGGACTACGTAATTGCAATATAGGTCCTGTGTAATTGCTATTAAGTAATATACATCCATAGGCTCCTTGACAGCTATTATATGCAGCAGAACTAATTTGATTCAGTGCAGGAGTACTATAATATTCGTCGACCAACGTTTTACTCAATGGATAATTATTTACTTTTGCACCACATCCACCGGCGCCTATATTTATATTAATAACATCCGTACCTGCTGGTAATGTAATCGCTTTCATAACCACTCCACCTGCACCGCCACCGCCGCCTCCGACGCTTCCACCACCGCCACCACCACCCACCGCCATCACATAAACAGGAAATGTACTTGATGCTAATGTATAATTTAGTGTATATGGTGCTACACTATTGGTGATTGATGGTGATATATCCGGCTGAAAAGCGTAGACATTGTAGGTGACATTGTTTACAAGTGTGGTTCCAGAAATAATAACATTACTACTACTCAAAATTGAACCACTAAAATTTACTTTTGCTAAATTAGTTTGTCCACCGGGTGTTGTTACAATAAAACGGAAATAATTGTAAAAATTACTATTTCCTGTTACATTAAATACGACAGGTGCTCCAAAAGTGGTAGCGCTATTTGTATTCGACAATCCAGTGCTAGTAATATTATACACAGTTGTCCAAGTAGTTCCATCAGTCGATCCGGCAATTAATATTGCACCTGGACTATTGTACACATTACACGTCGTGAATGATGTCATATTCATTTGAACTGGAATTTTTATTTGTAACCACTCACCAGTTTTGCTCGTTCCATCTACCGTTGTAGTAGATGAATGACTGTTACAAGCCCAATAATTAGCATTAGCTGCAGAAAAGGCAAATGCCTGATAATTAAAAAATTGATAACCGAAATCAGTATAAGAACTCGATACAACGAATAAACCGTTTTGTAAATAATTCGGAGCGTTAGTTATATTTGTTACTACAGATTGATTTAATAACGGAACATAATTATTTACTAATGTGTTGTATGTAACAGTGGAAACATTCTGTGTCACAATAGTTCCAAGCGATTGTCCGCCACTTTTTCCCATAACAGATTCGAGAGTTAATAAGGATAATAATCCCATCCTAGTATGTCAATAAAATAATAATTATAATATTCCTATATTTATTATTTTGGTCATTATTTTTTCTTTTCCAATGAGGTATTTTGATATAATTGTTCACATAACAATGAAAATGACCAGTTAGATCCATTCAAATCGACCAATTCACCCTTGTCATTGATTAATTGAATCGACATACGCGTTATATTGACTGGTCCGAAATACGCACGCTCTTGATTTTGCAATGTACCACCAAATTCAATATAAGTGCTGTTATTTTGCATACCGCTCACTTTCATCGGTATTAACGCAAATACATCATTGGAAGTTGGTACCGACGAGTAAGTCGTATTATTTTTCACTTGTGATTGTAAAATTGTTTGTGCCGCATAAATTTGTTTCTGTGTTAAATTGTTATGTTGACTTACAGAAGATAATGTGCCAGTAACTACTTGTCCAGTAACTGGATCACATTCTAGGATAGCCTTGTTTAAATAAGATGGGGTAGCTAACGCTGTTTGATTTCGCGACGTTGTTACTAAACCATCATTCAAACGATTTTGTATAAAATCATCCAAAATAATCATAAAATAACTATAAATACTTACTGACAATGATGTATCACCTACTACTTGATATAAATTTATACCCGCGATACCATATTCTGCTAATGTATATACAGTGTTAAGACGAAAACCTAAAATCCAACCAAGCGTACTGTCCCACGAGGTATTACCAATACTTCCACTGCTGGATCCACCTGAGGGAATGCACGCCGAAAAACTGAACGGATCATAAAAATCCAACACGTAATCTTTTCCTGTGTAAACTTTATTAATGACTATTTTTAATAAGGTTGACAATGATACCTCATCAAATATAATGATACTATTTGTTAAATCGCCACTTGGATGGTGTATAAATTGTTGTTGAATAGCATAAATAAGAGCATCTCTTGAATAAAAGCCTTTGGGAATTGTTAGTATATAATCATTCGTATTTTTATTGGTCGATAAACCGTCTGTGTTGGGTGCAGGTGCAATACGAATCGTATTATTAATACTTGTTATTGCCAAGTTATCTTCGAACATTTGTTTGCTGCCTTTGATAATTGAATAAATATGCTGTGGTGAATCAGGTAGATCATTTAAAATGTAATTATTTTTTTGACTTAATCCCAAGTATTTTGTCCAACCTTCATATGGATCCACAAATTTGGCATAATAATCATCCTGGGTTAAGTATACATTAATATTTAAAGTTAATGCTATCTCGATTGTTGTTCCTTCCTTATTTAATGTCATATTTATATTTGATCCATACATTATTGGATTGTTATCTGCGTCAACAAATTTACGAAAATACGTATTTATCGCGTCTCTCAATCCCATATAACTTCCGTAACGTTGATATTGTAAAATATTTGTACTATTAATCATTTTTAACGTCGGGGCAAAAAAATTACCTGTGGGATATTGCTTATTCGGAGCAATGACACTTAAAACACCGAAATTTAATGAGTATCCTTGTCCCGACAATGGTATTTTTGAATAAATCACACGATTCACGGATAAATCGACAAAATCTAGATTTTCAATAACATTATTGTAACTTGGATCGTTATAAAACCCATCTTTACCACCTAATATATCGTATAACAAATAAGTAGGTGATAAATTTATTGTCCAACGCGTTGTATCAAAATGTCGATTTATTTTGAAATTAATAAATGGAAAAGATGTTGTTGGATTAATATAAAACAGAGAACCTAATAGTTCAAATCCTTTGACATCATAGGTAGGAAACTGTGAATCAGTATAACCTATCGGATTATTGATCGCATTATTCAGAGCACTAACATATTCATTTAACGTATATCCAAATTGACTAGCAACATTAGAATTCGTAACACTAAGAATATAGTTGTTCAATGGAATTTGCGCCGTTTGTGAAACAATAATATTGGGAATAATTAAATTACCTATTATTTTGGGTTTTGTGGGAGGAAGAGGTATATTTAAATTCAATAAAACGTTATTCATTGATGGGTCAACATAAGGTACAATATATGAATACGCTGATATGTCTCTCGTTACCATTGAAATATCAATCGTAAAATGAAATACATCGTTAATATTAAACGGTGATTTGATAATTAATCCGGATAAGTCCATATAAATATTCGACATATCGTAGTAACCTGTATTAAGATGCAATTGTAAATCATTATAACATAAATCCAATACAGCATTGAAAATATCATAGGCATTTTGATAAGTATCAATCAAATCATATTTTAATGTAATATCATAATAACTAAAAGTAAGATCCGCATTTCCGTATGTATTTAATACATATGTTCCATCAGGTTGGATATAATTCGAATATCTAAAATTATTGATTTTATACAACAAATAAGGATTATAATAATCTTCTGTACCAACAATCGCCGCGTTAGCAACTTCATATGCCGTACCTAAAGATATGTCTGTAATATTATTCGTCAAATATATATTTCCGTGAATTGGTACACCATTGAATGTATTGATTGGACTATCATCACTCATCTGAAATGTATCGCTATAAATAGGTACCACAACTGTATCGAAGTTTTTAAAAGTACTTAATTCGGGCGGTAAATATCCATAATATTCTTTGGTACATATCAACTGAATGTTTACTTTATCATTAACAACATAATTTGTGTTAGTAATATATGATTCACTATACAAGTAATTTGATTCATTGATTAAATTGGAAAATTGGAAAGCGGAATTTCCACCCGTCCAAATCGGCTTTTTAATAGTTGATTCATACGGAAAAACTATCACATTTCGTGTATTAACTTCATTATCCGTAGTAAATCTATTCAATTTAACGGATAATTCATAATACGATTCACCAAGTCCATTTGTTGACAAATCATATATTGCACCAGTAAATTGATTCGTCCCTGAAATATCAAGTCTGTATATTTCCGAAGCAGGAAAAGACGGCGTATTCGGACCGATGGTTGTCAAAGTAGTATCTATATAAGTGTTTTTTTGCAATGCTGTATTAACAGCTACCACAATTTGATTACGTGTATATTGATTTCCCGGTACAAGAACCGTTGGATCCAATTGAACAACTACTTTATTCAAAATATAGGACGTGTTAACATTAAATTCTTGATCGCTAATACCGTAATTATATATCGTAAAATAATTATTGTTGTTTGATATATCATAAACAGAACGATCATTCGTTGTTGATAGTGGTATGGTTCTCGATGAAAATATCGAATTCAATGCGTATACATTGTTTTCGAATCCCAAAAATGCTTGGATACTATGCAAGCGGTCAAAAACTGAATAGGGAGATGAAATATAATTCGGTGAATATACATTGGGAAAATACAAGTAATATTCACTTTGATTGTATATTTGTTTAATATCAACTGATAATGTGGTCTTGGAATTCACATCGTTGTAAATCATTTTTGTCGTTCCAAAACTAATATCTGAAAATTGTGTTCTCAAATCTACAATTGATTTATTGACTGCAGTAGTCAATGTTACTGGTGTATAGTTACCTGCAGGAATCATCACCTTAATATCATAATTTCCTGTATTAATACCATCTGCATACCCTTTTAAATAAAAAAAATTACTGCCAAAATTATTATTAATTGTATACCAAGTAAAGGGTATTTGTACCGAGTATAATTTCAATGATACCACATCTTTGAGCGGTTCGGATAAATTAAATGTAAAACTTGTGGTTATTGGAAACAATTTGACTTCTCTGAATTGACTGTCAATACTAATAATACGCTTGATTGTCTCTTTTAATACTGGATTAATTTTGTCTTTGGTATATTGAAATGATTGTGTTACACTCACACTTGGGGCACTTTCATTTGTCGTTAAAATATTTTGCGCATTGCTATTTTCGACGTTTCCGGGTTTTTCTTCTTTTTTCTTTTCTTCTTTTTTCGGCATATTCATCGATTCGAAACCTTCTTTATGTGTACCCAAAACCGTTTGATCTTTTATCTCCAGATTTATTGATTCACCATCTGATTCTTCATCCGAATCAGGAAAAAAATAATCATATATATCGCTGTAAAATTTCGAAATTTTTAACGCCGCATCATTACCAATATTATCGTATTTCTTCACCATCTGTATTATTTTCGCCTCTAGTTCTCTATCACTCGGATTATACAAATCTAACATATCCAATAATTCTTTTTCAGTATAATTAACAACATTGTACATATCGTCTACATTTTTGTGACTCATTTAATTGTTTATTCTTATTATACATAGAATTTTATATTATTTTTTCTACTTAATGCGTTTCTTAAACATTTGACAAATTGAATCAACTAAATCTATTTTTTTACTGCAACGATATAACATATCAATTGGAAACGTTTTTAGCCCCTGTCCTCGTTTCATATGTTTATTTCCTTTAAAACATAAAGCATCGAAAATTCTCATTACGATTTCTTCTTCGTCATCCATTTCGGAACGATCAATACGATTTTTTCCTATATAGGTATATCGATTGTAATTGTCATTTTGATAAACTGAATATTGATTACAATGAGGATGATTTCGGATCATCCCTATTCCAATTATTTTATTCGTATCATTGTTCATCTCTAAAATAAATATAATTTTGTCGCTCGATATATGCGATGCAATCGGTTCGGGTGTACAATATACACAACCAATTTTAGATTGCTGTTCTCTATATTGTATATTTTCTTGCCAGGTTGTATTTGAAAATCTAGAAGTCAATACATAATGCTTTAAGCTCAACTTATATTCATTTATTAGAGT
>Ga0136642_1000554_pt1 | contig 18959 bp, 16 predicted proteins | sample LowCatLa1302831Y_FD_115313 | JGI IMG/M metagenome (GOLD analysis project Ga0136642, IMG submission 115313) | Freshwater microbial communities from Lower Cathedral Lake, Yosemite National Park, California, USA - 13028-31Y | ecosystem: Environmental > Aquatic > Freshwater > Lake ... | reverse complement strand
GTCCCAATACTTCACTTCAAGTGTGCCGATTCATATCGAAGCAACATATGGTCGCCAAGCTTCGCTTGGAGTTCTTGCCTCCTCTTCACCCGTAAAATTTTTCCTTGGTTCAACGTTTCCCGGCGGTCCAGATAACGATATTTGGTATCCATCCGCGATGGCGAATGCGATGGCTAAGAAGGATTTAGATGTTTCTAATCCTGAAGTAACAATCAGAATAAATAGCAATATAACTCCGCTTTTATATCTCGGGACTGATGGAAATTGCCCAAGGGGTCTTTACGATTTAGAGTCGATAATTATTCATGAACTCACTCATGGTCTCGGTTTCATTTCCAATGATGACATTCTCTTCGGATATGGCAGCATTCAACAAGCAACTCCATTTGATGCTTACGCCCAACTTCCGGATGGCAGCCGTCTGATGGATTTAAATTCTCCATCGACTGAACTCGCGCAGGCATTCACAAATAAGTTAGTTTGGTCAGGTGCGCGTGGAATTGCCGCGAACAATGGCGTAAAGCCACTTCTCTATACGCCGGCTGAATATTCGAGCGGTTCATCTATAAGTCACTTAGATGATGCCACCTTTCCTTCCGGTACTGCCAATGCAGTAATGACTCATCAAATAGATCCGGCAGAGGTATTTCATGACCCAGGTCCATTAGCGGTTGCAATGATTCAAGACATGATGACTAAACCTCCCGCTGGTATCCCAGTAGGACTTCCTACTGTTCCTCGCAATATAAAGGCACTTGTAGGCGATAAGTCAGCAGTAATTACCTTTGACCCACCAACAAATTTTCGTACGGCACAAGTAACTTCATATGAAATTAAGGTATCACCTGGATCAATCACGAAGATTGCAACCACAAGTCCAGTAACTATTACTGGGCTTAAGAATGGAGTCGCATACTCCTTCTCAATAACAGCAAAGAACGCTCTCGGGATTTCTGATGCGGCAAATACGAATGCAGTTATTCCGCAAGGCGCCTGGAAATCAACGATTCTTGACGCTTCCGCAGATGCTAAGCATCTAGTGGTCGGTGCCTACAACAAGGAACCGATAATCGCCTACAGTGATAGCAAGAATGGTGACCTTAAATTAGCCACCTTCCATGCTGGGCTTTGGTCAACCAAGGTTGTAGATGGCAACGCACTTTCAGGGGGTAAGACTCCGAATGATGTCTCCGGAAATATATCGATGTGTGTCGGGACTATAAATGGAATCTCGACCCTAAATATTTTTTACGCCGACCTCACGAAGAAATGGCTGCGCTGGGCGGGTTACGACGGCCGCAAGTGGAGTTACAGCATTGTCGATGGTAACGGTAGTAAGAATGCTTACACCGAAGCACTGCGAATCCGAACTTCTAGTGATGTAAGTATTAGCAGTGCTTGCGCGGTTACGTCATCAGGGCTACAAGTCTTCTATCGCGACGAGAGTCAGGGAATTCTCCTAGGTGCCGTCAAAGATGGAACTAAGTGGCGCTATGAACTCATCGATGGTGATCGCCAAACAGATTTCCGTACTATGGGAGACGTTGGATTCCATATGCAAGCAACTGCAGTAGGTGCGCGTGCCTACTTGTTGTACGACTCAGTCTTAAGTGTTAACACAAATACTAAAGAAGCAATTAGGGGCGAGATTCGGCTTGCCTATCGCGATAGCGCTTATCCGGAAGATTGGAAGTACAACACTTTAGATAGCAGCGGGTCTGGGTTAGCTGTTGCAGGCTTTGATGTTGCGCTCTCAAACAATGGAAAGAGTCAGAGCGCCTCATGGCTCGCCTCCACGATTAGCCCTTCTGTGCCAGATCAGATTCGTTGGACCGATTTAAACTCTGCGCTGCAAGGTCTTGCTCCCTCAACACTTTCTACTGAAAGATTCGGTGCACCAACATCTCCGCTTGCTCTTGATGCGACCGGAACCATCTTTGGTTGTCAAGGCCGTCTCTGCGCCGAGAATTTGGCAGATAAAAATATCTCACTTATCTCCAATGAAACTTTTACCGGGAAATTTGATGCGAGTTGGATTACTTTAAACAAAGTTCGATATGCCGTATTAGGAAAAGATAACAAACTGACTCTGCTTAAGCCTGCCTAAAGTAAGTTAAGGAAGAAGAGGCAGCGCATAGATTGCGGTACTGCTGCCTAAGTCAGAGATAACTATTAAGCCGATACCAGCTTGCCAGATTCGATTTGTTACATTTCCCTTTAGTGAAAAGGCCGCCTTGAGTGTATTTGCCTTGTTGTATTCAACAATTACAGGCGCTGGAGTTTTTGGTTTCCATGATGGAATTCCGATAATTGTTCCCTTAGAGATAAAACTCTTGTAGGTATAAGTACCGGCTTTAGTAATTGTGATTGGCGGCGCAACTGCAGGCTTACTGGTCAGCGTCGCAAAACCAGTGAATTCGCCATTGAAATCTGATTGCAGTGAGAATGAACTTCCATCCGCTAAATCACCAGTAATCGTGAGAGCAGTAGCTCCGAGAGTTAAAGTTTTGGGGTACAACTCTTGGGAGGAGTCATATTGATACGTTGCAAGCAGCGCACCTGAAGCAGATAACTTCCAGAGTAGAACGCGATTAAACGTGACAGGTGCGGTAGTCGTTTCGACAGTTGCGCTATCTGGATTAATACTTGGTTGGACTGGTGCAATCGCTACCGCCGGTGTTGGTTGCGAGGTAGCGCCCAGAACCCAATAATTTCCAGTTTTGTCGCGGAGAATCGCAGTTGCGATGTCGTCGAGCGCGGTTCCTAACCGAAGCTCCCATTGCCGCGATCCAGTAGGTGAAATCGCTGATACATATCCATCACTTAAGCCCAAGGCAGTTGTTGTCCCTGATTCAACCGTGCCCACATAAACAATACTTCCTGGGCTAGTGGTCGCGCCAAAGAACTGGTCACCCGCAGCTCCAGAGAGAGTGACTGTGGCAATTGGCTTTGCAGCAACGACTTTCACAACTTTAGAAACTGGTGCCGCATTTGCTGAATATGTAGATAAGACTAGAAGTGCGAAAACGGCAGTTACTTTAAATTTCACGCCAATTCCTGCGAACGATCACGAGCAGCAGTCATTGCTTTAAATACCAAATCTGCAAGACCCCCATCTGTGAAGCTCTTAAGTGCAGCGGCAGTTGTTCCGTTAGGGCTGGTGACATTCTCGCGGAGAGTTGTCGCGCTCATGCCGCTCTCTTTTAACATACCCGCAGCTCCATAAATTGTTTGCACAGTGAGTGCAGTCGATATTTCAGCACTCAAACCTAAATCGGTTCCAGCTTTTATCATGGCTTCTACAAATGCAAAGAAATATGCAGGACCGGAGCCACTCAGTGCGGTAATGGCATCTTGTTGGTTTTCAGGAACTGTCACGACTTCACTAGATGAAGCGAGAATATCGGTAGCAAATTTCATCTGGTCTGGCGTCACAGAACTTCCGGCAGAAATAGCAGCGGCGCCCTTACCAATTAGTGCCGGCGTATTAGGCATGACTCGGATAACCGCCGTACCTGTACCGACTACACCTTCGATGAATGCTGTGCTCTTACCTGCGGCGAAGCTGATTATGAGAACTCCTTGATTGAGCGCTGGCATGATTTCCACCAATAGTTCGCCTAGATCTTGAGGTTTCGTGACCAGAAGAATGACCTGACAATCACGGGCGATTTCTGCATTGCTCTTACGGCTCGCGCCGTAGCGAGTAGCAATCTCGGCCGCGCGATCATCACGCTTCTCGGAGAAGCAGATATTGGCGGCTGGTAATCCAGCTTGTAGCAATCCAGCAAGTAGCGCTTCGCCCATATTGCCCACACCGATAACACCGGTGCACGTACTCTCAAGATTGAGTGATTGACTCATGTGGCAAGTCTACCGAACCATTCATTTACAGGATGTGCGTTATTCATTTTTTACCTCTAGGCTCACACACTATGCCTGAGGTACAACCGAACTTTGCACGCGACTGGGTCGAGTTTTATGACCCGGCCAATCCTGCTGAGCTCTACAAATGCGACCTCACTTGGCTCACCTCTAATTGGGAGTGCATCTTTGGCAATGGCTGCTGCGGCATCGATGAAGATAAGCCAGATGCGGGATGTTGCTCCGATGGTGCTTATTATTCAGATGAGGCGGATGAAGATCGCACGCTACAAGTTGCAAAGCGACTTACTCCTGAGATGTGGCAGTACTTCGACGAGGCGCAACCTAAAAAAGCTAAAGGCCAGATGCGAATCTCTGAGGTTGGACTCGATGGTGATCGCAAGACTCGCAAAATTGAAGACTCATGTATTTTCCTCAATCGTGTTGGTTATGAACGTCCTGGATATACCGGTTCATTCGGTTGCGTGCTGCATCACCTTGCGCAGAAAGAAGATGTTCACTTCGTCGAAACAAAGCCAGATGTCTGTTGGCAGCTTCCAATTCGCCGTAGTTTTGAAGAGCGCGAAATGGGCGATGGCACAATTTCTGTAAATGTTATTGGTGAATACGAGCGTTTAGCGTGGGGCGATGGTGGCGCAGATTTCAACTGGTACTGCACCTCAAACACAGAAGCGCATGTCGGTAAAGAACCTGTCTACAAATCTAACCGTGCGGAACTTGTTGCGCTCATGGGCCAGGCCGCATACGACGCGCTAGTTCAGCATTGCGACAATCGCATGGAGGCAATTGCCCTTGCTGCATCCGAGCAAAATAAGCGCAACTTGCCACTTTTCATCATCCATCCAGCCACTGTCGCTGCCAGTAAGTAATCTAGGCCAATGGCCAAAGCTCCTGCTGCACCAAAAGATCCATTCCGCTGCGCCGAGTGCGGTTGGACGTCGGCAAAATGGGTCGGTCGATGTGGCGAATGTCAGGCATGGGGCAGTGTTGAAGAAGTTGCTGCACCAAAAAAACTCTCACTAGTCGCTGGACATGTCACAACCGCTGCGCTTCCTATTGGCGATGTAAACCTTGAAAATGCAAAGGCTCGTTCATCTGGTGTATCTGAACTCGATCGCGTGCTTGGTGGCGGACTCGTTCCTGGTGCTGCAATCCTGCTTGCTGGTGAACCCGGTGTTGGTAAATCAACGCTCCTTCTTAGCGTCACCGCCGAGAGCGCGCGACAAGGGATAACTTCGTTGTATATCAGCGGTGAAGAATCAGCATCTCAAGTTCGACTACGCGCAGAGCGCCTTAACGCAATCGATCCAAATTTATGGCTCGCCTCCGAGAATGAACTCGGCGCCGTGATTGCTCACATCGATGCCGTTAAACCACAACTCTTGATTGTCGATTCAATTCAGACCATCGCAAGTGCTGGTGTTGATGGCGCACCTGGTGGCGTGACACAAGTACGCGAAATTGCTGCAGCACTTATCCGCATCGCAAAAGAACGTTCTATTACATTGATATTGGTCGGCCACGTAACCAAAGATGGGTCTATCGCTGGCCCACGATTGCTCGAGCACTTAGTCGATGTCGTCCTCAATTTTGAAGGCGAACGCCACTCTCGCCTCCGTTTAATTCGCGCGATTAAGAATCGTTTCGGTGCCTCCGATGAGGTCGGCTGCTTCGATATGAACGAATCCGGAATCACTAGCCTTCCGGATCCCACTGGTCTATTTACTACCCGTCACACCGAACCAGTTCCAGGAACATGTGTCACGGTTACGCTTGAAGGTCGCAGACCGCTTCTCGCTGAAATCCAAGCGCTCGTCAGCGCTGGCAACTCAGATGGTCGCGATTACGGTAACTCAAGGCGCGTTACTTCAGGCCTCGATAACCCGCGCACTGCAATGACGCTTGCGGTTCTTGAACTCCGCGCAAATGTACGCGTCTCTGGTCGCGATGTTTATGTGGCAACAGTTGGTGGCATGAAGATTGGTGAGCCCGCGGCTGATCTTGCCGTTGCACTTGCTGTCGGTTCCGCCGCTAAAGGTTTAGCGCTTCCTGCAGATTTAGTAGCAATTGGTGAAGTTGGATTAGCTGGCGAAATTCGTAAAGTAACTGGTGCGACTCAACGCATCCAGGAAGCAGCACGTCTTGGATTTAAGAAGGCGATGGTTCCCGCCGGTAGCGATATTAAAGTCCCTGGCATTGAGATCATGGAAGTTGCGCGCCTTGAGCAAGCAATCGCTCGCGTCAAAATTAATTAATTGGTTCGATAAGAACAAGCGCGATCTTCCGTGGCGCAACACCTCTCCATGGGGCGTATTTATCTCCGAGTTTATGTTGCAACAAACTCCAGTCAACCGTGTAACACCTATTTGGCATCAATGGATGGAGCGTTGGCCCACACCGCAGGCGCTCTCACTTGCGCCGAAGTCAGAGGTAATTAAGGCGTGGGGCCGATTGGGTTATCCAAGACGAGCGTTGCGGTTACATGAATCGGCGAAGCTAATCTCCGAACAACATGGTGGCCAGGTTCCACGCGCGCGCGAAGAACTAATCGCTCTCCCAGGTGTAGGTGACTACACCGCCGCCGCGATTGCAGCTTTTGCGTATGGTGAACCAGCGTTGGTGCTTGATATTAATATCCGCAGATTCTTCTCCAGATATTTCGATGGCGAACAATTCCCAAGTAGTTCACCTTCACTCATCGAGCGCAAGCTCCGTGCCGAGCTAATTCCTGCCCAACGCGGAGATACCTGGGCTGCAGCAACAATGGAGTTCGGAGCGTTGATCTGTGCCTCTAAAAGCCCTAAGTGCAGCGAATGTTTTCTCGCTGATACCTGCGCATGGCGGAAAGCCGGTTATCCCGAGATGGAGATCAGACGCCAAGCAAAATTTGAGGGCAGTGACCGTCAGTGTCGCGGTGTTGTTATGAAAGTTCTCAAAGAGCGAGAGCGAGCAACTAAGTCCGCGCTCTCAAAAGAGTGGCCAATTCAATCTCAACTCGAAAAGGCCATAGAGACGCTAATTGCCGATGGCCTCATTGAGACCACCGGCAAAAGTTTTAGATTAGCGAGCTAATTAAGCAGAAGGTGCTTCTTCAGCAAGGTCTCCCGGAGTATCTGGCAGTTCAGATTTCTGGGTGCTGGTGAAGATGAACTCATCTTTATCATCCACGGTGGTGACATCAACAAGTGCAATAGACCCCGCTTTAATATCTCCGAAGAGAATCTTCTCGGAGAGCACATCTTCAATCTCTCGTTGAATACAACGACGGAGTGGACGTGCACCGAGAAGTGGGTCATAGCCACGCTTTGCTAACAACGCCTTTGCGGCAGTTGTGAGCTCGATGCCCATATCGCGTGCGCGTAAGCGCTCATCCAAGTTCGCAATCATGAGATCAACGATTTGAACAATCTCTTTCTCGGATAGCTGATGGAAGACGATGATGTCATCAATACGGTTCAAAAATTCAGGACGGAAGTGCGTCTTGAGTTCGTCGCTGACCTTTGCCTTCATGCGCTCGTAATTTCCGAGAACATCGTCGGCATTGTGGAAGCCAAGTCCGAGTGTCTTTGAGATATCGCGAGTACCGAGGTTGGTGGTCATGATGATGATGGTGTTCTTAAAGTCGACGACTCGACCTTGAGAATCTGTAAGTCGTCCATCTTCAAGAACCTGAAGAAGTGAGTTGAAGATATCTGGGTGAGCCTTCTCAACCTCATCGAAGAGTACGACTGAGAATGGCTTGCGACGTACCTTCTCGGTGAGTTGTCCACCCTCGTCGTAACCGACGAAGCCTGGAGGTGCACCGAAGAGACGAGAAGCAGTGTGCTTCTCGGAGTATTCAGACATATCCAATTGAATAAGTGCATCGGAATCACCGAACAAGAATTGTGCAAGTGTGCGAGAAAGCTCTGTCTTACCAACACCGGATGGACCAGCGAAGATAAATGATCCGCCAGGACGCTTTGGATCTTTGAGACCAGCGCGAGTACGACGAATTGCTTGAGACAACGCCTTGATCGCTTGATCTTGTCCGATGACGCGGCGATGAAGTTCATCCTCCATGCGCAAGAGTCGAGATGTCTCTTGCTCGGTCAACTTAAAGACTGGAATTCCAGTTGCGGTAGCGAGAACCTCTGCGATGAGTTCTTCATCAACAACAGCTACAACATCGAGATCGCCTGCTTTCCAGGCCTTCTCTTTCTCTGCCTTCTCGGTAATAAGGTTCTTCTCGTTATCGCGGAGTGCTGCCGCGCGTTCGAAATCTTGGGAATCAATTGCTGATTCCTTCTCCTTGCGAGCATTGGCAATCTTGTCATCGTATGCACGAAGCTCTGGTGGAGCAGTCATGCGACGAATACGTAGGCGGGAACCAGCCTCGTCGATTAGGTCAATCGCCTTATCTGGAAGGAAGCGATCCGAGATATAACGATCGGCAAGTGTTGCAGCTGCAACGAGTGCATCATCAGAGATCGAGACCTTGTGATGTGATTCGTAGCGATCGCGAAGTCCCTTGAGGATTTCGATGGTGTGAGCAACGGTCGGTTCAGCGACTTGAATAGGTTGGAAGCGACGCTCGAGCGCTGCATCCTTCTCGAGGTGCTTGCGATACTCATCGAGAGTTGTAGCTCCAATGGTCTGGAGTTCGCCGCGGGCGAGCATTGGCTTCAAGATGCTGGCAGCATCAATCGCACCTTCAGCAGCGCCTGCGCCAACGAGAGTATGAATCTCATCGATAAAGAGAACGATATCTCCGCGGTTCTTAATCTCCTTCAGAACTTTCTTCAAGCGCTCTTCAAAGTCTCCGCGATAGCGGGAGCCGGCAACGAGTGCGCCGAGATCGAGTGAGTAGACCTGCTTATCTTTTAATGTTTCAGGGACATCGCCCTTAACGATTGATTGCGCAAGACCTTCAACGATTGCAGTCTTACCAACACCTGGTTCGCCGATCAGGACTGGGTTATTTTTTGTACGACGCGAGAGAATCTGCATGACGCGTTCAATCTCTTTATCGCGACCGATAACTGGGTCGAGCTTTCCTTCACGCGCTGCGGCAGTGAGGTTGCGACCAAATTGATCGAGTACCAACGAAGTCGAAGGAGTTCCTTCAGCAGGCCCGCCGGTTGTGGCAGCTTCTTTGCCTTGGTAGCCCGAGAGAAGTTGGATGACTTGATTGCGAACGCGAGCTAAATCAGCGCCGAGTTTTACAAGAACTTGAGCAGCTACGCCTTCGCCTTCGCGAATGAGACCAAGCAGAATATGTTCAGTGCCGATGTAGTTGTGACAGAGTTGGAGCGCTTCGCGAAGTGAGAGTTCAAGAACTTTCTTAGCGCGGGGTGTAAATGGAATATGTCCGGAAGGAGCTTGCTGTCCTTGACCAATAATCTCTTCTACCTGCGAGCGCACTGCTTCGAGTGAGATGTTAAGAGCTTCGAGAGCCTTGGCAGCGACGCCTTCACCTTCGTGGATGAGACCAAGCAGGATGTGCTCAGTGCCGATGTAATTGTGGTTGAGCATGCGTGCCTCTTCTTGGGCCAGCACAACTACGCGTCGGGCTCGATCGGTAAAGCGCTCGAACATTTACTACCTCCAGTTAGGAATCTATGCATAAGCCTAATGTGAATGGGTGGGCAGGCGCCTCCCCAGATATAGGGGATAGAACCAGTTTTAGCCTCAATTTATGCCCGAAATCATGCGAATCTGAGGCTTACAAACTCTAACCGGGTCAGAGAATTTTGAGCATTCGCGTATTGCCCAAGGTATTGGGCTTAACGCTTTCTAGGTCCAAAAATTCCGCGACTCCTTGGTCATAGGAGCGCAGGAGCTCGGCATATACATCTGGATCTACTGGAGTGCCCTCGATGATCTCGAAGCCATGACTGCCAAAGAACTCAGTTTCAAAGGTGAGACAGAAGATTCGATTCACACCAAGGGCGCGGGCGCGTTCGATAACAGATTCAAGAAGCTGGTGACCAATGCCTTGGCGTTGATGGTTGAGTGAAACGGCAACACTTCGAACCTCCGCTAGGTCTTCCCACAAAATATGTAGTGCAGCGCAACCGATAACAACTCCATTTTCAATTGCAACGGAGAACTCTTGCACGCTCTCATACAGCGTCACCGTCTCTTTACCGAGCATGCGCCCCGGAATTGCATGAGTATCTATAAGTGAACGAATAGCTTTAACATCGCTGGTATGAGCTGGGCGAACTTGTACTGACATGAGTCGGCTTATTCTTCTGGCTTCACTAATGGGAAGAGAATTGTTTCACGAATTCCAAGACCAGTGAGTGCCATAAGTAGGCGGTCGACACCCATTCCCATTCCACCCGTTGGTGGCATTGCATACTCCATCGCACGTAAGAAATCTTCATCGAGTTGCATCGCTTCTAAGTCGCCTTTGGCAGCAAGCGATGACTGCTCAGTTAAACGTTCGCGTTGAATAACTGGGTCGATAAGTTCGGAGTAACCAGTTGCAAGCTCGAAACCTTCAACGTACAAATCCCACTTTTCAACAATTCCGGGGATAGTGCGATGTGCGCGAACGAGTGGAGAGGTATCTACCGGATAACCTTTAACAAAGATTGGTTCGTTAAGTTCTCCTTCGGTGACGTGCTCAAAGATCTCTTCCGCGAGCTTTCCAGTGATCCACTTAGCATCAAACTTCATGCCCAATTTAGTAGCAATTTGCTTCAGTTCATCGTGTGAAGTCTGCGGTGTTACTTCAACTCCCACACCTTCCGAGATGAGATCGAAGAGATTAGCTTCGCGCCAAGTGCCACCAAGATCTAATTGACGTCCATCATGATGCGTAACAACGTGGCTTCCAGCAACTGCCATCGCTGCATTCTGTACGAGTGTGCGAGTGAGGTCAGCAATTGAATTCCAATCGCCGTAAGCCTGGTAGCTCTCAATCATTGCGAACTCAGGTGAGTGGCTTGAATCTGCACCCTCGTTACGGAAGTTGCGGTTGATTTCAAAGACGCGTTCGATGCCGCCGACAACGCAGCGCTTTAAAAAGAGTTCAGGGGCGATGCGCAAGAAAAGGTCCATGTCATAGGCATTACTTACTGTTTTGAATGGACGAGCGGTCGCGCCACCATGCATTACTTGTAGCATCGGAGTTTCGACTTCGATGAAATCTTGGGAGTTAAATGTCTCGCGAAGTGAGCGCATCACCGCTGGACGCAATCTGGCATTAGAGCGAGCTTCTGGACGAACAATTAAATCTACATAACGCATGCGAACACGCGTCTCTTCCGAGAGCGGCTTGTGTTCCACGGGTAGCGGGCGCAGTGACTTTGCCGCCATCACAAATGAATTAGCGAGAATGGAGAGTTCGCCGCGCTTAGAGGTAATAACTTCACCCGTCACACTGACGAGATCGCCCAGGTCAACTTCACTCTTCCAGAGATCGAGAACATCTTGACCAACTTTGTCGAGAGATAGCATCGCTTGTAATTCAGTACCGTCACCTTCGCGAAGAGTGGCAAAGCAGAGTTTGCCGGTATCGCGCTTGAAGATAACTCGACCGGAAACACTTTCAATTACTCCAGTTGCGGTATCCATTTCTAAATCTTTATGTGTTTCGCGAATTGCTTTGAGTGAGGAAGTTCGAGGGACGGAGACGGGATAAGGCTCGGTTCCACGAGCAATAATGGCAGCGCGCTTCTCGTGGCGAATCCGAAGTTGTTCGGGGAGGTCTTCTTCGGGTGCGGAGTTATCGGGAGTCTGCGTCATAAGGTGCGAAAGTCTATCGTTTAGGAATTGCGCTCATGAACTAGTCGCAATCCAATTAGCGTTAAATCTGGCTCGTGAAAATCAATATTCTCGGCTATTCCAATTACCAGTGGGGCTAATCCGCCAGTGGCAATGACACTGACTACGCCAGCATTGGGATAGAGCTGCTCGAGCTCATCAGATATTCGAGCGACCAGACCATCGACTTGACCAGCGAATCCATAAATAGTTCCAGACTGCAGCGCTTCCACCGTATTTTTTCCAATTACATTCTTTGGAAGAACGAGTTCAACTTTACGGAGTTGAGCAGCACGAGCGGCGAGAGCTTCGACAGAAATTTCAATTCCCGGAGCAAGTGCGCCACCGAGGAACTCTCCTTTGGGAGAGACAACATCTAGGTTGGTTGACGTTCCAAAATCAACAACGATGCATGGACCATCTTCACCGTATAGCGCGTGTGCAGCAAGGGTGTTGACGATTCGGTCAGCGCCAATCTCTTTCGGATTATCAACAAGAAGCGGGACGCCAGTTTTAATTCCAGGCTCTACAAGTGTTGTTGGGATATCGCTGAAGTAGGTGCTGATCATTGTACGAATTTCCCGAAGTGAGGCGGGCACAGTGGAACAGACAGCTAACCCACTTATGTCGAAACCTTCGATGAGCGCGCGGAATCGAATCCAGAGCTCATCAGCGGTATCTCGCGGATCTGTCTTCACTCGCCATGACTTAACAAGGTTCTCACCATCAAAAATTCCGAGAACTGTATTGGTATTGCCTACATCGATAGTTAATAACATTTCACGCCATCCTTAGGTCTAAGCCGATATCTAATACAACTGCTGAATGTGTGAGTACTCCGACGGCAAGGTAATCGACACCAGTAGCTGCATATGCTCTTGCATTCTCTAATCGCAGTCCACCAGATGCCTCCAACTTAGTTGAGCCATTTACAATCTCGACCGCAGCGCGACATTGTTCGATACTCATATTGTCGAGCAGAACTAGATCAGCCCCAGCGGCAACAACATCACTCAACTGGTCGAGTGCATCTACTTCAACCTCGACCTCAATATCTGGATACTTCGCCTTAACTGCTTGAAAAGCAGCGGTGACACCACCCGCAGCAACGATGTGATTATCTTTAATGAGGGCAGCGTCCGATAATGACATTCGGTGATTTACTCCCCCACCACAACGCACGGCAAATTTTTCAAGTTCTCGATGCAGAGGTGTTGTTTTGCGCGTATCTCTAATCTGAACTGGATACGCCTTTACTTCTTCTACCCAACGATGAGTCAGTGTTGCGATACCGCTTAAACCGCCGAGGAAATTTAGTGCAGTCCGTTCGCTCAGAAGAAGTGCTCGAGTATTGCCACGAGCTTCAAGAACTAACTGACCTGCCTCCACATGGGAACCTTCAGGAATCTTGATTGTGTAATCCGTTATTCCAGTAACTTCTAGTACTGCAGCGGCGATATGTAGACCAGCGATTGTTCCCGCTTTACGTGCTCGGTATTCAGCGATTGAGCTCTGATCTACTGGGATAGTCGCGTCAGAAGTAACATCTTCTCCGCCATCTAAATCTTCTTTAATTGTCGCTTGTGCAATCCAGAGCACATAATCCGCACTCAACCCAAGCTCTGTAAGTTCGCGCTGAAGTTTTGGAGAGAGTTCCATTACTTCACCTCTTCTTGAGTAGTGTGCCAATGTCCAGCGGAATCTAATCGCTGAATAATTCTCTTCTGCCAAGTCGGAACTTGATCAGGAAAATCACTGCGTCGATGCGACCCACGCGACTCTTTACGCTCTTTTGCTGACCGCACAATCGCTACAGCAAGTAGGTAAAGATTTGAGACTTCCCAGGCTGCAATGTTCTGTTCGGTTGTTGTTCGAGTAGAAAGTTGTTCAAGAGTACGCAGAGTTTCATCGAGCGAAGATTCAGAGCGCATAACGCCTGCGCCTTGGCTCATAGCTAACTGCAGAGGCAATTGAATCGCGGGGCTTAAGAGAAATGTTGAACTCTCTTCCCGGGGCTGCACTTGCGCAGGAATATTCTCAAGAATATCCGCCGCAATTCGTGCGCCAAAGACTAGGCCTTCGAGGAGCGAGTTAGAGGCGAGACGATTAGCACCATGCGCGCCAGTACATGCGGTCTCACCGCAAGCGTACAAGCCTGGAATTGTTGTGCGGCCATTGAGATCTACTTTTACTCCTCCAGATGCATAGTGTGAGGCAGGTGCGACTGGAATCATCTGAGTGAGTGGATCTATTCCATTCTCCATGCAAGATGCATAAATCGTAGGAAATCGAGTAGCGAAATCTTTATTGCAGGTTGCATCTAGCCAGACATGAGGAGAGTTGCTCTCTTTCATCTGTGTGAAAATCTCTTTTGCAACTACATCGCGAGGAGCGAGTTCTGCTTGTGGATGCTTCTCCAGCATAAATCGCTCGCCTTTATCATTCACTAAAAGCGCGCCTTCGCCTCGTACTGCCTCACTGATAAGGGGTTGTTGGCCGCCAACATTTGTATCACGCCATAAAACAGTTGGATGAAATTGGATAAATTCCACATCCGCAACTTCTGCACCTGCGCGCAGAGCCAGTGCAACACCATCACCGGTAGAAACTGAAGGATTAGTAGTTTGCGAATAAACCTGGCCGAGACCACCGGTTGCAATTACTACCGCACGGGAGAGCGCGCGACCGACGCCATCCTTGCTACCTGCGCCAATCACATGCAATGTAACTCCGCAAACAGTTCCGTCAGCACTCTGCAATACATCGATAGCAAGAGCATTTTCGATGACCTGGATACCAGAGTCGCCTTGAACGGCAGCTAAGAGCGCGCGTGAGACTTCGGCACCGGTCGCATCTCCGCCAGCGTGAAGAATGCGGTTGCGAAGGTGTCCACCCTCTCGAGTTAGGGCAATTTCACCGGTCTCTGATTTATCAAAGACTGCACCACGCGCAATTAACTTGCGAACAGCTTCCGGACCTTCAGTTACTAATACATCGACCGCAGCGGTATCGCACAAACCTGCACCCGCAATCAAAGTATCCTTCTTGTGTTGATCAGGTGTGTCACCAGGCCCAAGTGCCGCAGCAATTCCACCTTGTGCCCACTTCGTAGAACCTTCGTCAATCTTTGCCTTAGTAACTAACAAAACAGATAGGCCGCCAGCACGAATATTGAGAGCCGTGGTTAATCCAGCAACACCAGAACCAATAACGATGACATCCGCTTGAGCAGTCCAACCTGGCTTTCCGGCAAGAAGTTTCATCGCATGCCACCACAATTGATCTTCATATTGTCTATCAATCGCAGGTCATTTATCCAACCAGCAATGATTGCGCGGGGAGATTCTGTCTGATTAGTTGCAGTACTGAAATCCGACTCATCAATAATCTCGGCATAGTCGACTGTGAAACCTGGTTCGCTCTTCAATACTTCAAATAGGAGTTTACGAGCGCTATCGACATCTGCTTCTTGTGCAGCGGCCGATAAAGCGCGCGAGAGCACTAAGGCAATTGTTCGAGAATCAGAAGTAAGCCGAATATTTCTAGAAGAGAGCGCTAGGCCGTCAGCGTCGCGGATTATCGGCGCTTCGATAATCTCAATCGGCAGCGCTAAATCTCTTACCATCTGCTTGATGAGGAAGAGTTGCTGAAAGTCTTTCTCACCAAATACTGCAAATTGAGGAGTTGTTAAATCAAATAGCCGCTTAACAACGGTAAGAACGCCATCGAAGTGTCCGAAGCGACGCACTCCTTCGAAGAGATTTCCAGTTTTGCCGGAGCTGATAATTGTTGGTTGTTCTGGATAAATCTCTGCCACGGTTGGAGACCAAACAAATGTGGCGCCAGCTGCCTCAGCTTTGAGCACGTCACCATCGAGATCGCGTGGGTATTTAGCAAGGTCATCGGGATTTTCAAACTGAAGTGGATTAATAAAGACGCTAACTAAAACATTGGGTGCGTGCGACTCCGCAATTTTAATAAGTGATTGATGCCCAGCGTGGAGCGCGCCCATGGTCGGCACGAATGCCAGTGGGTGCTTAAGCTGTAGATCCATGCTCCAGTCCTTTCCGGGTACCGGGCTCGAGCGCTAAGGCTACTCCGCTAGATGTAACTCTGACAAAAGAGATTCCACTCGTCCCTTGCCAGGAATATGGGCATCGGGATCGATTTCTAGCCAAGGCTCAAGGACGAATGCGCGCTCATGAGCGCGTGGGTGAGGCAACTCAAGTTCTGGAGTATTAAGTAAGGCATCCCCGGCGACGATTAAATCTAAGTCAAGAGTACGAGGACCCCAACGAACTTCGCGCGTTCGTCCTAGTTCTATTTCTATTGCCTGCATTTCGCGTAATAAAGCCACCGGTTCTAAATCACTTTCACCAACGAGAACTGCATTGAGATAGTTTGGTTGCTCGGGCCCACCAACAGGTTCAGTCTCGATAAAAGTAGAGAGGTGGGTTACTTTGATTATTCTATTGAGTCGCTCGACGGCACTTTCTAGTAGCACCGCAGAATCACCAATATTTGAACCTAACGCGATAATGACTTTCATCGAACTCGTTCAATAATCACTGCGATATCAGAGACTTTAACTCCAACAGATGCAAGTGGCTTATGAATGGTTACTTCGACGCTATCCACAAGTAAGAATGAATCAAGTATCTTCTCGGCGATTATGGTCGCTAGGCGTTCAATTAAGTCAACTGGCTCGCCGGTTAACTCTGCCTCGACTAACTTTGCTACAGCGCCATAATCAACCGTCATTGTTAGATTGTCGGTTGCACCGGCGGGAGATAAATCAAAGTACAGCGAAACATCACAGCTAAATGGTTGACCCTCGCGACGTTCTTCTGGAAAGACTCCGTGGTAACCGGTGGCGGAGATTCCTAGAATTTTTATAGCGTCGCTCATCTGCCTAACTCTTCCACAACATCGATAGCATCGCGATGCGGTTTGACGCTATGAGTTCGCACTCCCCATACACCTTGGCGGGCCATCTCAGTAGTAATAGCAACTGAGGCGCTCTCGCGCTCATCTGGAGTTGCGCCACCCAATAAATCTCCAAGAAATGATTTACGAGATGCGCCAATTAGCAATGGGAACCCGAGAAAGGCGAGGCGATCAATATTTCGAAGTAACTCCCAATTGTGTTCGGCACTCTTTGCGAATCCCAAACCGGGATCAAGAATGAGGCGTTCGGCATCGATTCCAGTTTTAATTAAAGCTTCTGCGCGCTCTTCTAGCTCTCGTTTAACATCTTTCACGACATCTGTATAAGTAGCTTTGCTCTGCATATCCTTCGAATGACCACGCCAATGCATGGCTATGTATTGAACATCTAAATTGCGGGCAATCAACTTTGCCATATCGGCATCGGCTAAACCGCCACTTACATCGTTCACGTAACTCACTCCTGCTGCGATCGCAGCAGCTGCAGTACTTGCTCTCATCGTGTCGATACTCGAAACTGCACCAAGTTCGCGAATCTCAGCGATGATAGGAATAACGCGCTCTACTTCTTCTTCTGGGCTTACACGTTCTGCGCCTGGTCGAGTCGATTCACCTCCGACATCGATGATATCTACACCTTCGGCGATCATTTCGTGCACGCGGGTTAGCGCTAATTCAAAGGTGTTATGCCTTCCACCATCAGCGAACGAATCTGGAGTGAGATTAAGAATCCCCATTACTAAAGTTCGATTATCGCTCATGGGCCACTCGCTAATTAATTGCGTGGAGTTGTAATCAAACTCATCGCTTCTGCGCGAGTTGCAGGGCTGCGGAGTTGACCCCGTACAGCGCTAGTGAGTGTTCGTGCCTGAGATTTACGGACACCGCGCATTGACATACATAAATGTTCACAATCGATAACCACAATCACTCCAGCTGCATCAAGCCCTTCAACTAAGGCGTCCGCAATTTGAGTAGTCAAACGTTCTTGAACTTGAGGTCGCTTTGCATAGAGATCTACGATGCGAGCGAGCTTCGATAATCCAGTAATTTTTCCGCTATCGCCCGGGATATAACCAATATGAGCAAAGCCATGGAATGGTGTGAGGTGGTGTTCGCAGTGCGAAAATACTTCGATATCTCGCACAATGACCAACTCACTATGTCCGACATCAAAGGTCGTTGAAAGTATTTCTGATGGCGATTGAAAGAGTCCACCAAAATTTTCACGCATAGCTCGTGCGACGCGCGCCGGTGTATCTTCTAAACCTTCGCGATCGGGATCTTCACCAATGCCAATCAATATTTCGCGAACAGCTCTTTCGATACGATCTTGATCAAACTCACCAATCGCGCCACCGTCAGATGGCTCCATTGATATTGGGTTAATGTCACTCACGAGGTGGAGCAGCTTTCTTTCGTACGCTCTTCTTTACTGGTGCCTCTTCTACAACTTCTGGTGTAACAACTTTAGATGCTGCTGGTGAAGTTGCCACTGGCGGCTGCGTGCTCGGTATCCGAGTAGGTGAACCAGTCCAGGCAGGGCGTGGAGTTACTGTACGAACCTTTGCGAAAATTCGCTCAATCTCATCTTTGAGGAGAGTCTCTTTCTCTAGTAGCTCCACAACTAATTGATCGAGAATCTCGCGGTTTTCAACGAGTACATCAAAGGCCTCTTGATGCGCATTCTCAATAAGTGCGCGGATCTCTGAATCTACGATTCCGGCAATACTTTCGGAGTAATCACGTTGGTGGCCGTAGTTGCGGCCTAAGAATGGTTCACCCTCGGAGACACCTAACTTAATTGCGCCAATCTTCTCGGTCATTCCATATTGTGTAACCATTGCGCGAGCAAGGTTGGTCGCCTTTTCAATATCGTTGGAGGCGCCAGTGGTTGGATCGTGGAAGATAAGTTCTTCAGCGGCGCGGCCACCTAATGAATATGCCAATTGATCGAGCATCTGATTGCGAGTAGTCGCATAACGATCCTCATCCGGCAGAATCATTGTGTAGCCAAGTGCGCGACCGCGCGGCATGATCGTGATTTTATGGACTGGATCGGTATGAGGAAGTGCATGTGCAACAAGTGCGTGCCCGCCCTCGTGATAAGCAGTAATACGGCGCTCTTCCTCGGTCATAAGACGAGTAGTGCGTTGTGGGCCAGCCATTACGCGGTCAATAGATTCATCCAACGCTTCGATGGTGACAACTTTTCCACCAGTACGTGCGGTGAGCAGTGTCGCTTCATTGATGACATTTGCTAGATCAGCACCAGTAAATCCAGGTGTGCGCTTTGCAAAGTCAGAGAGGTTGACTGATTTAGCAAAGGGTTTTCCTTTTGCGTGAACCTCAAGAATAGCCGTACGACCCTT
>Ga0136642_1000552_pt1 | contig 19097 bp, 22 predicted proteins | sample LowCatLa1302831Y_FD_115313 | JGI IMG/M metagenome (GOLD analysis project Ga0136642, IMG submission 115313) | Freshwater microbial communities from Lower Cathedral Lake, Yosemite National Park, California, USA - 13028-31Y | ecosystem: Environmental > Aquatic > Freshwater > Lake ... | reverse complement strand
GGCTGGGCGGCGGCGGGCTGGGCGGCGGTGGCCTTGGCGGCGGTGGCCTCGGCGGCGGCGGGCTGGGCGGCGGTGGCCTTGGCGGCGGCGGGCTGGGCGGCGGCGGGCTGGGCGGCGGTGGCCTTGGCGGCGGCGGGCTTGCTGAAGGCGGCGGGCGTGGGCTCGGGCTCGGCCTCGGGCTGGGCGCCTTATCTGCGTTCACAAAAATCACAACCGGCACAATCACGGCAACCGCGGCGAGACAGGCGATTATCAGCACGAAGGCCAGATGCCGGAAGGAGATGGTTTTCTTTTTCATGTCTCTATCCATCGAGAGATAACGAATGCCTTGCTCTCTATCCATCGAGAGATATTACCACTTTTTCACTTTTATTTCTATGTCGTATTTATACGAACAGCGTTAATAAAAATGAGTTTCCATCATCATTCGCCGTGCACAGTCCGCGCAATCCTGTTCAGCAGGGATGCAGTCCCGGACGTCGTGATTGAGGCTGTCAGGCACCGCCTTGCGAGTGACAGCGACCAAGCGGGCGACGAGACGTGGTTTCACACCTTTTCGTATGCCGAGCCGCGTCCGGGGCTTCCGAGCGACTTTACGCACGTCCACGTCTTTGAGCTCGCTGCCAAGGATGTGACGGCGAGCGATGCAGAGCTCACGCGGCTGGAAGGTTCCGTCGGTCTGTCGCTCCAAGGGTGCGGCGTCTCTCTGCTTCGACCTCCGCACGGCGTGTGGGCTTTTCCAAACCTTTTGGCGGTCGGTCTGGCCTACCCGTCGGTGTTCGAGGGGTCCGTAGGGCTGTTCGAGTCGTACCTACGCGCACGCTAGGGGGCCGGTACTCTACCACAGAGTGTTTTGAATATCAGCATCCGTCCGACACAAGTTAGACGCTCAAGTCAGCTTCCAAGCACGGATCTGCGCCTGAGTGAACAAGAGCAAATGCTTAAAGTCGGGCGTTTGCTCGCTGAATACTTCTTGGGGAAGTAGCTCAAACGGCGGCCTCAGAACATTCACAGGAAAGTAGGACCCGGTTGGGATGTCGACATTGTCGTATGTTCCTGGGTAGCTCCCCACGAGCAGAAGCTTCGGGTCAGCCTGTTGAAAGTTGCGCAGCACTGCGCGGATCTGGGCCAAGGAGAGGTGTTGCAACGCGTCGCGCGACAAGATGAGGTCTTTGCCGCGGGGCAGTGAGTCAGTGGTGAGGTCGGCCACCAAGAACTGGAGCTTCGGCGTGGAAACGTTGGTAGCGTGTGCTGCAGACACGCTCTGAATCACACTGGCTACCACGTCGTAACCAGTGTACTCGTTGGGCCCCGCGCCAACTGCTTTCAGCCGCTCAAAGACGAGTGGCATCCAGTGAAACGAGCCGCAAGGAGCGTCTATCATAGTCTGCACGTTGTGCTCCTTGAGCACGTGCGCGATGACAGAGCGCGTTCGCTTCGTGTAGCTCACAGTCGAGCCGGTGCCCGAGCCGCCACCGTCCTTGGTCCACGTGTTCTGCTTGTAGATTGAAGAAAAGACAGCAAACGAGTCCGCTGCACTGGCTCGGAGAGCGAACACCGAAAGGACCGTGGTGTGCAGCAGCAGGCTGAACATATTTACTTGCAGAGGAGCGCCTCAGGAGACCTAAAAGCCTAGTGATTGTGGAAACGGTGTGCAGTACTTTTTTGATTTTATACCGGTACAAGCTATGAGCTTCGGTCCCATACTCACGCTGTACGCAGGTCCGAACTGCGCCGTGTGTGGAAACAAACTCCAATCCAGCGACATTGTCGGCGATGACATCACACTGAACCCCGGCGAAACGGCGGCTGACTACCGACGCTCGTACCTGTCACCTGTGTGTGGCCACGAGTTCCACCTGGCGTGCGCGCGGCGGTGGGCTCGAGTCCGTGCAAACGAACCCACCGTCCCGTGCCCCGCATGCAGGACCCCGTGGCCACAGCTTGAAGTGACCGAACTTCGAGGGCCACCGTTCAACGCGCAATTTTTTGTCGACGCTGCCAGACACGGGCGGCTGGACGAGGTGAACCAGCAGCTTGCAATGAACGGCGCTGTGGTGGACGTAAGCTTCGACGATATGACAGCGCTTGAAATGGCTGTTTCATATGGAAACGAGGCAGTGGTTCGTCGTCTGCTCGCGGCGGGCGCGAACGTGAACGTGAACAATGGTGTTCGCCTTCCCGTGCTCGCGCACGCTAGAGACGTCGCGATACTAGACTGCCTGCTCGAGGCTGGCGCAGAGGTGAACGCGGTGGATGAAGAAGGCTTCTCCGTGCTGATGTGGAATGTTCGTGCACAAGAGAACGTTGCAATGGTGAACCGTTTGCTCGCCGCCGGGGCGAACGTAAACGCGGTCAGTCATACCGGCAAAACCGCGCTCTCGTTCGCTAGAGACGTCGCGATACTAGACTGCCTGCTCGAGGCTGGCGCAGAGGTGAACGCGGTGGATGAAAAAGGCTTCTCCGTGCTGATGTGGAATGTTTGTGAAGAGCGCATGGCAATGGTGAACCGTTTGCTCGCCGCTGGGGCGAACGTAAACGCGGTGGATGAAGAAGGCATATCCGTGCTGATGTGGAATGTTTGTGCACAAGAGGACGTTGCAATGGTGAACCGTTTGCTCGCCGCCGGGGCGAACGTAAACGCGGTCTCTCATACCGGGTATAACGCGCTTATGACGGCCGCCCAAGAGGGTCACGAAGCAGTGGTGGACCGCCTGCTCGCTGCGGGCGCGAACAAGAACGCGGTCGATGATGAAGGCAATTCCGCTCTCATGTGCGCTGCCTCCAATGGTAGAGAAGCAGTAGTAGACCGCCTGCTCGCTGCGGGCGCGAACAAGAACGCGGTCAATGATGAAGGCAATTCAGCTCTTTTGTGCGCTGCCTCCTATGGGAGAGAAGCAGTGGTAGACCGCCTGCTCGCGGCTGGCGCGGACGTGAATGTGGCCAATCGATACGGAACAACCCCGCTCATCTTCGCTGCTCTTCGTGGACATGTTCGAATTGTCGACCGCCTGCTCGCAGCGGGCGCAAACGTGGGAGCCCTGGATCCCCACGGCCGAACAGCCTCGCAGCTGGCTGTTCAGACTGGACACCAAGCCGTGGCTGACCGCATCCAGGCGTGGCTCGATGCACCTGCCCGGCGGACGCGTGCGCAGACTCGGCGCTGATCATATTTGTGTCACGAGTTTAATGAGACAAATGAGCTTCGCCGCGTCTCGAGACGTCTTCCAAGCGTGTCTCATCACCAAAGACGGTCACCACAAATCGCCCGGGCCCTCCGGAGAACAGGCGCGCACATGCAAAGAGGCGATCGAATCGCTCCAGTCCCAGCGTGCCGTCGGCGCGCCGCACCAGCTGCCGGCTGCGTTCAAGGCGCATGAGTTCCGCGAGGGCGGTGGCCGTGTGGGCCGCTGACTGGCGTTTTTTCGCGCGCAATATAAGCACCGGTCGCTCGGGTGTTGTACATGAGCTACGGCGGCGCGGAGCCGACGGGCCCGGGCAACCTGGTCCAGGAGCTGACGAGCCACATCTTTCCAATGTTCAGCACGCTGGTCGCCGCCGCGTCGTACGCGGGCCTCGTCGACACGCTGGCGACCACACAAGATATCACGGTCCTGTGTCCCACCAACCTCGCGTTCTCCCGGGCGGGCATCGAGGCAAAGAACGGCGGAATTTATTTGAGAGGCACCCTGCTCTCACAGAGTGCTGTAAAAGAAGTGCTGTGGGCGCACGTGTACCTCACACGTAACTTTCCGCCACAAACCTATGCAAACACAAAAATCTTCGCAAGTAAAAGACAAAACGCTACAGGAGGTCACAAAACGCTTACATTTCACACTGACGACGACATGCGCACGACCGTGGACGACGGTTCCAACAGCGCGTGCGTGCTGCTGTCGGGCCTCAGCTCCACGAACGCCAACTTCGCGGTCATTGGCCGCGTCCTCGGCCTGTAGACATCTCGTCGGTGGCGCCTTTCTCGCGGCAGACGGCGGGTGGTGGTACCGCGTGCAGCACCGCGAGGGCGACCAGGAAGCTGACGCTCGCGTTGGCAACGTGCAGGGCGGCGCGAGACATGGCTTAGCCTAGCAGGGAGTGACGTTTTTAAGGTTTTTAGTACCGAGTCTTTCCGTTCCTTTCATGTCGCGCCTTTTTCTCGGTCTGGTCCTGCTCGGCGCGGGGTGCGCGGCGCTGGGCGGCTGCCCGCCCCGCCTGACCACCACCGACCTGTGGATAGCACCCTGGCTGGCCTACACCCCGGCCACGTGTGCGTTGAGGGAGGACGTCTGCACGGTCGTGGACGTGCTGCTCTCCGCGCGTGACCCCGAGCACGCGGTCGTCGTCCACGTGAGACCGAACGCGTGGTTCATTCCAAGCGTCGTTGCCTCCCTGCTGGCGCGAACCGTCGGGCGCTGGGAGCTCATCCTCGTCTTCAACGAGCTCGACACCCCAGCGCAGGCGTACGCGCGCAACACGCTGGTGAATGAGGTCAGCCTCCACACGCCTGGCCTTCGCCTCGTGCGGTGCCGGCTCATCGCCCCGCGGCATTTCGTCACCGACGTCCGGGCGTTGAACATTGGCCTCCGCGCCGTCAGCAATTTCGCGGACATCGTCTATGTCGTGCGCGACACGTTCTTTGCGCGGACTGTTGGCTGGAACGCGAACCTGAGCGCGGCGATTCGCGACGACATTCTGCAGGACGTGTGGGCCGTGGGCGCGCAGCCTGCACGTGACGGCGCAGCGCTCGAGAGCGTGTCGACCAGCCAGGCGGTGGCGTTCTGTGCCGTAACCATGTCTCGCCTTGGCTTCCTTGCGGAGGGTGGATTTGTGTCGCGCTGGGGGGTCGTGGACTCCATGGACGACCTTCTCCTGCGGGCGTATGCATTCGACAAGTTAAAGAGCAACAACATCGATCTTGATTTCGGGGTTTTTTCCGACGCGAAGCAAAGCGTGAGCCTGTGGCGGCTCTTCGACGCTGCGCGGAGCGCGTGGGCGCGCAAATGACGTCCGGCTGCGCCGGTCGTGCGGCTAAAACATTTGAAATGACGGTGTACATGAACCCGGCCCTCCTCAGCCGCCGCCACCCGCGCCGCGTCAACAAAACCTTTTTTACGTGCGGCTGCCCTTGAGCGCCAGGTAGCGTCGCTTGTTGAGCCATCCTTGCACGCGCGTCACGAACGCGGGCATATCCGAAGACGCCGTCGGGGAGCGCAGGCACTCGCCCTACGGCCGCGTCAGCGCGCCGGGTCGTCACCGCCGGGGCGAGCGTCTGCGCGCCTGGTACTTAAGGAGGAGCTCCACCCACGAGTCCAGCCGCTGCTGGAACTTGGCGTTGTGCTTGCAGCCCTGGGCCTTTCGGCAGGCGTCGACCAGGCTCGACAGGGACTTGAGCTTGCGGTGGGGCCACCGCATGACACCCAGCCGTCGGCACTGCGCCTTGAACTGCGTGGTGCCCATGCACAACGCGTCCGCCGCCTCTTGCTGGCTGAGGGTCTGCACCTCGCGCAGCTGCGACATGGTGATCTCTTTGCCGCGCCGGGCGCGAGTCGCGTCGCCGCTCGGCTCAGCCGGCGTCGCATCCGGAAGCGCCAGCACGTCCTCGAGCGGCACCTCGTCTGAAAGCATCAGCATGTCCCTGAGGTCCAGCGTCTCCACGTCTGGCAGCAGCAGCAGGTCGTTGAGGTCCTTGAGATCGTCGCCGAGCAGGTCAGTCGGCGTGCACATGGGCGTCGGAGGGCAGCGATGTCGGACACGTGGAGGTCGGACGAACCCTAGGACATGCTGCGCGTCCTCCTGGCGGCTGTGTTCAGCCTCGCCTCGGCGTCGCCGGTCACGCTGGTCAGCGGCCTGTGGCGCGTGTCTAACAAATACGACCGCAGCGGTAAGGCCTACCTCGCGTGGTTCAACTCCACGCTGCGAATCCGTGCGCCGATGGTCTTCTTCTATGAGCACGAGACCACGCTGCGCGCGGCTCAGCATGCTCGCGAGCACCTAACGACGAAGTGGGTCCACATGACGTTCCACCATCTGGGGGAGCTCCTGGCCGCACGGGTGCACGTCGATGGGTCGAACCACTTGCGCCGCATCTGGTTGTCCAAGATGCTGCTCCTGGAGCACGCCTCGCGGGTCGCCAACACCACGTGGGTCGCCTGGATGGACGCGGGCATCAATGTCTACCGCCACCAGCCGCACCCGGCGACGCCGTGGCCAACGCCGTCGGCTCTGCGCAACCTGCCCCTGCGGTTCGTGTACTCGCCCGTCGCAGCTGGGTGGGCGGGCTGCTTCGCGGGCACCGCCTTCATGGTGCCGTCCGACCGTGTGTCCTTTTTCGCGCAAGCCTTCTACGAGACTGCGCGCTCGCTTGCACCGGCGGACGACCAGCAGGTGTTTGCTCACATGCTCGCCTCCCGGCCAGACGACTTTTATTCAGTGGCCTCCATCCAAACGTGCCAGCCGAGGGCGCGACGTTTCTTTTCCCTTCTCCACAGGCGCGACGCGTGCCCAGAGAGTTGCGGCTGGGCGTGCGTCATCTCCGTGCTGCACGACGGGGCCGACGCCGGCGTGTGCGCGCGCGAGGCTGCGCGACAGCCTTGGATGTAACACACAGCACGGCTCGCAACTCTGCGTGAGGGCAGGAAAACACCGACGTCTCGTGGCAGCAAGCGACGCAATGCTCGGTGACCCGCTTGAGCGCCTCTTCTCCGCACCCCCCCGCCTCAAGCAGTTCCAGGGTTGACAAGACGAAGCCCTTGCTCGCAACAAACGTCAGCAGGGAGTCACCGTCCACGCAGACGGTGTCGACTTTCCCACGCCACTGGGCGATGAAACGCAGCGTCCTGGCGACCACCACGAGCTCCAGGACGTCCGAGACGCTGCGTTCGTCGAGGCCGCAGCGTTCCAAGAGCTCCCTGCAGTTGTCGGGAACCGGCCCGCCCAGCGCGGTGAGCGCGTGGCCGACCGTGCAGTCGTGTGGCAAACCCAGGACTCGAGAGATGAAGACACGGCCTCCAGCAGTGCACAGCGCGTGTGCAGCGCGCACGATGGTTTGATGCTTGAGAGACGAGTGATCATCATCCTCCATACCGCCGCACCTAGGTGTCGTAGGAAAAAGGTAAGAAATACAACCTTCTCTCTCTATAGGCCGGCCGCACCACGCCGTGAGAAAGGTGCGGGCCCTCCGTGCCTGCCGCGCCGTCAGGCGTGGCCCAGCAGCCACAGCTTCCTAGGGCTGTCATCATCCCACGGCTGCCTGCCCGCGCCCCGGCGCCCGCCGCCCTCGGCCGCGCAGCGCCCGCTTGCCACCCGGTGTTGAAGCCCTGCGCGCGCACGGCGCATGGCTGCCGGCGCTTGGGGGAGGCCCACCAGCCTCAGCGCTGTAGGGCTGGTGTCATCTCACCCTTGCACCCCCGCGCCCCGGCGCCCGCCGCCCTCCCCCGCCCGGCGCCCGCGCGCTGAGGGCAGCCCGCGCGCGATGCGCCGTCCGCCTGCCGCCCGTCTGACGCGCTGTGCACAGGACGATGATCACAGTCGGTGTCTTCAACCTGCCCGGCGTGTCCTCGGGCGTCTACACCGACGAGGCGGGCGTGCAGCACGCGGACTCCTACATGATCGGCGTGAACACCACCACCTGCGCTTTGGCGGTGCCCCACGGCGAGGCCCACTATGTTGTGGTGCAAAGCAGCTTTGGACGCCTCGACGCCTACCAGCTTGAGCTGTTTGAGACCCATCCCAACGTGTACTTCCTGGACGACCAGTTCAGCACCCCGGTGTTCAGCTTGGGCTTGCTGCTTCGCGTCAAGTTCAGCGCCACCATCGGCCCAGTGGCCGTCGTCTACTGCTCCAGGACGGGCTTCGTGCGCGTGGTCAAGAACGCGGACGTCCTCCCCGCTGTCGCTGGCGCTGGCGACGTCATCAAGGGCGCAGGGCCGGCCTCGCAGGAGTTCTTCAACTTGATGCAGGCTTCGGCGCTCACCCTCGCCGAGCCGGCGGCCGCGCTCGTCGCCATCGCTTCGGGCTCAGACCCCGCGTCCGCGGTGGCGGTCACCCGCAAGCGGCTGCGGGCCGCGGACCGGCTGCCTGGGCCAGGGCGCAAGCGTTCGGGGCTGCGCTCGCCCCGCACCCAGGCTGACGCCCCCGCCGCCACGGCTCCGGACGTGCCACCGCGCCCCGGCACCGGCATGCGCGGGCCTGGACGCCCCAGCAACAAGGAGAAGGCTGCCTGGGCGGCTGCAGGCAAGGCTGCTTTTCTGCCCGCTGCAGCCGCTGAAGGCTCCCCGCCGCGCCCCGGCACCGGCTCGCGCAAGTCGGGGCGCCCCACCGCAGTGGAGAGAAAAGCCCGGGCGGAAGCGGACACGGCGATGGCTGGCAGCCCAACTGCGGCTGCGCCTCCGCTCGCCCCCGCCCCTGCGGCGGTCAAGCCTGTGGTGCCGGCGGCTGCGCCTGCGCTCGCGCCTGGCGACTCAAGCAGTGATTCCAGCAGCAGCGATTCCGACGACGATGTGCCGGTGGCCGTGCCGACGGGTCCGAAGCCACCAGTCGCCCCGGTGCTGAGCGACAGCGAGTCCGACGAGGACGTGCCGGTGGTCGCGCCGGCCGCCCCTCTTCCTCCGGCGGTTGCCCGGCTTCCGCCGGGCCTTCTGCAGGCCATCGCAGCGCTGGCGAGCGCTTCACAGGCGCTCGTGGCTGAGCTGTCGCCGGCGTGAAAACCCTGTAACCACGAAGTGTACGAACGCTTCACGTGTCCTCCGCGCCCTAAGAGAGCCATGGCGCGCGTGTGGATATGCTGCACCTTTGGGTGGCGCGGCCCCTTTGACACGGCGGAGCTGGCGCTTGCGGCGTACCATAACGCGTGCGTTGCTGCTGCTGAGACGCCGCGCAAACTACCAACGAAGCGACGGCTGTTTGACGAAGCCGAGCCGGAGGCGCCGGAGGTTAGCAGCAGTGGGCGCGCGCTCAAGAAGCCCGCGCGTTTCGAGTGACCTGTGAGACAGCCCTCCGACTCACACGTGCGTCTCTCTCTCCCCCCGGCGCGACGTCCCACGGCCGGCCACGTCTGGGTGCTCCCTCCTGACGGCGCGGGCTCCGCGTTCGCGTCTGGGGGAGACGATCGACACACTCCCCTTGGGTGGGTCGACTGCTTCGGGCCGGTGCGAACGCACGCGCTCAGTCGATGACAATCACGTCGTGGCGCACGCCCTTGTAGCTCGGAAAGCGAGGCACGCCGGCGGCCGTCAGCTCAAAGTACTTGACTGTGATGAGCGAGCCCAGCGGCGGGGGGTTGGCCTGCACGGCGGCGCTGACGGTGACGCCAAACTCGGAGGCCGGGTCGCCGGGGCGCAGGCGCGCCCGCAGGGAGCGCTGCCCCCGCCCGTCCGTCCAGTTGTAGCCAACCACCGTGGCTTCAGTCTCCTCGAAGCTCTTGACTTTGAGCATCGCCTTGCTGCGGCCGTGGACGTAGGGGCTGGCGGGGTCTCGCAGCATGAGGCCCTCGCCGCCGCGAGTCTCCACAGCTCGCAGCTTCGCCTCCAGGGCCTCCTCGCTGTCCACCGTGGCTTGGGCCACCAGCCGGGCGCGCCCGGCGGGCAAAACCTCTCGCAGCGCCGTCAGGCGCTCGCGCAGGGCGCCGGGGGCGTCTGGCGCGTCGAAGACCATGTAGCTGACGCCCTCCCACGCTCCCTCGGCAGGGTTGAGGGAGCGAGCCACCCCGCTCACGCGGTTGAAGGCTGCGTTCCCAAAACCCAGCCACAGCTCGCCGTCCAGGCTGAAGGCCGGTAAGCCCTGCTTGAGGGACGGCGGCACCGCCACGCGGTTGCCCGCCCGAGTCCAGAACTCACCGTCGGCCCACACCGCCCTGACGCCGTCGTACTTCTCGCTCACCAGCCAACCGCGCACCCGGTCAAAGTCGCCCTCGTAGCTGTGCGCCAGCATAGGCGCCACGGCTCTGGTTGGTGCTGGAGCTGGGGCCTCTGGTAGCAGTTCACTCAGCCGCCTCGGAGCCGCCTCGCTGCTGGCGCCAACGGGCGCGTCGCCGTCGTGGTACACGTAGCCACCCCGGCTCTTGTCGCGGAACGTCTTGTTGGCGAGCGCGAGGGCCTCGGTGGCGGAGGCCAGCGATTTGACGGCGGTCTGCGGCTTAGGTGCCCCGATTCGCCCCCACTCCGTGCTCACCACGGAGCCGCGCAGCTGTATCGTGTAGAACTTGTAGTGGCCGGGCGAGGTGTTGTGCAGGGTGACGCGGAAGTCACCAAAGTAGGGTCCCGCCGCAGCAGGTGGAGCACCCATGAAGAGCGCCTGAAAGTGGTCCCCCAGGTCGTACGACATGACTACCTCTCGTCGGGGCGCAAGGTAAGTATTGTCGTGACGATTCCGGCTCCGTCGCCTGACACTTTTTACAGTCGAGGAGAGCATCTCTCGCAATTCCTCTCAGGTTCTGCGAGGCGAGGCTCAGGGACGCGGAGGCAAAGTTCAAACCGACAAGAAAAAGAGTGACACGAGAAACGCTCTTATATTCATCTACCATCCCAGCTCCCGAGCCCGCGCCGAGCCGCGCTCCGCCCGCAGCGCCGTCACCCGCGCCGTCGCCTCGCCGTGCTCAGCGAACAAAGCCTGCATCCTCCGCTTCAGCACCTTCTTCTCTTTGCGCAGCGCGTCAAGCTGCTCCGCCGCAGCGTTGTACTCCTTCTCCTTCTGCGCCTTGTTCGCCTTCTGCGCCACGAGCTCGGCCGCCTTGGCGCCCACCGGCGCGGCAGGCGGGGCACGAGCCCTGTAGAAGGCTCGCTTGTCGGCCCACGGCATGCCTGGCTGCTCCGGGGCTGCGAATATGCCAACCGCTGGCGGCTGCGGCGCGGCAACAGCCGGCGCGGCGGCAGCCGGCGCGGCGGCAGCCGCCGGCGGTGCGGGCACGTCGCCCGCCGCCAGGGCTGAGCCCCAGGCCTCCTTGTCATCCTTCAGCACCTTGCGGCGGGCGCGCGCCTTGTCTGCCGCCCCGGCGTCGCCCTCAAAGTTCTCCGCCTTGCTTTTGCCGACGCGCAGGTTGAAGCGCCACGTGCCGGCGGCGTTGCGGTAGACGGTGATGTTCTTGAAGTCGCCCGGCGGCGTGGCCACACGCACGAAGCACAGCGGCCCGGGCGCGACGCGCAGCTTGACAGCGCCGACGTCCTCCCGGTGTTCTTCGGGCGCCTTGCGCTTGGTGGGGCGTGGGCCCTCCTGTGCGGCGCCTGGGCGCCGCGCCGCGCCTCAGCGCCGCCGCCTCGCCGCCGCACCCGACCCGTCGCACCGCCGTTCGCCTTCGCCGCAGGCGCCTGGCGACCGGAGAGGCGTCAGGAGACGTGTGCGCCCTCAACCCTGCGCCTCGTGCCTGCTGCGCCGGACGGCCGCTCCCCGACTGTCTCCCCAGCGCGTCCCAGCTGGCGGCCAGCAGGCCGAGCGGTTCGTTCTGTCGCGCGCGCGCGGGCGGGTCAGGCGGCGTCCCGATCACATGGCTGGGGTGTGTGGAAGCGCGCGCGCGTCACCGCGCCGGGCCGCAGGCTGGCACGCACCATGACGTCGCGAGGTCCTCGCGGAACGCGCGTGCCTGTGGGGTGGCGTCGGACGACGTGTCAGGCGTCGGACGCGAGACCCAACGTCTAGGCACACGCGTGAGTCTCGGACCTCATCCAGCGCGCTGCGATCGCGCCGGCGTCTCACCCGGTGCGGCCGCGGCTTGGCGGCGCGTTTCCCTGGCTTGACATGTGGAGGCCTGCTTGCTGTTGCGGCTCCCCGGGTCGCTTTCGGCGCGCCTGGGCGCCGCGGCCGCGCGGGCACGGACAACAGCGCGGCGCGGCCGCATCTCAGCGGGCCGCTGGCCGCGCCCCGGCGCCTGCGGAGGGAGGGCGCATGATGGCGCACTCACGCTCGCGCCCCGCGCAGCCGGCCGCCATGGCTGCCGCCGCAAAGGTGGTCTTTGGCGTGTGCGGCCTGTGCAAGTGCACCCCGGACCTGGCTAAGGACGACGTGGTGCGCCTGGTCTGCTCAGTGCGCTCGTGTGGCGAGCGCGACTACTGCGGCGAGTGCCTGCGTTCTCTGTATACAGTCAGCCCGGGCGGCAAGGTGATCATGTCGGCGAGCGTGAACGGCAACCTTCACCTCAGCGCTCCCACGCTGGCTATGAGGAACTTCAAGATCGACAACTACCTCTGCCCGTGCGCCGCCGAGCAGCCGCATCCCCGTTGGCCGAGCGTCTTCACCGGCTGCGCTGGCCGGGTGCAGAAGGAGCTGTTCCGCAAGGTGACCAACGCGGCACCCAAGCCCAAGCCCGCGGCTGCCAAGCCGGCCCTCAACCCGGGCAACGCGCGCTTCAAGGCTGGTCCGTTCCTGCGTGCGCCGATGGCTCGCCCGCTGCCGCTGCCGCTGTCGACGCCCACGCAGCTGGTGGGCGGTGACTGGGTGGAGCGCTCCCCAAGCTCCGCCTCCTCTACCGACGGCTCCGGCTGCGGTGAGGCGACGCCGTCCACGCTGCCGCTGCCCAACCCGTTCAAGCCGGACGCGTGCAGCCTGCCACGTGTCGACGCCCTGTACGAGCCCAGCTTCGCCACGGTGCCGCTGCCCCAGCCCTTCCAGCCGGACGCGTTCAGCCTGCCACGCGACGACGCCCTGTACGAGCCCAGCTTTGCCCACGTGCCGCCGCCCCAGCCCTTCCAGCCGGACACGCAGAGCCTGCTCGGCACGCTGCTCCACAACGCCCTGTACCAGCCGCAGAGCATTCTGGCGCAGCTGGACGCGGTGAAGCGCGAGCGCGACGCGTTGGAGGCGAAGCTGGCTGAGGCGCTGGCCAGCGTGGTGGCTCGAGACGCCACCATCGCGCTCCTCAACGCGGACGTCGGAGCGGCGCAGAAGGATGCCGGGGCCGCGCAGGCGGACCTGTACGTGGCGCAGCTCGAGGCGAAGGCGCAGAAGTGCATCGTCGACCAGCTCAAGGCTGTGCTGGCGGATGGGATCAGCGCGCGCGTGTGATATATTAGTGTGTGTTTCCCAGTCTGTGCATCATGGCCCGCCTCTTTGAGTACTCCCAGGCTGCCGACCCGGACCTGCCGCGCGTGCCGGTGCGCCTCTTCGGGCCGCACCTGCACGCCGAGGGGCCGACGCGGGTCGAGTTTTTCGACCTGTCCGGCGAGCTGGGTGCGCCGTCCCCGTGCACGAGCCCCAACCTGCTGGCGGGCTTCGTTCGCATATGCGCCCACCAGAGCCAGGCGATGCGCGTGTGCGCAACCAGCTCCATGTTCTTCTGCCTGCGCGGGGCGGGCGAGACGTCGTGGGCCAACGAGGTGATGACCTGGAAGCAGGGCGACCTGTTCGTTGTGCCCGGCACCGCCACGTTCTGGCACGACGCCACCGAGGACGCCGCCCTGTACTTTGTGACCGACGAAGCGCTGCTCAGCTACCTGGGCGTGCGGCCCTGCACCCACACGTTCGCTGCAACCATGTTCCCCGCGGAGCTCCTGCGGGCGTCGGTGGAGGACATTGCGCGGGACGGGCACACCCACAGCAACCGTCTCGGGGTGCTGCTCGCGACGGAGCGCACCGAGGCCACCACCCGCACCCTCACCCGCACGCTCTGGTGCCTGCTGAACCTGCTGCCCGCGGGGCGGACCCAGCCGCCCCACCGGCACAACTCGGTGGCGCTCGACCTCGTCGTGTCTGCGCCGGCGAGCGGGTGCTACACCCTGCTGGGGCCGAGCCTGGCGGCTGACGGGACGGTGGGACACCCCGTGCGGGTGGACTGGGTGTCCGGGGCTGTGTTCACCACCCCGCCCGGCTGGTGGCACTCCCACCACAACGACTCGGGCCAGGACGCGTGGGTGCTCCCGGTGCAGGACGCCGGGCTGTTCACCCACCAGCGCGTCTTGGGACTTGATGCCGTGCCGTGTTCCGTCACACCCGGTTGTTGAGGTTGCCGGATTGCGAACTGGCCATGAGGCCGTCGAGCAGCAAGCCGGCGCAGATTGCCTTGGAGGTGATGCTCAGGGCCACGTAGGCGTACTCCGCCTGCACGGCGATGCGGCCGCGCCGGGCGGCGTCGCCCGAGGCGTAGTAGAGGCGGACCATCTCCACCGTCTGGTTGAAGCCGAATGACGAGAAGAGCAGGAACTCGAGGACGTAGAACGAAACGACCCACTGTTCCACGTGGGCGGTGCGCATCGCAAGGCTGAAGCGGTCCAGTGCGTTGCCCCAGAGCGTGAGGTAGAGCGGCCACGTGGCGAGGTGCGGGAGGGCGAAGTAGAGGAAGGTGGCGCGCTTGAACACGCCCGCGTCCAGCAGCCGGATCACCTGCTGCGACCAGAGCTCCTGCACGAGGCCGCCGGCAATCATGATGGTCCACATCGCCACAAAGACGGTGTCGATGACGTACACGCTGTTGACGCCCCCCAGGAGCTCGGAGGCGACGAAGAGGCATGCGGCGCTAAAGCTGTACTCTATCCAGCGGATGGGCTGCACCTGGTGCTCAACCAGCTGGGAGATGTAGACGTCGAAGAAGGGCGGCAGGGCGGTGAGCAGCTGCATGGAGAAGCTGAGGCCAAAGAAGCCGGCGAGCAGGCCAGCCATGGAGATGCTGGTGCCAGACGGCCAGAGGTGGTTCCGGAACGCGTTTCCTGCGTCGCCCTCTTTAGGCCACGTCACGTAGGGCCGGTTCAGCGCCACCCGCTGGTCCTTGTTCACCGCAAGCGTGGCCAAAAAGCCCGCCAGGTGCAGCAACGCCGTCACTATGATGAACACGCGCAGGCCCTTGAACCGCGACACGAGGTCCTGGCGCTTGTGCTCCGAGAAGTAGGTCGCCACGGCGCGGCCGGGGCGGCGGATGGAGGGCGGGTCGTCAACAACGGTCGACATTGTCTCATAAAGACGAGCTCCATTAGTATTCGTCCGCGCATATCGCCATGGCTGCCGCCTTCGCGGGCATCCACCTCAGCCTGACGGTCTGCGACAAAGGCGCGGTGGTCCTGCGGGAACACCTGCTGCACCTCCGGGCTGCGGGCGGGTGGGTGCCCCTCACCGCGCTCGCGCGCCCGCGTGCCAGCCTTCCGCCGCCCGACCGCGCCTCCGCCTCGCTGTCGTTCTTCGCCGGCGGCGAGCTGCGCGGCACGGTCACCAGCTTCCAAGCGCGCGCCAGCGCGGCGGGGGCGCTGGAGTTCCTGCACACGCCGCCGGGGCGCGCGTCGCCGACGGTGGAGCTCACCCTGCTCACGCCTCCGGGGTGCGTGCCGGGGCGGTACGAGGCGTTTGTGTACGGGAGGCTGGACGACGCGTTTGTGTACGACGCCATCCTCTAGGCGCAGGATGTCCCACTCTCCGCGCGCCACGACGCCGGCGCCAGCCGTCTGCCCCGGCGCCCCCCCGCGCGCGCCCCCGCCGACGAACTGCATGGTGGACACGGCGGAGGCGCTCCTGGCTGCCGGCGCGGACACCGACATGGTGAGCTTCACCGTCTTTCCGGTGCACCCCGCCGCGCTGGCGAAGAGCTCCTCGCCGCGGTTTCCGACGCAGCGGGTGCACGTCGCGACGGCGGAGCCTGGCGCGCTGTTCGTCATCGACTCCCAGCTGCGCGTCTTCAAGCTGGAGGGCAGCACGGTCACGCACGCGTTCCCGAACCTGTGCAGCGCGCAGATGTGGTTTCACGACGAGTCGGCGGCGCGCTTCCTGGCGTCGGACCCCAAGAACGCCGCGCGCCTGGCGGCGCACCAGCCGCGCGCGCTGTTTGTGTAAGTCAGCTGGGCTCGTCTCCCACCACCGGAACCGAAGCGACACTGCATTGCTGCTCGCTACGATGGTGAAGCTGCCAAGAGAGAACGGGCGCAAAGCAATGTCCGTTGGAGGCGGGGATGTTCGTCTCGTCGAAGAGCGTCACCCAGCACGTAGAAGCGGTTCGGGGTCTGACTGCCAACCGGCGCGCTCAACCATCCAAGCGAGCGTGTCAGCTCACATGTTTAGAGTGACTCTCACATCGTCCCGACTTTCGCGCCAGGCATCCGTCTTGGGCATCTCCTTGAAGAAATACTGAGCGTACCGTGTCCCATCTTCGTGCGTGCAGATGGTGAAAGATTTCGAAACAAATATATGTCGCCGGACCGGCTGCTCACCCGAGGACTGTTGAAGTTTCAGCCTTCCGCTTACTTCCTTGCGCCTGCTATGTTTTCAAAGCAGCGGCATGGCTTTCCACGCAAACCTTGCCGACTGCTGCGCCAAGCCAGGCGGGTGCCCCCGTTGCTGCATGGTCACCGCCTGCCCCTGCGTGGCCATGGGGCTGCTGACGCATCACGTGCCGCGCAGCGCCAACACCGCGCCGTGCGCCGGCAAATGCTGCGGGACGTGCTGCCTCAGCTTCATCCTCTCTGGCGGCGCCCTGGGCGGCTTCGTCGTGGCCCCGCTCTTCGGCTACCCCCTGCGCCGGGCGGCAGCGCCGGCTTCCTACGCGTGGAACCCCTGCAAGGAGTTCTGCACGGTGATGTGCTGCAGCTGCTGCGCCCTGGCGCAGGAGCTGAACGAGGTGGACCGGCGGGGGCATCAGCACCTGTTGCGGGAATTCGGCACGCGGCTGCTCGCGCCGCCGGACATCAGGATGTGATGTCTTCTTTGTCTGCTTTTACACACCACCCGTCGAATACATGCCGACGTGCGCGGTGGCTGGGCAGCCCGTCACCGCGAGGGTGGTGTGCATGGCGCCACCGCGACAACGGATGTTGAACACCTCTTGTCGAACGGATGTGTTGTACACCGGGCCGTCTTCACACCCCATAGCCGACCACAGCGCCGTCAGTGGCTCCGTGAAGACCGTGGCGTTGTAGCACGAGTCGTCGTGCATTTTGAACTTCAGCTTCAGCGCGGAACAAGCAACCGCAAGGACGCCTCCCCAGATTGCGCGTCGAAGCATGCCGTCCTGCCGGGTCTCCGCTGACAATACAAATATAAAGTATAAAGGGACCCCCTCACATCCACATTCTTATGTTGAATATTTTCAATGAATGAATATTTAGGTAAGGACCATATATACAGGTAAGGACCATGAGTTCGGCATTAGAGTTTAGGCACGATGAGGATGATTTTGATGATGATTTTGTAAAAAAGATGACTCCGAATTTGCATGCCGGCGCGAAAGTGCACGCGCACGTCGAGTATACTCTACTTCATTTTTACAGTCCATCCAGGGGTTGGGCGCACAACTTCAGTGACCCCGAGACCTGGTGGGTCGCGAAAAAACACACTGGCAACCCCACTGGCAAGAAGACACTTGTTTGCGTAAACAAAAGCGGCATGGTAACCTCAGAGCGCGACTTATAATGAACACGCCCGGATCGCCCGTCTACGTTGTTCCGGTGAGATGGGGTCAACACGGTACAGCGGCTTCACGTGCGCGGACGACGTACTTGAATATCACTCCAACCTAGCGGATGGCATCGACCTGCGGTCGCTGGGGCTCCTGCGCCTAGGTGCCCTGCAGGTTAAGCACCTAGAAGACTTCACGCGCGTCGTGAGGTTCCCGTGAATAATATCCCGCCGGCATTTTCTGAGAGTTGTTATTTATGATGAAGAGTTAAAGAGAGTCTAGCATGTCGTTCTTTGGTCCACGGGACTGCACGCCACCGCCCCGTGCGGCGCCTCAGGTGCCGCCGCCGAGGGCCGTGGGAGCACGGGGCGCGGCAGACGAACTTCGGCGGCAGGCTCGTCAACAATTCATTCGGCCGAGCCAGCCCACGCGAACCATGGAGTATGCGTGGCCAGGCCATCCCAATCAGCGTTGGTGGCCAGCCGCGTCGTGGCCCAACGAAGAAGTCGTCAAGGAACTCTTCTTTCCCGTGATGCTGGGGCACAATCGACCTTTTTCACTGCTGGACGAGGAGTTGCAGGAGAACCTGCTCATTTTTCTGAACTATGTCATTCGAAACACAGTGATGAGCATTCTCAAAGACGTGCCAAACTTCCCGATCAAAATAGGGCAGAATGGCGAGCCTACGGTGATTGAAGGCTTCAGGTTTCCTATTGTTCCGCCAAACGTAAGTATTCGGAGCGATCAGGTCTCCATGACGATTGGCACAGACACCCAGCTCATACCTGGCGGCCATACGGTCGAGCTGCTCCAGGAGATGCATGGTCAAGACGACGACTACGTGCTGCAGCTGGTGTCGCAGCTCTTTGAAATGCCGACTGAGGACGCTGTGCAAGAGGAGCGGGAGAAGTTCAACTCAGAGCAGGAGTTTGAGGAGGAGTTCGTCCCGTGGTTCCTCAACGCGATATACTTGCGCCAGTACCGCGAACGAGAGTTTTTATTTCTGCACATCATGGCTGGCGTGCTGACACATAACCACAAGCCGCCGATGCCGAGGTGGGTGCTGGACTTGGTGCATAAGCTCATGAGCGAGGACATACGAGACCTCAAAGAGAGCGCCTTGGGCACCTTTACCGTGTATGCGATGGGCAGAGGTGCCGAAGCGCGGGATATGTACAACCGCTGTAAATCGGACTGGGAAGCGTATATTTTACAGCGTGACAAAGAGGTGGACCGGCGGGAGGTTGCCTACCCGAAACGCTCGAGCGACTGCGCCTCGGAAGACTTTTTCCAACCTCTCACGCACGATTGCTTTGTTGACGACGCCTTGTCTCAGCTGCTGACGGAGCGAACGCTCAGAGGTGACAGAGAGGACAGCGTCGTGGGCGAGGACGAGGGCGACAGCGAGAGCGAGAGCGCCGGCGATGGCCGTGACTTCGACCTCCGTTCAGGCAGGAGGATGATTCCCAGCCGGAGGGACACTGGCGACCGTGAGGTGCTCGCTGACGATGACGGCGAGCCGGTTCGAGACGAGCATGGCGAACCGGTTCTAGACGCGGGGAGAGAGAGACGCCGCCGCGAGCAAGAAGACGAAGTACGCCGCCGCGAGCGCCGTGCCGAAGTACGCCGCCGCCGAGTCGTCATAAGCTCGGAAGAGGAGCCAGAGGAGCCGTCCGAACGCGAGGCCGCCGCCGGGCCAACCGAACCCGAGGCCGGCTCGGAAGAGTCCGATCGCGAGGCCGCCGCCGGGCCAACCGAACCCGAGGCCGGCTCGGAAGAGTCCGATCGCGAGGCCGCCGCC
>Ga0136642_1000551_pt1 | contig 19108 bp, 13 predicted proteins | sample LowCatLa1302831Y_FD_115313 | JGI IMG/M metagenome (GOLD analysis project Ga0136642, IMG submission 115313) | Freshwater microbial communities from Lower Cathedral Lake, Yosemite National Park, California, USA - 13028-31Y | ecosystem: Environmental > Aquatic > Freshwater > Lake ... | reverse complement strand
TTTTGCGCTTTCAAAAAGTCCGACAATAAACCATCTTGCTTGTCTCGTGTCGCATTTCTTGTTCGTAAATACAACGCATTGGTATTTGCAGCACACGGTTTCTCATCATTCCCATACAAATGAAATTCATTCAGATTTCGATTTGACTCATTTTGTGCCGTTTCTACGAATGCACACGACGCAAAAGTGGAATACGTCGCTGAAAAAACGGCTTCTACGTGGTGCCCTAACAACGTGGCTAACGTCCACATTTGCCGAATCTATTGTGTATCCCCTGCAGCTTTTATTAAGTTCAAGTTTAAAAAATGAAATGCTTGGAAATTACACGTCTTTAATGAAATTGACATGGTCTTCATGTCTGCTCCAATTTTTAGGATCTATTGGGATTTTCATATACCCCTTTGCTGTTTTCGCTGCTTTTAGCCCTGACCCTAAAAACGAAAACAACTTTATAAAGGCGGCTTTCTTTGCTTTCTATCCTTATGTAATTGGAAGTATTTTGTTCATGACGTTTACGCAAGTAACTCATATTAATGAAGTGGTTCAGAATAACCAAAAATGGAAACATTGGACACATCAAATGGTTGACACATCCCTTGATTATTCCCAAGACTCTTTTTTCTGGACTTATGTTTCCGGTGGGTTAAACATGCAGGGCTTGCATCACTGTTTGCCATCTTTAAGCAGTTCGCACTATAAAGAGTTTTATCCCGTCTATCGTAAAGTTTGCAAGAAACACAAGATCAAGATTCATGAAACGGATTCCTTGTATACTGCTCTAAAGCTATATTTATCTCACATGAAAAACTTGAGTTTAAGTTAATGATCCGAAAGAAACAAAAAAGGGAAAGGAGAAAGGAGAAAGAAGAATGAGGTTTTCATGTCTTCCACCGAATCCCGTTTGCGTAGCGGTAGTGGACGTGGACGAAACCTTGATTGAAACGGACGAGCTCTCAAAAGTTTTGGATGATCAAATGAGGGATTCGCTTGAAAATATTAACAAGGCTCTCTTGTCGTCCTTTGTGAATAATGATCTTCTTGATATTTTAGAATCTGGAAAGTTCACCGACATTGTAATCTTATCAAATAATTCAAGCGATTGGTACGTGAATGAAGTTGCCAAAAAAATACGATTGCCATCCGATTGTAAACTTTGGGTTGCATCCGCGAATCACAAGTCGAGGCGGCGGATCGAGTACAGGCTCCCAGACGGCAGGATCGAAAGAAGTTTGGTCAAGGATTTGTCCACGATCCGAGCAATTCTTGGACGGGACGTTGCTCTAGAATCCATCTTGTTTTTTGACGATGCCTGTCACGTCTTGAGCGAACAACTCAAGCAACGCAATTTGAATCGGCAATTTGTGCGTGTTCGCATTCGGCATCCAATTTTTCAAAAGCTACAAAATCCCCCTAACGTGAAGAACGCTATAAATTGGATTGAAGAGTCTATAGTGATTGAAGCATACAAAAATGTATTGGGCTATTCTAATAATCAAGCAAAGTCTGCAGCAAGACGCTTAATGTGTCAAAATGTAAGCAATCATTCACACTCGGATAGAAAAACAGAGTCGTACATTCCATTATCTCGCGTTATTAGAGAATTAACATTTTTGTGCGAAGACTTAGGGTTAGGAGTAGGAAAAGCGTCTTCTTTTTCTTTTCTTAAAAACAAATTGAGCTCAAAGGTTGCATTAGCGTATGAAGGAAAGAATGCGAGGCAATGCGACTTGTATACATCTTCTGTAACATAGATAGTAAAAATAAATAATGATGAGAGAATATTTTTTTTTTGAAATACACACACATTTTAGACTTCACCTCCCCAGTCCCTTAAAATTCGCATTCTATTTCCATTCCAATAATGCAAGAAGATAGTGTCTGCCTCGCAAGATTCGCCCTTTAAAGGAAGATAATTCAATCGCGTATGTTTGAATTGAAGTAGATTTTTTTTATGTTTTGCTGATCTAAAAATATGAATTTCAAAACTTCCTTGCTCGTAACTTTCTCCACCATATGTACCAATCGCTTTCCATTTTTGTGTGGTTCCCAGCTTTGATTTGGACCACAATGAAGGGTCAAAGGAGTTTTTCCAATCTTTTAAAATGTCTAAAGACGACTCTGTGTTTTTAACGATGAACACCCCAGCACAAAATGGGGCGGCCCACAATCGGAAGGGCCAAGCTTCTTTTCTTAAAATTCCGGGATTTGATGAAAATGCCATTGAAAAGTCTTTCATTTCAATGTCAATGCATTTTTGAAATTCAGCTTCATTTACGAGAACAGCGTCGCTGTCTATCCATACTACAATGTTGTATCCATACTTTAAATAATGTTCAACAAGAAAAACTTTTCGCCAGTAAGGAGGAATCGTCTCATCAAACTCGCATTCATTAAGATACATATGATCAAATCCAAGATTGCAAGCTGCAATTTTATTGCGTTCAATTAATTTTGTTGCCCATGTGGGTGAACGATCGTCGTATTGCAATAAAAGACCCTTCATGTTTGTGTTTTTGTCTGTGTTTGTGTTTGCGTTTTATATTTAAGATAGAGATAAATAAAAATCAGAAATGGTTGGATCAATTATAAACCTCATAACTCCAACAAGTTCTCAAAGTCGTAGCAAGAGCAAGAGCAAGAGCAAGAGCCCGAATTCAATTATTGACTTGACAAGTCCTCAAACTTCAAGAAGCAAGAGCCCTCCGAAGCCAAAGAGCAAAAGCAAGAGCCCTCCAAAATTAAAAAGCAAGAGCAAGAGCAAGAGCCCTCCGAAGCTAAAGAGCAAGAGCAAGAGCAAGAGCCCTCCTCCAAAACCAAAAAGCAAGAGCAAGAGCAAGAGCCCTCCTCCAAAACCAAAGAGCAAGAGCAAGAGCCCTCCAAAACCAAAGAGCAAGAGCAAGAGCCCTTCGAAGCCAAAGAGCAAGAGCAAGAGCAAGAGCAAGAGCCCTTTGAAGATAAAGAGCAGGAGCAGAAGCAGAAGCAGAAGCAGAAGCAGAAGCAAGAGTCCCCAAAATATAAAGGAATCTGAAAGGCTTTTAGAATCTATCAAGAAGATCAACAAACAAGATCAATTTTTAGCATTTGCAAAGAAAGAGAATATATCTGTAATTAATGAAAATGGTGATATAGATTTTTTCGATCTTAATGTAGAGGAAATTGTCTTAGTCAATAAAGGGATGAAAGCTATCTTGTTTTCGTCTCTAAAAAAGTTAAATCAAGATGAACTTGCGAATGTCTTGACAATCTTTGAAGCCTTACCAGATTCAGTCATGAAAAAATTGTTAAGTTTTGCATTAAGGCAAAAGTTTGTTACTTTTGACGAAAACAATAAACCAGAGCTTGACATGGAATCTTTAGATTCTTTTCAATTGCACACGTTAGTTACGTACGCAATCAAGGTTTTGGGAAAGGAAATTCGATTTAAGAAAACAGAAGAAGATGCTAAAACGTTCTTGATCCAAGCGACACAAATAATGGAGCGTCGTAAATTGTACACTGGAAAGGAAAAGCCTGATACATTAATGGATGCGGAATTGTTTGAAAGTCTCTTTGCAAACGGAGACAAATATGAAGGAGATGAAATCATGCGCAAAGCAAGCAAAGGAAGATATTTTGTAACGAGGCAAGACATTGGCGAAAAGGAAATTCCATTTTGTTTTGCATTTACTTTGAATAATGGACAAGAAATTGTTCTCGAAGGATTTTTTAATAATTATGGCGGGCTTAATAACAGGGAAAATCAAAAGTACAAGTTTCCGTTGAACAAGAAGGATCAAGAGAATGATTCGTCATTAGGCACGTTTCACAAATTAATTTTAAAACAAGGTCAAGACGAAACTGATGTAACTGACAAGTCTGTTTACGAATTAAAAGCTATAGGATCAGATAAGGGAAAAAATTTGCATAAACCAGATCCAATGAAAATCTTGATTCATTTTCCTCTTGGAAAGCAAATGAAAGGTGACTTACATTTAGTTACCTTATCTTGTAATATATTTGTGGACTTGAATACTGCAAATGTAACATTGTGGAACTTTCGGCCGATTGCTCAATTCCTAATTCCAGAAGTTGTAATAGGCAAAGGACAAGAATGCAAACGAAGCGAAAAAAAATCTGAAAGACAATATAAGTCAGAAAAACAAGTAATCAAGGCCAAAAATGAAAATAAAAATGAAGAGGAGCTTAAGAAACGAAAGCAAGAGCGAAAAAAGAGGAATGAATATCTTCGTGATCTTTGGGACGACAAGGTTGGAAACGTTAATCGTCAGTACACGTCGGAAGAGGAGAAGGACTATGCAAAAATGTTAAAGAAACATGAAGCGAAACAAAAACTTACAAAGAAAGAGCTGGCTGAACACGCATCAAAGAACAAAATCTTTACGGAAAACGAGTTTGCCAATATTAATGAACAATTGTCAGAAAAAAATCAAGATGTACTTGCACGTTTTGCTTATGACAATAACTTAGCTTCAGAAAAAGGCGATTTTTTTAGCACTTGGGATGAAATGTCTCACAAAAATAAGCTTGAATTATCGAAACTGGCATCTGATCTTCTCTTTGATCAAAAACAAGAGGAACAAAATGAAAAGAAGAGAAGGAGAAGGGAAATGGGAAAGGAGGATAAAGAGGAAGAGGAGAAGGAGGAGGAGGAGGAGGATTCGAGTTCTTCGGATTCCGATTACAAATAAATTTCCCCCTTATGTTTCTACCACCCCTGCAGCGTTAACCGCAGCATCCTCCACTATCACTTTAATCGGAGCTTCGACTACAACTGCACGCATATTATCCGAAGAAGACACAGACACAGGAATAAAAGCAGGAGGAGTATGAGAAGCAGGAGGGACAGTAGGGTCACTTGAAGAAGGTGCTGGTACATGGGGTGAAGGCGCTGGTACAGGCTGCGCCTGAGTTTTAGCATTTAAAACCAAATCCGTAGAGTTGGAAATTAGCTGCAGAGCCCACTTCTTCAAAGCGTCCTCCGTGCGAGGTTCGCGTTCGCCATATTGAATGACCTCGCCGCTCGACTTGACGCCAAAAATAGTAGGGAAACCGCGAATATCCGTCCGTGTTTTAAGAATGGGAGCAGCATTTGCTTGCTCAACCTTCAGCCATCGAATTTGGCGAGTCGACTCTGCAGCGGCATTAAAGGCCGGCATCATGATACGACAGTGCTCGCACCAAGTTGCATACATCAACACTACCTTTGTGGTTCCATCTCCAGCTAAGACGGAGGAAGATACTTCGGGAGATGTCACCTCTGCTACAAAGGGGCTTTCTCTCTCGTCGAGTTTCATTGTAAGCGAGTTTGTGTATGAATAATACAGATATGCCAAAAATAAACCGATTGAAATGAAGACAAACAGATTCCAAGGCGTAAAGACGGATGCGGGCTGGTTGTTAGGGACTTGAATCACATGCAAAATTCTATCGTTTGAGTATCCATTTTGAGTCGTTGTCGTCGTGCTCGAACCTAAAGAATCAACAGTCATTTTTCTTTTCTTTTCTCAATAATAATAACTTACTTTTATTACTATATGAAGAAAACAAAACGGAACGAACAAAATAAAATATATGAACGACGAAAAACGGACCATGTCATTAAGTCGAGCTCTTGTAACTAACGTTCCTGGAGACGGAACGTGCCTTTTTCATGCAATTGCATTTCCTTTACAAACCCCTAAGCTTTCTGGAGAAAATTTAAGAAATATTGTAGCAAATGTTATCGAACGCCATCCGCATACTTTGCTTCATGGCGTTTCCATTGAAACTTGGATTCAATGGGAAAGTCATTGTACCGCAATGGTTTACGCAAAAAAACTTCGAAGCGGCATGTGGGGCGGAGCACTTGAAATGACTATCTTGGCGTCTCTTTTAGATGTGGACATGTTTGTATACGTGTTAGATTCAGAATTAAATTTAAAGACGAAGAAGACAAAGACACATACAAGGGAAAACACAAACCCTTCAAAAAATATTCCTTGTTCTCGAGTTACTGACGTGCTTTCGGATCCCGCATTTCTTGTAGAAAATAAAAAAATAAAGCGTCACCCTGATGTAGAAAAACAAAGAATTTGTCTTTTATGGGTTGACAAATGCCATTACATGCACTTACAAAATTTATAGTAAAACGTTGTTTGGTGGATACAATGATATTTAAACAAGTAATACCTTTTCTTTTTCTGCCTTCTTTTCACTGCTCTTTTCCGATGCTGATGCAGCGCGAAGCTTTGCTCCTTCTACTCCCATTTGTAGAGGGTTAACTACTTTGAAATCTTTAGAACCGGACATAGGCAATTTTATGTTTGCGAATTCTTTAATTTTTTCGGACAGGGCACTTGATGCTTGAATCTGAACGGATGTATCTGGACTGGCAGCCGCGCTGTCAGTTTCAGTTTCTCCTGCATTATCCTCATCTTCGTCATCTTGATCATTTCGATCCGATGATTTTAATCCACCAAAATTAATTCCAAACAACTTATGTTGAGGTGCGGAACCAGAACCAGAACCAGAACTGGAACCAACTCGAGGTGTCTTTGTCATTGGAGGGGACACAACTCCGGTTTGATTGACTCGGATGCGGCGAAGACCATTGGTAATGTCGGGTTGCGCCACATCCTTGTAATCTTTTCTGAAATTCTTTTTAAACTTGTCGACTATAAACTCTGGAATCGCAGGGGATGTTTCCGCTAGGCGCTCGACTTGCTCCCTCACAATCTTTAACATGTCTCGTGCTCGGATTCGCTCTATGCGAGGCAACGTCATTTCTACGGCGATGAAGCGATACACCTTATTGAATTGAATATCGGCGATTCTGTGCGCTTCTGTTCTCTTTGCGAATGCGAAATATGAATTTACAGTGTTTAAAATACCGCACAAGATTGAGATTGCTCCGATTCCCAACGACCCCATTTTCATATTGTCGGCAAAGAATGTTGTGGACGACGCAGAAGCAGTTCCCGACAAGGTGCTCAAAATAATTACCGGAATGCTAATCCAATTGCTTCTAGCACCATAGTACGCCTCGCATTGATTGTGCAACCACGCAAGACCCAACGCCTTCTCGCCCTCCTCTGCCAGCAATTTTTCCAAGGCAACGTTCCATGTAATTTCCTGATTTTCATTGCCTTCCATCTTATAATTACTTTTTCTTTTTTGCTTAGTTGGAAACTATTTCACTAAGACTCTGAAGAAAAGGATGGATTTTCTTTCTGCCGTTACAAGGTATGTAAAAAGTGTGGGTACTGCAATTGTCGACTATACACTCTTACAACCTTTAAAACAATTGTATTTTGATGGCCCTACAGTGATGGGCGTGGGATTTTGGGAAAAGCTTCCACAAAAGGACATTTGCTCACGATTAACTGGCGTGTCTGCAACCTTTTGGGACAAGACGGATGCTTCGAAAGAGTGCAAGGATTTGGTTTCGAGAAAATTTGAAACCTTTATTGTCGGTGCATTCACACTTGCATATGTATGGGTCATCTACAAGGTGTTTTCGTATGTCTTGTTTCGAGTGTTTGTCCTTCGACCAATCACGAACGAAATTAAGGACGAGATGCGCAAAGTATTTAGAAATGTGGAAAAGGGGGAATGTGAAAGGGGAAAAGGAAAAGGAAAAGGAAAGAAAGAGGAAGAGGAAGAGGAAGAGGAAGAGGAAGAGGAAGAGGAAAAGAAAGAGGAAGAGAAAGAAAGGAATGGGAAAGGGGAAAAGAAGAATGAGATAAATAGTATATAGTAGCTGAAGATGATGATGATGAATAAAGAAATTTGAACAATAAGATTTTAAGTGAAAATAAGTAAGAAAACACTTATTTCCTTCCTCCCCCTATTCGCACGCATGTGCGTTCAACTTGAGTTTTTTCAAATAAATAAATAAACAATTTAACATATTTAAGACCAGACCAATAAAAAAAAGTGCTTCACTTTCAAGTTGATTTAGTTTAACTTTCCAGACTGTCAATAATCAGCTTTTAGGATGAGCTTTTAACTTGCCCAAAAAGGCCGACAGGATAAAGATGAACTATTTCATTTGAAAGTTTGAATGCACAAGTTATGAGGGCTTTTAATTAATAAAAAAGAGATAAGAAAAAGGTGAGTGTTTGCTTTTAAAAAAACAAACTAATTTATTTAACAGGTTTTGTGAGTACACAAATGTGTGCTCTCGCATCACAAAACATCTCCATCACAGGGAAAGACAATGTCAGAAATTGTATAGACCGTATAAAATCCTAGTCCAATAGTCCAATCATTGATGCTTGATACCGTTAATTATTACCCCCCTCCCCAATAAACACCTCTCCAATTATTTTGTCGGTCATTAGGATCCTAAGCAACTTGTTTGTAAAGCAAATGGTAAAGTGTAGGTTAGAAACTGAGAAATGATGGTTGACCTGATCTTGGTTTTTGTGTAGCTTCTATTTTATGTTGTAAACATGAGTTGGACAGGTAAGAGAGGAAGTTTGTATATGGGAAGGGTTAGATCACTGTGGCAAAGGTCACTGCAAAAAAATGTGAGTCCATTATCGCATCACTTCAAACGAAGAAAAAAAGGTTAGAAATAGTAAATAAGAGCTAAACGAAAAAAACTAACCAAAATCCAGACCGAGCGAGGGAAGGAGGCATACAAATGTATGACCTTCTTCCCTCGCTCGGTCTTTTTTTTTGTTTTTGTTTTTGTGAGTTAGGGCGCGCACTAAGCAGCAAAAAAAGATACAGAGTCAAAAAAAAGGTACAAAAAAAAAGAAGTACCCCAGGAAGGGATCGAACCTTCGATCTCCCGCTTTCAGCGTAAAGAGTTTTTCCAACACCTCTTTACTATTCATATATATATCAAACAAATCTCAACCTAGAAGGCGGACGCGTTATCCACTGCGCTACAGGGGCAAACTTTACTTCACTTTTTTTTATGGTTCAGAACTGTATATATAGACTGATCATAAAAAAATAAAAGTAAGCATAATGGATTCTCTTAAAACGTGGAACTATGGCGCCGCCGGCGCCGCGATAACTAAATTGCTTTTTGGTCTAACAGTTGCATATGCACTTAGGTAAGGCCGAAAATGATATATTCTTTTATTAACTTTTGTAGATATTGATCGCACTATTTATAAAAAAAAAATGTTATCTTTAGCTTCAACGGCTTCATTGGTATCACTGCCCTACGACAGCATAGTGCGCTCCGTAATAGAAAAGTTTGAAGCGCGCGCGGCCTTTGGACTCAAAAAGTATGGAACTAATTTGGATCGAAACGATTTAAGTATTTGCGAATGGATCAATCATGCACAAGAAGAAAATATGGACGCGATTCTGTACCTCGAAAAGTTAAAGCAAGAACTCTCTTCTCTTCCTACTCCAAATCATTTTAGAACTTTGATGAAGGAGAAGGAGGAGGGGGAGAAGGAGAAGGAGGGGGAGAAGAAGAAGGAGGAAAAGGAGGAGCGCGAAAAAAATCAGCAAGGTTGCGCTGATTTTTCTGCTTGCTTTCTTTTTTGTCCTCATTCTGCTTCGGCTTCTGCTTCTGCTTCTGCATCTGGGACAGATTTGACCCCTTCTGCCTCTTTGACGCAGACTCGTGAGGCGTTCTTGAGGTTAAAGAAGCAGCAGGAGTTTCACGAAGGGCTGAGAGGGAAGTAGTTATGCCGGACACGCCCGATAAATCAGATAAAAAAGGAGTAGGAGAGGGAGAAGACAAGAAGCGCTTTAATGAAGATACATTCTTGAGCTTGTTAGACGCGAGGTCGTTTGCGTCCCTAAAAATAGATTTTAGATCTTGAACATTGCAAAATTGTAGCAATTTATACAAGGGGTTGAATAATGATTCAATGTAGTAGGGATAATCGAGTTTACGCCCACTCGTAGAAGCAAAGTCTGGATGCTCCGATCGCTCGTACAGTTTCGCCGCCGTTTCTTTCCCCCCCAATCCATTTGTATCCGACAAGATGACATACGGCATTCTCGCCCCCACAGGTGGCGCGCCCTCGTCGCCACGCTCAAGCATTCTCTTCCATGCCATGACGTGAGGAAGATTAGAGGAAGAGTAGTTTGATTTTAATGACTTGCTCAAAACGAATGCTTGAATTGGAATTTTGCCTTCTGCCATGTCAAGCAGTTGCTGCCGCAAAACCTTCATTGCCGAAACAACCGATCGCTCGTAGAGCAACGAGTGGAGAATAGCGTTTGAAGCGTCACGAACAAGTTGGGATCTGTCTCGGCGCACTGCGTCAATTCCCTTCATGTCAAGCTCCTCTTTGAAGCCACCCTTGCCGTCGCTTGTAAACTTGATCGCGGCGTAGTTCTTCTTTTTCAAAAGGAGATAAGGGAAATACACTTTTTCGTTTGTCAAGCGCACGGCCGAGCATGCCTCCGCCAAATCCTTGCGACCTCGCCATTCTTGAGTTGATGACGAAATGGATGCGGAGAGAGATCCGGCTCCGCCAATTTCCGTAATCTTGCCTTCCCGTAATTCGGCCGTAATTTTGTTTGCAGCTTCTTCCCCAAGCTCATTTGCGCGCTCAACAGTTGTTCCTTTGCCCCAAAGCACCATTACGCTGTCCGTGTCCCCATATATGACCTTGGATCCCGGATATGTTTTCTCTGTAAAGTTTTTTGAAAAGTCGATAAAGAGCCGGCCCTTTAATGTCGTGACAGCCGCAACGGGCTTGCACGGCATCAAGCCGCGTTTCTTGGAGACTCCGCAAAAGCCGTAACACGAATTGCATGCGACCTTTAAGCCGTTTTGGCGTCCATTAAGAACAGCCTTTTCCGCGGGATCCTTGGACTCGTTCATTAATTTTTTAACCGCCTTGCGTGCGTCAATCAAACGCTTTAGTAAAGAAGGTAAAACTCCCGTTACGTGCATCACGAATGTATATTTGCGATCCTGCACTTCGTATTTAAGAAGCTTGCGATTAATAAGAACGTTGTTCTTGATGACGTGAGTTTCAAAAGACACCTTGGACTCTGTTTTTAAAGTAGAGGAAGATGTAGAAGAAGAAGAGGAAGATGTAGAAGAAGAAGAGGGAGTCAAACCCATGGCCAGAACGTCAGCGTCCAAGATTAAGGTGGAAGGGCACAAATTAAAGTATCGAATGATTGAAGGGTACAGGGACTCAAAGTCGAGAGTTGATACGCAGTCCTCGTAAAAACCTGTAACAGGCTCAATGACGGTTGCGCCTTCATAGTCCGGAGCCACTTTCTTGAAAGAATTTGTATTTTCGTCGTCGTCAAGCTCATTGTCAGGCCAGCCGGAATCTCGGAGATTAATAGCATAGTCGTCCTTAACGAAACGGGCAATTAGATTCATGACCTTGACTTGCTGGCCGCTGTTCACCACGTCGTGAAATGACGTGTAGCAAACCCTTGACATTTCAATCCAGGTCGGCATGTAAGACAATTTGGAAATCAAGAGAATCGGAATGTCGCAATCTCGGGCGCAATACTCGGCAATTTCCCAACGCTTTTTCAGATCGCCAGATTTGTAAGCTGCAAACATGTCGGATGCTGACAAATCAATCTTTTCTTGTTTGGCCTGGCCCAGAAATGTTTTGGACGCAAATTTTAACGTGTTTGATTCTGGCTTCTTGTCGTCCTTAATAATTTGCATCAAGTCGATATTAATGCGCCCCGTCATTCCAATGTAAGAATATACATTGTCTCCTCGAGCAGCAGACGACATGCGTTTTTCAACCAAGTCGCATTTTTCAGAAGCAAAACGACTCAAGAAAAACCCACGTTGAACAATTTTTAAAGGCCTCCTTTGCAAAAGCATGGACGAAATGGAGTGCGGAAAGTACTGAAAAATGTTCTCCTTAAATTCTTTTTGCACACTTGACGGCATTTTCTTGACAATTGTAAAAGCATCGTTCCAGTCTCCTGCTTTGCTTGATATTGCTAAAGAAGGAAATTCATCCAAAAGATTCAAGCGAAACAGCTTTGCAGCATATCCCGAAAGACCCGCAGACGATACATATAACACGTCGTCCTCTTCTTCATCTTCCTTCTCTTTCTCATTCTCATTCTCATCCTCATCTTCATCGTCCTTCCCAATCCCGTTATTATTATTATTATTAAAGGAGTACGAAGATGAAAAAGAAGAAGAAGAAGAAGAAGAATAGGAACTTAAGTTTCTTGAGCTGCCTCTCTTGTCTTGCAAAATCTTCTCTTCCTTTATTAAAAGGTTAACAAATGAAATGCCAACATTGTAGTTCATTTTAGAAATCCAGTTTGATACTGCCGCATAACTCGAAGAAGAACGAATTTTGCTAAGCAATTCCGCTGCAGTGTCTAACTTTGATAAACTTAATGGAATTGCAGACTCGAGAGAAGCTGAAAATGGAATTTTTGAGAGCAAAGCAAGTTGAAGTTTCTCCGATCCGCGCTCGCCTTGTGGTAAATAAGACTGCTTGTATTCACCATACAAGAATGGATAGTCGAACCCGAATGTATTCCAGCCTGTTAAGACATCCGGATCGCACGCGATGACAAAGTCCCGAAATCCTTCAAACATTTCTCGACTTGAAGAAAAATGATATAAGCTCATTAAGGATTGTTCTTCTTGTTCCTTGGCATGAACTGCAGGATTGTCTTCAGAAACGCAAAACATGACTCTTTTGATAGAACTCAATGGCGATCCGTAAAACCATAAAGAAATACCAATGTAAATTGTATTGTCGCCCTTCAAAAAATCTGGAAATGATCCGTCGTCAGAATACATTTCTCCGTCAATGGAACCGATGAGCAAAGGCGCAATTCGGTTATCAGTGATTGGAGCCGGGGCAATTGCAGAAACATCGCACTCAATTTCGATTTGGCAGTTTGAGAATCGCGACGCCCAGTTTGACTGTGCAAAGGAGAGTGTCGTGTCTTTCGATTTTCTAAGTAAAACCCAATCAGACAGCGTGATCCCCAAATCATTGCAGAACCTTGAGTTCGGCTTAATTTGTACATCGACCAAGTCAAGAATCAATAAATTCCGCTCGCGATTAAAGTTAAAGGATGAAGGCTTGCACTTGTTCGCAGCCTTGGTGGCCTCTGCAAATGAATCGAACGATATCTTTGCAAAAGAAAATGTCCGAGTCTTGCTTGGATCTGCAGAGTCGGGTTGCCATCCATAAAACTTTTTCCGGTTTTCCAATGTAACAATTACTCTGCCGCTTTTCGGATCCGCAAGATTCTTTTCAAAGTAAGACTTGAGAAGCTTAACTTCGCTCTCGGACAAATTGTCGCGTACTTGGACCCGAATCCAAGGCCTGTAATTTTTTACGGAAATGCATATGCTGTTCCCTTCCAAATTCGATCCAAACAAGACAATTCTTGCCAACAGATTTTCGTTTGAATCTGAATCATCGTCAACCACGTACTCGCTCGAGTCTTCGTATCGAGACGTTTTGGACTCGCCTTCATTAAATTTCATTTGGCCGTTGGCATAATCGGCACAATGTACGTGAAGAAGCATGAATTGAATAGAAACATCTTGAGCTTTCAATGTTGAAATTGAAAGAGCGACAGCAGGGCGAAGGGATTCTCCGAGCTCAATGTAATCTGCCATTTTTTTATGATTCTTTTTGACGACGCATTAGTCTAAAAAAATTAAATGAAATACAAAACAATTAAAAAAATAAATCAATCAAAATCAAAATCAAAAAGCACATGATACATAAAAATGTTTGCTTTATGTCGCAGAATCGGTTATGACGAGGCGTCATCAGAAGTAATTGCAGACATTTACAATGCAGTAAAAAAGACAAACAATGCTTCTTATATGAGGGATCCAGCAACTCCGAAAATAGGTGGGGGAGGATTTGTTTTTTGTGAAGATTTAGAATTGGAAGAAATCAAACGGGAATTAAAAATTCGTAACGAGTCCGGAACTGCATTAGCTTTGGGTTTGAGAAATGTCCAGCACATTCTTAAGAATTACGAAGACTTTGTTATCGCAAACTTTACATATTTTGAGAACAAAAAATATGGGTACTCTGAGCAACATGTAAACAAACTCAAGGTAGAGACAAGATCTAACACTATTATTGAAAAAACGCTAAGTGATTTAAAAGAGGATTTTAGAATTCAACTAACAGAAGATTTAATGATTAATTAAATAAAAAAATAAAAAAAGTAAATATGGCTTTTGCAGTACTCTTGATCGAAAATTATCCAAGATTAAGGCATCTTGCCGAGTCGAAAATGCTTTCGTCTGAAGGCTTGTCAATGCATATGGACGTAATTCAATTCATGGACAAGTCAAGGAATGTTGCGGTAGGGAAGGGCGCCGGAGAACATTTGGCTTCTCACTCTCATAAAGATGCAGATTTAGTAGACCGTTCTGGATATAATGATTTTGTGAAAAACAATGGCCGAAAAGTCCTGTCAAATTTTTTCCCGAGTGTAGTGAAAGTTGGAGGACGAATGTATCCGTCTGTGGAGCACGCGTTTCATGCCGGAAAGGGATACTTGATCAATTCTGCAAACTCAATAAAGGAGGCGGAAAAGTTTGAAGTGGGTGGTGAATATGAAACTATTGAAGGAGCAAAATTGAAAGGAAAGGGCGGAAAACGAGGAGGATTAAAGATGAATGAAAAACAGGTAAAGGATTGGGACAATGAGTCTATTAAGATAATGAAGGAGGCCATTTCATACAAGTATAAAAATGACAGCTTGTTTCATAAAGTTTTAAAAGAAACGGGAAAAGCTTTACTTATTCATGCGATTCGAGGAAAAGTAGAGACGAGAATATCAAAAATCTTGATGGATTTGAGAGACATTAGGAGTAGGAGTAGGAGTAAGAGCAGAAGTAAAAGCAGAAGCAGGAGCAGGAGCCCAAGAAGAAAGTTTCCTCAAGATGCTACCGACAAGGAACTTCAAGAGTATTACGAGTACATGACAAGGTAACAAAATAAAAGAAGGAAATGGAGGATTACGAAATTGCTGTATTTGTATGACGGTGAATCGTGGCTCTTTTTAATTTCTTATCGCTTTCAAACAGTCAATCCAAAACTATTTATCCACGCATTTTCCCCACTCGTGTCACAAAAACGATCAATCAAAGCCTTGCACTTTTCATACGGATACGAATTTACTTCGTGACTTGGCCTTCCCCTGTATTCCGCAAAGGTCATTAAAGTGAAATCGCAGCGCTTCAGTAAATCGACAATAGCAGACATGACGGCCAGTTCGGACGGCATTGCAGTTTTAGGAGCGTCTTGATTATGAAAATAAGTTGAAGGAAAAGGCAAGGAAGAACACGTCGAGCAAGTCGAAGACGATCTTGTAAATGACATCAAAAAATCCTGTTCAAGAACAAACGGTCTTTCCTCAAAGGGAGCAGCACAAATAAATGAAACTGCACATGAAAAAACATCAGCTTCAACTTGAGTAAATGCTACATGCTGGGTCGCATAGCTTAAAAGGATTCGGCATAAATGAGCATCCGACACCATAAGACAATTCCAAACAAAAGAGTCAGGAAAGTTATGAATTGACTTGAGTTTCAAAATACCTTCGACAATTGCAATCTTGGCATTTTTCTCGTCTCGAAGACTTGCATAATACATGGAAATGTCTCCTCGAATAAAGTCGAATTTGACAAAGGAAGAGTCCACGGAATAGTTTGTAGGTCCAGAAGGGGGTAAGAAAGACGGTAAAGAATACATTCGAATATCGTCTAATGAAACAAGTTTATGTGCTTTCGATAAAGGTAAAGAAGGAGGAGAAGAAGAAGGAGAAGTAGAAGTAGAAGTAGGAGTAGGAGCAGAAGGAGAAGAAGGAGGAGGAGGAGGAGGAGGAGGAGGAGGAGAAAGAAGAGCTGAAAGTTTTACAAGATAATCCATTGCTTGAATTTTATGGAAAGCGGTATCAAAAGTATCAAACTCTAGGGTGACACTGTCTTTCATAAGAGGACGTCGATCAGGATCGAGCTGCAAACACGATAGAGCCAAATGATCTAGATCGTCAAGTTTATTTGAGGAATTTAGAAAAGAGCATGGATTTTCGCACCCCTCGTTACATTGATGTTCAAGAAGTAACCTGCGATGAGCAGACATGAAGACATTGCTTAAAGAAGTTTTAGGAGGCACCGACATGTTTCCAAGCGCTCGAATTCCTTCTACCGTATCGAATGCATCAATTTCGCAACAAGAAGGTCGTCCAACTCGGTCCCATATGTTTTGAAGAACTAGAGAATCATTTCCTTCGTCTGCATCAATAGATCCAACATCACAAAATCGCTCTCCAGTCAAAAGTTCGAACACAATAGTTCCAAAAGACCATACGTCTGCCTTGTTTTCGTACGAAGATCGCAAAAAAATTTCAGGTGCTCTAAATGGAGCAGTTGTAACTCCTGGGTCGCGGCTCTTGGTTCGAAATGTCAGCATGCCGTAGTCAATAATGTCAAGTATAAGATTGTCCTCTTTGATTGAAAGGACGATATTCGCAGGCTTTAAGTCACGATGAATACATTGCAGGTTTGTGTGAAGATTTGAAAGTTTCTTTGCTAATTGCTTAACAATTGAAGATACAATTCGTCGAGGAATCAAAGTTTGAGTTTTCGCCGCTCTCGAAATAAGTGCTTGGAGTGTGAAGTCGCCCAAAGGAAGAGCGATTCCAATTCCAAGAACACTTTCTTCTCGAACATTGTCGTCGCAGGTTTTCAGGCCGTATTTATGAAGCGTGCCTGAAGCGAACAAAACAACTCCTAATCTCTTAATTCCACAATTCCTCGAGCTTGACGCCCACAGTTCTCGTAAAATAGACACCATGTTTTCCTCAAAAAACTTGCAGTGAAATTCAAAAGGCATAATTTTCATTGCAACAAAAGCAGAACCAAAGAATTCTCGAGATCTGCATCTATAGACTGTTCCATACGAACCCTTGCCAATCTTGTCAAAAACATCCATTGTCTTCAAATCAAAAAGTAAAAAAAGAAAACTTATTTTGATTTTTGGTAATACATATATAAACTGCAAATAAAAAAAACAAAAGACTTTAAAAAAAAAAGACAAAAAGAAGGAAAATGGGAAGCATCCTTGCTCCTGCTTCAAGTGCTCTTGGAGCACTGGGGGGCGTGGCTGCGGGGCTTTCCCAAATTGTTCAAAGAACGTTGCAATTAGTGGCCGCTCCATTTGCTCTCGTTGGAAATACTGCAGGAGCAGCTGGCTCTGTGCTTGCAGGTGGTGAAGTAGCAAACACAATAATTGAAAACGGCGAGGCATTAGTCCTTGAAGGCGGTGGAGGCGGTGGAGGCGGAGAGCCGGCTGTTGGTGTTTTTGAAGGTATTGAAGGTGGTGGCGTAAGCGAGACTCCGGCTCTTGAAGGTGGTGGCGTAAGCGAGACCCCGGCTCTTGAAGGCGGTGGAGTACTCGTGGGCAGTACTCTTTTTGGTGGCGAGTCGGCTCTTTTGGAAGCTCCTGTCTTTATACCCTTGCCTTTGTCAGGAGGCGCAAGGTCAAGAAAGAGAAGAGCGTCACCTAGAATGAAGCATGGAAGAAAAGGAACTAAAAGTACAATTAGAAGCAGAAGCAGAAGCAGAAGCAGAAGCAGAAGCAGAAGCAGAAGCGGGGGTAAAAAGAAGAGAACACAAAAGAGAAAAGCGAGTCCTCGGCGTCACCGCATGTGAATATTAAGTTGAAAAATCCAGTTATTAATACTCCTAATCCTCTTATACCATAAACAAATCAAACAAATGAGATTTTGTCTTGTATCGACTCACACGGATCAAACCATTGGGTACAGCAAGATCTCAGGCAATCTATTAAAGCACTTGGCTAATAAATCCAAATTAAAACAAGATGAAAAGGTACAGATCTTCCATTTTGGCTTTCAAAGACACGCTTCGCGCGCGAATTTGAAAAAAGTTCCTACTGGAGTAAACAGTTACGATGCTGCAATTAACGAAGATCCAAAAGAGGAGGGATTCGGTTACAATAAATTTAAGGAATATTTGGACATGGTTCGACCGGACGTGGTCATGATTTACAATGATATTTTAACAATTTCAAAATTTCTCGACGCCATGATGACGGATCCTATACAAAAAACTCAAGAACTTTCTTCTAACCCTAACAAATACAATGTAGCTCTCAAACCTAAATTAAAACTATGGCTTTACTTGGATGTAATGTATACGGGGATGCATCCAGTTTTACTTAAGAAAGTCTTTGAGATAACGGATCGCATTTATGTGTTTTCAGAAACTGCAAAAAAGCACATGAAAATGTATGAGGACGCGAACTTGTATGGTAAGTTGCCAGACATTCGTGTTCAAGAACACGCGATTGACGAAGAAGTTTACTTTTGTCCAAAGGAAACAAAGTTTATTAATCGTACTTTGCTTGGAGTTCCAAAAGATGGAATTGTTTTTTTGAACTGTAACCGAAACTCCGGGAGAAAACGTCTGGATACTTCGGTCATGGCCTTTGCAAGGCTTCTTGGCCGATTTAAAGACCACCAGGACAAAGACATGAATTACTTGGTCCCAGATGTCTATTTTGTCTTTGCGACTGGAGGGGTTGAAGGTAAACCCGGAAATCCTTCCTTTTACGACATTCCAAGAATGTATATGGAAGAGTTAAAAAAATTGGGCTTCAACTTGAATGAAGAAATTTGGAAAAAGAAACTTATTCTAATTGACACAAATGTCAATATCATTAACGATGAAGGTATGAATGAACTTTATAATTTATGCGATATCGGGGTGAATACAAGCAATGGGGAAGGATTTGGCTTATGCACGTTTGAGCACATGGTGGCAAACGGCGCTGCTCAAATTGTTACTGATGTTGGTTGCTATTCCGAATACTTGAACGGTCGGGACTCGCCGCTTGGCTTAATCGTAAAGAAATCTGGCCATGGATACTTTGATGTGGGCCAATGTGCCTTTGGATTCGAATACCCCGTGTTCGATGTAAACGACGTTGCGGATGCGTTTGAAAAATGCGTCTTGAATTTGGACGAGTGGAAGAGTAAAGCGAGACTTGTCAAGAACAATTTGAAATCATGGGAGGATGCGACGCAAGGGTTGTGGGAGGATATTTTGAAGGAATCCGAATTATTTTAAACATTCATGGGAGGATGCGACGCAAGGGTTGTGGGAGGATATTTTGAAGGAATCCGAATT
>Ga0136642_1000550_pt1 | contig 19113 bp, 19 predicted proteins | sample LowCatLa1302831Y_FD_115313 | JGI IMG/M metagenome (GOLD analysis project Ga0136642, IMG submission 115313) | Freshwater microbial communities from Lower Cathedral Lake, Yosemite National Park, California, USA - 13028-31Y | ecosystem: Environmental > Aquatic > Freshwater > Lake ... | reverse complement strand
CTGGCGCAGCGCGGCCATGGGCACCGCCAGCACCACCAGGTCGGCGTGTTGAATCAGCCCCGGCAATGGTGCATGGCTAGGCGTCAAGCCATCGGACAAACTGTGGCCGGGTAAATAACTTGAATTCAGACGTTGCGACAGCATGCGATTCGCATGGTCTGCGTCGCGCGCCCATAAGGTGACCGCACGACGCTGGCTGGCATGTATGGCCAGTGCTGTGCCCCAGGCACCAGCGCCCAGAATCAGCAGGTTCACTGCAGTTGCTGCTCGGCCTTCATGCGCTGTTGCTGGTCGTACATGGCCTGGAAGTTGATTTCAGCCATGTGCACCGGCGGAAAGCCTGCGCGTTGAATCACATCGGCCACGTTGCTGCGCAAATAGGGGTAAATGATTTGCGGACAAGCGATGCCTGTGATGGGCTCCATTTGGCCGTCGGGCATGTGGCGGATTTCGAAAATACCGGCCTGCTTAGCTTCCACCAGAAACATGGTTTGCTCATTCACCTTGGCCGTTACGGTGGCGGTAACGGTGATTTCAAACACGCCGTCGCCGACCTGTACGGCACCCAGACCGATTTGAATATCGACCGCAGGCTGTTCCTGGGACAACAAAATGGCGGGCGAATTGGGTTGCTCCAGCGACAAATCTTTCAGGTACATGCGCTGAATCAGAAAAATGGGATCGGGTGTGTCTGCCATGGGGTGTCCTGAATAAAACCCTCCAAGTATTTCGGGGGGCGGGGTTAGTTTTAAAGGATTATCTCAGTTTGCCTCAAGCATGGGCATGAGGCCGCCGCTGCTGTCGAGCGCAATCAAATCATCGCAGCCGCCGACATGATGGTCGCCGATGAAAATCTGCGGCACGGTGCGCCGCCCGGTCAGGTTCATCATGTGGTCGCGTTGCTCGGGGGACAAGTCGATACGCACCTCTTCAATGTGCTCGACACCGCGAGCTTTGAGGAATTGCTTGGCCCGCACGCAGTAAGGGCAAACAGCGGTGGTGTACATCTTGACAGGTGTCATGGCAGGTGTGATGAAGTGATGAGGTTCAGGCTTTTTCCAGCGGCAGATTGGCTTCTTGCCAAATTTTCAGGCCGCCGCCCAGGCTGTGCACATTTTCATAGCCCAGTTGCAGGGCAATGCGCTGGGCTTTTTGCGAGCGCATGCCGCTGGCGCACACCAGTATGAGTGGACGTTTTTTGTCGGTCACGGTTTTGGCCAGGTCGGCCGAAATATTTTCCATGGCCACGTGCCGTGAACCAATCAGGTGGCCGGTGGCGAATTCATCGGCGCTGCGCACGTCGACCACATTGGCTTTTTCGCGGTTGATCAACAGCACGGCCTGGGTCGGAGACAGGCCGGGCGCGCCCATGGCTTGCAGGTTGGGGAGCAACAATCCGACACCGGAGGTGACAGCAACCAACACCAAAATCCAGTTTTCAATAAGAAAATTCACGCAGTCAACCTCAAGTAGCAATCAACTCTCATTCTAGAATCCTTTTGCGCCCGCTTATTCCTACAAGGTTTTATTCATTCATGTACAAGCTTGTTCTCATCCGCCACGGCGAATCCCTGTGGAACCTAGAAAACCGTTTCACCGGCTGGACTGATGTCGAATTGACAGCCACCGGCGTCGAGCAAGCCAAACAAGCCGGCTTAAAGCTCAAGGCCCATGGTTATGACTTCGAGCTGGGTTACACCAGCTTGCTCAAGCGCGCCATACACACCATGTGGCACACCTTGGACAGCATGGACCGATCCTGGTTGCCTGTTGCCCACCATTGGCGCCTGAACGAGCGCCATTACGGCGCTTTGCAGGGTTTGAACAAGGCCGAAACCGCGCAAAAATTCGGCGACGCTCAAGTGCTGGCCTGGCGGCGCAGTTATGACGTGCCCCCGCCTGCGCTTACCCCGGATGACGAGCGCTACGAAGGCGCAGACCCGCGTTACGCTAAACTGCAAGCCGGTCAGGTGCCGCTGACCGAATGCCTGAAAGACACGGTCGAGCGGGTCATGCCGTTTTGGAACGACTCGCTGGCGCCGGCCATACGCAGCGGCAAACGCGTGCTGGTCAGCGCCCATGGCAACTCCATCCGCGCCATGGTCAAGTACCTAGACGGCATCTCCGACCAGGACATCGTCGGCCTAAATATCCCGAATGGTGAACCTTTGGTTTATGAACTGGACGAGAACCTGCGTCCGGTGCGCCATTACTACCTTTGAATGCAGGCCGCCGCCGGTCTTCTGCGCGCGGTTGGGGTTATAAGCAAAACGGGTCAGGGTTTACTGCTTATAAGCAGTAAACTAAGTTCCTAAATAGTAATGTCATTGACAAGCACAGGGGATATCTAAATATGGGCCAGAAACTTAAAATTGCAGGTTGGTTGACCGTAGGCGCACTTACCGGCGCACTCACCACGTTTTCACTTCAAACCGTTGCGCGCGCCAACATGGCGCCCCTGCCGCTGGAAGAGTTGCAGCAATTGGCTGCGGTGTTCAGTATGGTCAAGTCTGACTATGTAGAGCCTGTAGACGAGAAAAAACTCATCAATGATGCAATCTCCGGCATGGTCGCCAGTCTGGATCCGCATTCTCAGTATTTCGATAAAAAATCCTACAAAGAATTCCGCGAAGGCACGACCGGCAAGTTCGTCGGCGTCGGCATCGAAATCTCACAAGAGGACGGTCTGGTCAAAGTGGTGTCGCCCATCGAAGGCTCACCGGCTGACCGCGCCGGTTTGAAGCCGGGTGACCTGATCACCAAGGTCGATGACACCGCTGTCAAAGGCATGTCTTTGAACGAAGCTGTCAAGCGCATGCGCGGCGAGCCCAAAACCAAGGTCTTGCTGACCATCTACCGCAAAGACGAAAACCGTACTTTCCCGGTGACCATCGTCCGCGAAGAGATCAAAACCGTCAGCGTCAAGAGCAAGATGATTGAAAACGGCTACGGCTGGATTCGCATCAGCCAGTTCCAGGAACGCACTGTTGAAGACATGACCCGCAAACTCGAAGAGTTGTACAAGCAAGACCCTAAAATGAAAGGTCTGGTACTCGATCTTCGCAATGACCCGGGCGGTCTGCTGGATGCAGCCGTGGCGGTGTCTGCTGTGTTCCTTCCCGATAACGTGACCGTGGTGTCTACCAACGGCCAACTCGAAGACAGCAAGTTCACCTACAAAGCAGCGCCTGAATACTATCTGCGCCGTGGCGGCCAGGACATGGTCTCCACCCTTGCCAGCAAAACCCAAAGCCTGTACAAAAAAATCCCGTTGCTGGTGCTGGTCAACGAAGGTTCAGCATCTGCCAGCGAAATCGTCGCCGGTGCTTTGCAAGACCACAAACGCGCCACCCTCATGGGCAGCCAGACCTTCGGCAAAGGCTCGGTACAAACCGTACGCCAACTGGGTGCGGATACCGCTCTGAAGATCACCACTGCGCGTTACTACACACCTAGCGGCCGCTCTATACAAGCCAAGGGCATTGTTCCCGAGTTACTGGTTGACGACACCGCTGAGGGCAGCCCGTACGCCGCGCTGCGTACCCGTGAAGCCGATCTGGAAAAACACCTCAACAGCGGCCAAGGTGCAGAGGTGAAAGACCCGGGACGCGAAAAGGCACGCGAAGAAGCCTTAAAGCGTTTGGAAGACGAATCCAGAAAACCGGTGGCGGAACGCAAATCCCCCGAGTTCGGCAGCACCGAAGACTTCCAACTGCAACAGGCGCTCAACCACTTGAAACGCCAGCCGGTGAAGATCAGCAAAACACTGACCGAGCGGCCGGTGGAAAAAAAGGAACAGTAAAGGGTGAATGACGCCCAACTGCTGCGGTACTCGCGCCACATACTTCTTAACGAACTGGGCGATACCGGGCAGGACTGTTTGCTGCAAAGCCATGCCTTGGTGCTGGGTGCAGGTGGTCTGGGCAGTGCCGCTGCCCTTTATCTGGCGGCGTCTGGTGTAGGACGCATCACCTTGATAGACCATGACACGGTCGATTTAACCAATCTGCAAAGGCAAATCGCCCACACAACGGCGCGCATAGGACAACTCAAAGTGGCGTCAGCCCGTGATGCCATGTTGGCGCTCAACCCCGGCGTCGATGTGCAAATCATTTCTGAACGCGCCGATGCAGCGCTGCTGAATCAACTGGTGGCGCAGGCTGATGTGGCGCTGGACTGCACTGACAATTTCCAAACCAGGCACGCATTGAACGCCGCTTGTGTCGCGCATGCGGTGCCGCTGGTCAGCGGCGCGGTCATACGCTTGGACGGTCAGCTCACCACCTACGATGTTCGCCATGCAGCCTCGCCCTGCTATGCCTGCGTGTTTCCGCCCGAGGATGTGCCCGAGGAAGTCAGTTGCTCAACCATGGGCGTGCTCGCCCCCTTGGTCGGCGTGATAGGTAGTTTGCAAGCCGCCGAGGCGTTGAAATTGCTGACGGTTTTAGGCCAATCGCTGGCCGGTCGTTTGCAAATGCTGGACGGACGCGACCTCAGTTGGACCGAGATGCGCTTACAACGTCAGTCCGACTGCCCGGTATGCAGCGCCCGACCCAACACATGATGCTGTACCCGGTAGCTCAAGCCGCTGTCTGACACCAGCGACTCTTCTTTCTCCAACATAAATCCTGTTTTTTGCACCACGCGCACGCTGGCAATATTGCGCGTGTCTATACAACACAGCACGCGCACCTGCGGCCAGTGCTCAGTCACATACGCGGTAAATGTGGATACGGCTTCTGTGGTGCGTCCCTGGCCTTGAAAAGCCAGACTGCACCAGTAGCCCAGTTCCCAAGTCTGCGAATCATGGTCCATCTGGTGAAAACCTATGCTGCCCGCCAATTGCCCAGTGTGTTTGTCCCACATGAGCAGCGGCCAGCGCAGGCCCATGACCCAGGCCGCATAACAGGTCTGGCAATAGTCTTCCGAGATGTCGGGCGACTGCGCTTGTTGAGCCCAAGGCAGTGAATCCGGCCAGGTCTGTAATTGCGCCAGCGTCTGCTGCACACATTGGTACAGCGCGTCACCATCGCCCGGCAGGGGACAGCGCAACCACATGCGTGGCGTTTCAACCACTTGCGCAAACACTCGTTCGCTCATGCGTTGACGATCCATCCTTCTAACCGATCCATGTCAGGCGGCAAGCCGTAAAGCGAGTCGCCTTTTAAAAACTGCTGCTGCGCCCAGGCTGCTTGCATCATGCAAATCACCGCGTCCAAGCTGTCGCCACTGGCGTCATCCACCAGCACGTCTGCCATGGCCGAACTCAGCTTTAATCGCACCGGTAAATCCGCATGGCCCCAGACCAAGGCATGCAACAGATTTTTACGCGCCAGCCAGCGTTCGGTGGTTTGTTTGGCAGCCGCATCGTTTTTGTAACTTTGTCTTTGCAGCACACGCCGCGCCCACATACCCGGGTATGCCTCTAACGCTACGCGCTGCTTGTCGCCCTCATGTAAGCCCGGCAAATGCACGCCGGCCTTAATCAACAAAGGCACGCCGGCGTGCATCATGAAAGCCACCGGCGGGTTCACCCATTTCATCGAGGGACTGGAACCCGCAGGCAAGTCAGTAGCGCGGTGTGCAAACTTCCCACCGACCGGGCGTTGGTTGCAAAACGCGGCAAATTGCGCGCGAATGTCTTCTCGGCTGAGTTGCGCAAAATGCTGCATACAAGTCAACCAATCGGTGGGCCAACCCAGGGTTTCAACCAACTCGCGCGGCAATCCGAATGGCAAATCGAAACCGCCTACCCAGGGGCCGGGTGTGTGCAAGCATTCGCTGAAATCTTGTATAGAAGAAAAAAACTGTAGCTGTTTCAATAAAACGCGCTCACCGGCCGCTTCGCCCCAGACGACCACAATCTGTTTGCGTTTAGACGGGCTGCTGCTGAAGTCGCAACCGAGCAGGCGTGTCATGAGGCGCAGTCCATGGCTGACATGGCCTGAAAAGCCTAATCCTTACGAGGAATCAGCGCTAAAAACTCGCGCCGCAAAATCGGGTCTTTAAGAAAAGCGCCGCGCATGACCGAATTGATCATGCGGCTGTCCATGTCTTTGACGCCGCGCCAGGCCATGCAGAAATGCGTGGCTTCCATTACCAGCGCCAGGCCGTCAGGCCGGGTTTTTTGCTGGATCAGGTCAGTCAGTTGCACCACGGCTTCTTCCTGGATTTGCGGGCGGCCCATGACCCACTCGGCCAATCTGGCGTATTTGGACAAGCCGATGACATTGGTGTTTTTATTCGGCAGTATGCCTATCCATATTTTTCCTATGACCGGGCAAAAGTGGTGGCTGCACGCACTGCGCACCGTGATCGGGCCGACGATCATGAGTTCATTCAAACGCTCGGCGTTAGGGAATTCTGTGATCTCCGGCGACTTGACGTAACGGCCGTTAAACACTTCCTTGATGTACATCTTGGCCAAGCGTTTGGCTGTGTCAGTGGTGTTGTGGTCGTTGTCCGTGTCTATGACCAGGCTTTCGAGAACGCCTTTCATCTTGTCTTCAACTTCCTGCAACAAGGCTTCGAGCTCACCCGGCTGAATGAACTCGGCAATATTGTCGTTGGCGTGAAAACGCTGCTTGGACGCCAGCACCCGCTCGCGGATTTTGACGGACATGGGCACGCCCTGGTCAGACAGTGATTGATTCATGGCATCAGACCGCTTTGATATCAAGATTGCGCAAACGGATGTGCAATTCGCGCAATTGCTTTTCGTCGACCAGCGAAGGCGCTTGTGTGAGCAAACACTGGGCGCGCTGGGTTTTCGGGAAGGCGATCACGTCGCGGATGGAGTCTGCGCCGGTCATCAAGGTGACGATGCGGTCCAGGCCAAAGGCCAAACCACCGTGGGGCGGTGCGCCATATTGCAAGGCGTCGAGCAAAAAGCCAAATTTGATCTGCGCTTCTTCAGGTGTGATCTTGAGCGCGTCAAACACTTTTTGTTGCACGTCAGCACGGTGAATACGCACAGAACCGCCGCCGATTTCCCAGCCGTTCAACACCATGTCGTAACCCTTGGCCACGCATTTCTCAGGCGCGGTGACCATCCAGTCTTCGTGGCCGTCTTTAGGCGCGGTGAACGGGTGGTGCACAGCGTTGTAACGCAGGGCTTCTTCGTCGTACTCGAACATGGGGAAGTCCACCACCCACAAAGGCGCCCAGCGGTTTTCCAGCAAGCCTTGCTTTTTGCCGAACTCGCTGTGGCCGACTTTCAAGCGCAAGGCGCCAATGGCGTCATTCACCACCTTGGCTTTGTCAGCGCCGAAGAACAGCAAGTCGCCGTTTTGTGCGCCGGTGCGTTTCAAGATTTCTGCAATGGCGGCATCGTGTATGTTTTTCACGATAGGCGACTGCAAACCGTCGCGGCCTGCAGCCACATCGTTGACCTTGATCCACGCCAAACCTTTGGCACCGTAAATTTTCACGAACTCGGTGTAGCTGTCGATCTCGCCCCGGCTCATCTCGCCGCCGTTGGGTACGCGCAGCGCGACCACGCGACCGCCGGGTGTGGTGGCCGGTGCGCTGAAGACTTTGAAATCCACATCGGCCATGACGTCGGTCAATTCAGTGAATTCGAGTTTGACGCGCAAGTCAGGCTTGTCAGAGCCGAAACGGTGCATGGCTTCGCTGTAGGCCATGATGGGAAAGTCGCCGAGTTCAATGCCTAATGTTTCAACGAAAACGCCTTTGATCATGTTCTGGAACAAAGCCCGGATTTCTTCTTCGTCCATGAACGAAGTTTCGATATCTATCTGCGTGAATTCGGGCTGGCGGTCGGCGCGAAGGTCTTCGTCACGGAAACATTTGGTGATCTGGTAGTAGCGGTCAAAACCGGAAACCATCAACAACTGTTTGAACAACTGGGGCGACTGCGGCAGCGCGAAAAAATGCCCGTCATTCACACGGCTGGGCACAAGGTAATCGCGCGCGCCCTCAGGCGTGCTCTTGGTCAGCATGGGGGTTTCAATGTCAACAAAGCCGTTGGCGTCCAAAAACTTGCGCACCGCCATCGCGACTTTGTAGCGCAGCATGAGATTTTTCTGCATGTAAGGGCGGCGTAAATCGAGCACGCGGTGAGTCAGGCGCGTGGTCTCGGACAGGTTATCGTCATCCAACTGAAAAGGTGGTGTCACCGACGGATTCAGCACCACAAGTTCGTGGCACAGCACTTCAATCTTGCCGCTTTTCAGGTTCTCGTTGGTGGTGCCGTCCGGACGCAAACGCACCAGTCCCTTGATTTGAATGCAAAACTCGTTGCGCAGTTCTTCGGCTTGTTTGAACATCTCGTCGCGATCCGGGTCGCACACCACTTGCACATAGCCTTCTCGGTCACGCAAATCGACAAAAATCACGCCACCGTGATCGCGCCTGCGATTGACCCAGCCACACAAAGAGACGGTTTGACCTTGAAGGGCTTCGGTCACCAAGCCGCAGTAATGAGATCGCATTGCCATGGTAAAAATTCTTTCGTTACTGGTTTCTTAATCAATAGGCAAGCCACCGAAGACGGGCTTGGTTCAGGACGGGTTTTTCAAAACAGGCTGGTCCAGCGACACCGCGCCCATGGAAATCACATAGGTCAAGGCCTGGTCCACACTCATATTCAACTCGATCACATCGGCAGCAGGCACCACCAAGAAAAAACCGCTGGTGGGGTTGGGGGTGGTGGGGACATAGACATTGATGTAACCCGGGCCCACATGGTCTACCACTTCACCCGTGGGCGTGCCGGTTTGAAAGGCAATCGTCCAGGCACCTTGGCGCGGGTACTGAATCAACACGGCTTTGCGAAACGCATTGCCATTGCTGGAAAACAAAGTGTCAGACACTTTTTTGACGCTGGTGTAAATGGATTTGACGATGGGAATATGCGTGAACAGCTTGTCCCATTGCGTGACCAGCCAGCGTCCGGCGACGTTCGATGCAAAGGCGCCGGTGATGACCAGCACCAGAAACACCAGCAGCACGCCCAGGCCCTTGATTTGCAGCAAATGCTGCAAGGAATCGCTGACTGCCTGAGGCAACACACTGCTCAGGCCATACAACACATTGGCAAAAATGCCGTCCATGGCACCGACCAGCCAACTCAGCACCCACAAGGTGATAGCCAGCGGCAGCCAGACCAGCAGGCCGGCAAATATGTATTTTTTAATGTTCATAGTTACAGCAACAGAGGTTTAATGGCAGGCGCAAGAGGGCGCGCACGCGTTGGCCGAAGCCGCCGGTGTGTCGGTTTTAGCGGGTGATGTGGTGGTTGCCGGAGCGTCGCCGCCGGCCGGCGTTGCGGCAGGAGCCGCCGCCGGATTGCTAACGGTTTTGAAATCGGTGGCGTACCAGCCCGAGCCCTTGAGCTGAAAACCAGCCGCTGTCAGTTGTTTGCTGAACGAGGGTTTGTGGCATTCGGGGCACTCGGTCAGAGGTGGATCCGACATTTTTTGCAGCAGATCTTTGGCGAAGCCGCAAGCTGCGCATTTATAGGCATAAATTGGCATTGTGTTAGCGCTGGTTCAAATTGCTCTTTGAAGCAACAGATTGTATGCTTTTAAGGTTTAACTCTCTGTTTCCCTCGCCTCTCTGGCGTGAATCAGTATTTATACTAGGCAGGTGAAACTTAATTTTTTCTCAGTTTCTACCAAGCCCGTTTCCAGTCTTTTCAAGGAGTTTTCCTATGATGCACCGTTTTTCACTTGTCCTGCTGGCTGCGCTGGCCCTTGTCGCCTGCGGCAAAAAAGAAGAACCCAAAGCCGCTGCACCCGTAGCTGCCGTCAATACAGAAGAAAAAGTACTCAATATCTACAACTGGCCTGACTACATAGCCCAGGACCTGATCGCCAATTTCGAGAAAGACACCGGTATCAAAGTCAACTACCAGACCTTTGAAACCAACGAAGCGCTGCAAGCCAAACTGGTGGCCGGCAACACCGGTTTTGACATCGTGGTGCCCGGCTCTGTGTTTGTCAAAGCACAAGTCGAAGCCGGTCTGTTGAAAAAGCTGGACAAGGCGCAAATCCCGAATTACAAAAACCTGGACCCCAATTTGATGTCCAAACTCGTCGGCGTCGACCCCGGCAACGAACACGTCATCCCCTGGGCTTGGAGTTTCACCACCGTGGCCATCAACAAGGCCAAGGTCGCCAAGGCGCTGGGCAGCACGCCCATGCCGGACAACGCCTGGGACCTGGTGTTCAACCCCACCTACACCAGCAAACTCAAATCCTGCGGCATTGCTTTACTGGATTCACCCACTGAAATCCTGCCGCCTGCGCTGCATTACATTGGCAAAAACGCCTACTCTGAAGATGCGGCCGACCACAAAGCCGCCGGCGACATGCTGGCTAAAGTGCGCAAAGACATACGTTTGTTCACCAGCACCATGATCGACGACATAGCTGGCGGCAAAGCCTGCGTGGCACTCGGCTGGGCTGGTGACTTCAACATCGCTGCCGCCCGTGCCAAGGAAAACAAGAGCGGCGTTGATATCGAAGTTCTTTTACCTAAAACCGGCGGCCTGATCTTTTTTGACAACATCGCCGTGCCCGCAGATGCTAAGCATCCGAACAATGCCATGGCCTTTATCAACTATTACCTGAAGGCTGAAGTGTCTGCTTCGCAAACCAATGAACTGGGCTACCCCACAGCCAACAAGGCCAGCCTGGCTAACGTGAACCCTGAAGTGGCACAGAACAAAACCGTTTTCCCTGATGAAGCCAACTTGGCTTTGATGGTGTCACCGGCCGCCCTGGGCAACGCCACGCGCGAGTCCATGACTGCTGTTTACACCAGCTTCAAGAAAGGCAAGTAAGCCATGAAGGCGGGCGCTGTCAATGCTTGCGCCGCCCGCCTTTTCTTTTGTAGGGGTTGAATGCCTGCCATGACCAAAGTCTCGGGATTTTTCAGCCATATGTTTCTGCGCCACGGCCGCAGCCTGGTGCTCACAGTTCCCTGGTTTTGGCTGTTGCTGTTTTTCGCAGTGCCATTTTTTATTTTGTTGCGCATCAGCGTGACCGACATGGGCGAAGGACTGAATCCTTTTGCGCCGCTGGTCACCAGCGACAACGGCGAGTTGTCGCTGCACCTGAAGCTATCTAATTACGTTTCTCTTCTACACGACAGCGATACCGGTTGGTTACAGACTTTGTACACCGAGTCTTATTTGTTGTCTTTGAAGTACGCTTTATGGACCACTTTGCTGTGCCTGTTTTTCGGTTACCCGTTTGCGTATTTTCTAGCCCGCAGCAAACCCTCGGTACGGCCCTTGCTGCTGCTGATGGTCATGCTGCCGTTCTGGACATCGTTCCTGTTGCGTGTTTACGCTTGGAAGGGCTTGCTGACTGACCAAGGCATCATCAACCACCTGCTGATTTTTCTGGGCATCACCGCCGAGCCGGTACAAATGCTTTACAACGATGTGTCCATGCTGCTGGGCATGACATATGTCTACCTGCCCTTCATGGTGTTGCCGCTTTATGCCAATCTGGTCAAGCTGGATCAACGCCTGCTTGAGGCATCGCAAGACCTGGGCGCTACGCCATGGGAAACCTTTTGGCTGGTGACCGTGCCGCTGAGTCGCTCCGGTATCGTGGCGGGTTCCATGCTGGTATTCATTCCTTGTCTGGGTGAATTCGTCATCCCGTCTTTGCTGGGGGGCGCTGAAAATCTGATGATTGGCCGGGTGGTCTGGGACGAGATGTTCAGCAGCAACAACTGGCCGCGCGCCAGTGCCTTGGCCATCGCCATGATCGTCGGCGTGGTCATGCCACTGGCCTGGTACAACCAACGCGTCACCCGCCGGGCCGAGCAGGAGTTGTCCGCATGAGCGCGTCATGGCTGAAGCGACACATCAGCAGTTTGTGGCTGAGCGGTGTGTTTGCATTTTTTTACCTGCCGCTGTTATTTCTGGTGGTGTTCTCTTTCAACAGCACGCGCCAGGACAGTGTGTTCACTGGTTTTTCGCTACGCTGGTACCAAGCGCTGTGGAACGACTCGCGGCTGGTCGAAGGTTTCTCGCTGTCTTTGAACGTGGCCTTGATGAGCGCCACCCTGGGCACGGTGCTGGCCACGCTGGCGGCTTTCGCGCTGGTGCGCTTTGGCAACTTCCGGGGCCGTACCTTGTTCAACGCCATGTTGTCGTCGCCGCTGGTCATGCCCGAGGTCATCATCGGCCTGTCGCTGTTGTTGTTGTTTGTCGGCATTGAGCGCATGTTCGGCTGGCCGCAGCGCGGCACTTTCACCATCGTGCTCGGTCATGCGCTGCTGGGCATGGCCTATGCCAGCGTAGTGATTCAATCGCGCCTGAAGGAAATGGATCGCTCCGTAGAAGAAGCCGCGCTGGACCTGGGTTGCCGTCCGTTTCAGGTGTTTTTTCTGGTGACCTTGCCGAACATGACGCAAGCCTTGCTGGCGGCCTGGTTGCTTACCTTCACTTTGTCGTTTGACGATGTGGTAATTTCAGAATTTCTGGCCGGCCCCGGCGTCACCACCTTGCCGCAAGTTATCTTCAATTACGCTAGGCGCGGGGTAAATCCATCGATTTATGCCGCAGCCAGCCTGCTGATGCTGGCCGTCTCGCTGGCCGTGGTGATTTACGGTATTCAAATTGCGCGCCAGTCGCGCAAAACCGGCATGCAGCCGGAAGATTAAATTCCCAGACTCCACACCCCCAGCAACGCAGTCAACACCATACCGGCGAAAAAGCCCAGCGCCAACAGCAAAATAGCTTGCAACGTGCGGTTGGTGCGTTGCTGCATACGGATCAAGTCCATCAGTTGACGCCGCTCTTCATCCTGGTCGCGCTGTAAAAAAGCGTGTACCAGACGCGGTATTTCAGGTAGCATTTTGGCCAGTCGCGGCGCTTCGTCTTTCAACTGTTTCCACAAACGCTGCGGCCCGATTTGCTCGAGCATCCATTTTTCCAAAAACGGTTTGGCGGTACTCCACAAATCCAGCTCGGGGTCGAGCTGGCGACCCAGGCCTTCGATATTGAGCAGGGTTTTTTGCAGCAGCACCAGTTGCGGTTGGATTTCCACCTGAAAGCGGCGTGAGGTCTGGAACAAACGCATCAACACCATGCCCAATGAAATTTCTTTTAAAGGCCGGTCGAAATAAGGCTCGCAGACCGAGCGGATGGCGGACTCGAGTTCGTCGACACGCGTGTGCGCCGGCACCCAGCCCGATTCGATATGCAACTCGGCCACGCGCTTGTAATCGCGGCGGAAAAATGCGGTGAAGTTTTGCGCCAGGTACTCTTTGTCAAATTCGGTGAGCGTGCCGACAATGCCGAAATCCAGCGACACGTACTGGCCGAACGTGGCCGGCACCAGACTGACCTGGATATTGCCCGGATGCATATCCGCGTGAAAAAAACCATCACGGAACACCTGCGTGAAAAAGATGGTTACGCCGTCGCGCGCGAGCTTGGGGATGTCCACACCGGCCTGGCGCAAAGCATCGACGTGGCTGATAGGCAGACCGTACATGCGCTCCATGACGATAACGTCGCGGGTGCAGTAATCCCAGACCATCTCCGGGACCAACACCAGATTCAGCCCTTGCATGTTGCGCCGCAGTTGTGTGGCGTTGGAGGCTTCGCGCACCAGATCGAGTTCATCGTGCAGGTATTTGTCGAACTCGGCAACCACTTCGCGCGGCTTCAAACGCTTGCCGTCGGTGGACAAACGGTCCAGCCAAATCGCCATGGTACGCATGAGCTCCAGGTCTTTGTCTATGACCTTGAGCATGCCCGGGCGCAGCACTTTGACCGCGACTTCGCGCTCCTGACCGCTGCTGTTTTTCAGGCTCGCGAAATGCACTTGCGCAATCGATGCGCTGGCCACTGGCACCCGGTCAAAGCGGCTGAAAATTTCATCCACACGCCGGCCAAAGGCGCGTTCAATCGAAGCCACCGCCACGTCCGAGGGGAAAGGCGGCACCTGGTCTTGCAACTTGGCCAGTTCATCGGCAATGTCATTCGGCAGCAAATCACGGCGGGTCGACAGCACCTGGCCGAGTTTGACAAAAATAGGGCCTAAATGTTCCAGCGCCTGGCGCAAGCGTTGACCGCGCGGCGCGCTCAGGTTGCGGCCTATGGTCAGCACGCGCGTGAAGCGGATCAGCCAAGGTTGTTTGAAGCCTGAGAGCAGCAGCTCATCCAGCCCGAAGCGCAGCACTATCCACAAAATGAAAACGCCCCGGTACAGGCGTGTCATTTGGCGACGAACTCGCGCATGGCGGATGCGATGCGCTTGAAGAAAGCCGCCATGTGGTGCGCGGTGGCGTCGCCGAACACGCGCGACAAATCTTCTTCCATGTCCCAGCGCACATGGTCGACCAGCCAGTTGATGTCTGCGGCCAGCATGACGTCGCCGTCTATGCGCATAGCGGGTTTTTCACCTTTGACCAAGCCCTGTAACAAAGACACCGGCGAGGCTTCGTTCACATGCAAACGCAAATCGGCCTCGGCATCTGCGGCGGCGCGTGCCAGCAAACCGGCAGGCGTGATCAGCCATTGCAGCCGGTATTCACGCCAGCTGAGTTGCACGCTGCGGCCTTGTTGGCGTCGCAGCCGCTCAAGCGCAGCAGGCTCCTGGCCCAAGACATGGTTGAGCAACAAAACCAGTTTGTCCTGCAGTTCATGCAACAGCCAATCCGGTAATTTGAATGCCAGGATCAAACCGGACAAACGGGCAGGCATGTCTGCAAGCGGAGAAGCAAAGGCCATGAAAGTGTTTTTATTGAAACTATCAGCCTGCATTATTGCAAGGCCTGTACCCCGGCAACCAGCCAGCCGCTGCCGCCGGTTTTAGGCTTGGTCATGTTCCACACCTCGCGGAACGGGCTGGGGGCGGCATTCGCTTCTTCGCGGATCATGCCGGAGAACTCGATACTGGCCATATAGCCTTCGCCCAAGTCTTCGATGCCCAGCAACTGGGCTTCAATCATCACCACTTCGGTGTGGTTGGGGCCTTGCACCAGGGTTTCACGCTCAGCCAGCTGGCCTTGTATTTCATGCAGCATGCTGTCGGTCATCATGGCGCGCAATGCAGGAATATCCGCTTTGTCCCAGGCGGCCTGCAAGCTGATGAAGTTTTGCTTGGCGGCGGACACAAAGCCTTGCACGTCAAAGTCGGCCGGGATAAACCAGTTTTGGCTGCCACCCATCAAGGAGGAACCGATGCGCACACCGGAGCGTGCAGGTGCTGCGCTGTCAAACGCGGCGTTGTTCTGTTCCCAAGGCCGGGCTGAGGCATCGTTACCGATCTTGGCCGGGTTGTATTGCGGCGCGTTGCCTGGGTTGGTGGATGAGCCTGCGCCGCCATAGGCGTAGGGGTCGGCCGGCATCTGCGGACCGCGTCTGCGCATGAAGAAACCGATCAGCGCCACCACCGCCATGGCGATCAGCCCAAACATCAGCAATTGTCCGAATTCAGCGCCGAAGCCCAGCGAGTGCGCCAGCCAGGCCAGACCCAGACCGGCGGCCAGCCCGCCGAGCATGGCGCCCCAAGGTCGACGCGGGGCAGCGGCAGGGGCTGCGGCCGGTGCAGACGAAGGCGCTGCGTTAGGCGCTGCATTCGGTGCAGGGCGCCCGGCTTCGCGCTGGGTCACGTTGCCGGATTGCTGACCGAAAGATTTACCGCCGCCGAAACGCTTGGCGGCATCTGCGTGCATGCTGGCCAGCAGCATGAAGAGGGCAAGTACAACACTGAAGAATTTCATTTGACAAGAACTCCGTAAAACAATACCAGACACATTAACAGCGTATTCCAACATGAAGCGCCACCACGCCCAGACTGAGGTTGTGTATGTCCACATGGGCAAAGCCACTTTCTTGCATAAGGACTTTAAGGATTTGCTGATCCGGATGCATGCGGATCGACTCGGCCAAGTAGCGGTAACTCGCGTCGTCACCGGCCACCATTTTCCCTAAGCGAGGCAACACTTCAAACGAATACCAGTCATACGCCTTGGTTAGAGGTGCGGCCACTTTGGAGAATTCCAACACCAGCAGCTTGCCGCCGGGCTTGAGCACGCGCGCCATCTCGCGCAAAGCGCGGTCTTTGTGCGTCATATTGCGTAAACCGAAGGCCACACACACCAGGTCAAAGTGCTGATCGGCGAACGGCAGTTGCTCGGCGTCGCAGACTGCGGTGGGCAGCAGCAGGCCAATGTCAATCAAACGCTCGCGGCCCTGGCGCAGCATGGCCAGGTTGATATCGGTATGAACCACCTGGCCACCCGGGCCGACTTTGCCGGCAAACGCCAGCGCCATGTCGCCGGTGCCGCCTGCAATATCCAATACCTTGTCGCCGGGTTTTAAATTGGCCACGAGCAAGGTGTAAGCCTTCCAGGCGCGGTGCAAACCCAGCGACATCAAATCGTTCATCACGTCATATTTGGCCGCGACGGAGTCGAACACGCCGCGCACCCGCCGTGCTTTTTCCTGCTCATCTACCGTTTTGAATCCGAAATCTGTGCTGGCCATGTGTGTTCCTAAGAATGGCAGGAAGAGCCGCCGCGCGCCGCCATGGGCGCATCACGCAAGACACCGGCTTGTTGCAGGCGCTGTTCATACTGCGTCCACAAATTGTCCTGATTGACACCTAAAAAGTGCAAATAGTCCCAGGAAAAAATGCCACTGTTGTGACCATCGCTGAACGCGGGTTGGACACCGTAATTCCCTACCGGCTCAAGGCTGAGTATGCCCACGTGTCGCTTACCGGTTTGCAGCACTTCCTGGCCGGGGCCGTGGCCTTGCACTTCGGCCGACGGGCTGCATACCCGCAGCAACTCGAACGGCAAACGAAAGCTCTGGCCGTTGTCAAACGACACCTCAAGTATTTTGGAAGCGCCGTGCAACACGATATCGGTTGGCTGAGGAGTGGTGGACTGCAGGCCTGCCATGATTTATACCAATACGCGTTCGATGCCGCCAGTGTTGGCGTGTTGCACATACTCGGACATCCAGTTGTCGCCCAGGATTTTTTTGGCCATTTCAACCACGATGTAGTCGGCTTCAAGCAAACCGTTTTGCAAATCGTCCTGAAAACGGTTCAGGCCGATCAAACAACTCGGGCACGAGGTCAGCACTTTCACATTCTCCTTGGGCGCAACCCAACCTTTGTCGCGCAACTCGGCCTCGCCTGCCAGCACTTCCTGTTCTTTGCGAAAACGGATTTGCGTGGACACATCGGGGCGCGAATACGCCAGCCCGCCGCTTTCACCGCAGCAGCGTTTGCTCTCAATCACTTGTTCGCCGAGCAGCGCTTTGACGGTTTTCATAGGCGCTTGTTGCTTCATCGGGCTGTGACAAGGGTCGTGGTACAGGTAAGCCTGACCGCCGGGCAGCGTGATGCCTTTGCCGAGCAAATATTCGTGGATGTCAACGATGCGGCAGCCGGGGAAAATTTTGTCAAACTCGTAGCCTTGCAGTTGATCAAAACAGGTGCCGCAGCTGACCACCACGGTTTTGATGTCCAAATAGTTCAAAGTGTTGGCAACGCGGTGAAACAGCACCCGGTTATCAGTGATGATTTTGTCGGCCTTGTCCTGCTGACCCGAGCCGCGTTGCGGATAACCGCAACACAAATAGCCCGGCGGCAACACGGTTTGCACACCCGCGTGCCAGAGCATGGCCTGCGTGGCAAGACCGACCTGGCTGAACAAGCGCTCGGAGCCACAACCGGGGAAATAAAACACGGCCTCAGCGTCGGCGCTGGTGGTCTGCGGGTTGCGGATGATGGGCACGTAATCGCGGTCTTCAATGTCCAGCAAAGCGCGCGCGGTTTTCTTGGGCAAACCGGCCGGCATTTTTTTGTTCACAAAGTGAATCACTTGTGACTTGATGCTGGCCGCGCCAATCGATGCCGGTGGCTGGCGGGTTTGTTTACGCGCCAACGTCGTGAGCACACGGTTGGCAATGCGTTGCGCCTGCATGCCCAGACGAGTGAGTTGATGACCCACATTGATGGCCTGCGGGTTGACTGTACCCACCAGCCAGGACTGAAACGAAGACGCTGGCCTGAAACTTTGCTGACCCATTTTGCGCAACAAATTGCGCATGTTCATGCTTACTTCGCCGAAGTCGATGTTCACCGGGCAAGGCGTTGCGCATTTGTGGCACAGCGTGCAATGGTCGGCCACATCCTCAAACTCTTCCCAATGCTTGACAGAGATGCCGCGACGCGTTTGCTCTTCGTACAAAAACGCTTCGATCAGCAATGAAGTGGCCAAAATTTTGTCGCGCGGGCTGTAGAGTAAATTGGCGCGCGGCACATGCGTAGCGCACACCGGTTTGCATTTGCCACAACGCAAACAGTCTTTGATGGAATCGGAAATCGCACCTATGTCGGACTGCTGCATGATCAGCGACTCGTGCCCCATCAAGCCAAAGCTAGGCGTGTAAGCCTGGCTCAAATCCGCCATGCGCATGCCGTCTTTGGCCGTCGTTTGGCGCAGCAATTTGCCTTTGTTGAAATGGCCGTTCGGGTCTATGCGCGCTTTGTAATCTGCAAATGGTTGCAACTCTGCATCCGTTAAATATTCCAGTTTGGTGATGCCTATACCGTGTTCACCTGAGATGACCCCATCCAGCGAACGCGCCAACGCCATGATGCGGGCCACGGCTTCGTGCGCTGTGTGCAGCATGTCGTAGTCATCGCTGTTGACGGGTAAATTGGTGTGCACATTGCCATCACCAGCGTGCATGTGCAGCGCCGCCCAGACCCTGCCTTTGAGCACCTGTTGGTGCACTTTGTCAAACTCTCGGCGCAATGGCGCAAACGCGGCACCACTGAACAAATGGTGCAATTCGGCCCTTAACTGGGTTTTCCAACTGGCGCGTAATTCGTGGGTTTGGAGTTGCAACAGGTAATGGTCAATGCCTACCAACCAGCTGTCCCATAACGCCCGCACTTGTGCCAACAAGACCTTGGCTTGTGCCGTGCGTTCTTGCAGCAATTCGGGCGAAGGACGGTCCAATTCATCGTCCACCGCCGCCATGGGTAACTGACCGTTGGAGAGCAAGTCGAGCAAGGCATCACACAGGGCAATTTTGTTGCGCAGTGACAGTTCGATGTTGATGCGCTCAATGCCGTCGGTGTACTCGGCCATGCG
>Ga0136642_1000549_pt1 | contig 19117 bp, 21 predicted proteins | sample LowCatLa1302831Y_FD_115313 | JGI IMG/M metagenome (GOLD analysis project Ga0136642, IMG submission 115313) | Freshwater microbial communities from Lower Cathedral Lake, Yosemite National Park, California, USA - 13028-31Y | ecosystem: Environmental > Aquatic > Freshwater > Lake ... | reverse complement strand
GAGAAGAGACAAAAAGTTTTTCTAATTATAGGTGACTGGAAAACAAATGGTGAATTTAAGGACGATAATCACAAGAAAGGTAAATATCAAAAACTACTTAGACCTTTTGCAAATCTTTACGAAAATCACCACAATGAATACTCAATCCAGATCAGCATCTATAGATTGATACTCGAGGAAGAGTTGGGAATAGAGACGGAGAGTGGTTTTCTTTGTCACATTGGTCCGGAGGGAGAACCCAAGATATATCCAGCAAAAGATTTAAGAGAACCTCTTAGAGCTTATTTGGATCAGAATAGAAACAATTTCGATATATTCGATATAAGATAATAAATAAAACAATTATGGCAACTAGCAAAAAAGAGAAAAAAAACGAGGATCAATTTCCAGGTGCTTCACCGGTGGTTGATTTTAATCCTTCTGATCCATCCCAAGATTTTATGATGAACTTGGATCAGGAGTTGATTAATGAATTAGAATCAAAGATCAAAGAAAAAAAGGATGAGCTTAAATCAAAGGTTTATGCTGTTTCTTGTGATCAGACCACATTTGATCTTTATGAGAAATACATGAGCGAGGAAGCGGAATGGGCTTCGACTGAGGCTTTAGGTATTTTGGAGATCAATAGAAAAATCAGAAGCATTAAAGCTGAGGGTATTAAGGATAATGTTATCTATTTAGGAGCCTTACCATTGGAGGCAAGCCACTATTTTATTTCTAAAGCTAAAGGAACAGGAAGTAAAAGTGCCGAGGATTTCATCAAGCTTTTTAAACCATTTGATCAGGCACTGAGAGATACCAAGGAGGATGCAATGCAAATTAAAGACCTTGAGAAACAATTAACTGCTGCACAGCAGGGATTATCTTTGGGATAACCATTTGAATTCATTTGAAAATTAGAAGCTAGTATTTTACTAGCTTTTTTTTGTGGATATATAGAGAACAATTAATTAATATTTTATGTTAGAAAAAATACAAAAAAACTCTGGAATTATAATAAGCTTCTTGCTTATTCTAGTTTTATTAAAACAATGCGGCATTGGATCTGATCTTGATAAGGTAAGAAAAGACCAAAAACATCAGGACGAAATTATATCAAAGTTACCAAATTCGACAGATTTGAAGATTGAGGGTCTTAGTGCTGAAAAAAGAATGATACAGGCAACGGATAGAAAAATTCTTGATGTTAATAGACAAAATGAGATTGAAGCTGAGATTAAAAAATTAAGCTCTGGTAGATAATGGACAGAAATGCATATTTGAAAAATTTTATAATAGGAACTTTTGTTAGTTTATATCTTATAGTTTCAATAATATCAACTATTCATGTTATAGATTTTTTTAGAATGTCAAATCCTGAATGGTTAGCTATATCCCTGGCATTAGCATTTGAGGTTGGAGCCGCTGCATCCTTGTGCTCGCTGGTAATATTAGAGAAAATGAATAAGACGATGGTATGGTCACTTTTTATAGTACTTACTGCCATGCAAGGTATGGGCAATGCATATTATGCATACACACATCTACATAATTATAATAGCTGGATTGAGTTATTTGGTCTTATTGACGAGGAGGTGATATACCAAAAAAGAGTTCTTTCTGTGATAAGTGGTGCTATCTTACCACTTGTTTCATTGGGATTTATAAAATCCCTTGTCGATTACATAAAGCCGAATAACTCTAATTTCGATGATTTGGAGTATGATAAGACTATTGAAGTTAACACAGATGAAAAAATAGAAAATCAAAATTTACGAATGCCTTCCGGAAGGAATAAGAATTATGAATTTCATAGCGATCCTACTAATTTAAAATAATTTAAAAAATTGACAAATCCACAAATCCCACAGACAAATGAATTTGATGGTGGATCATCAACTTCAAACTATACAACTGACATTATTGGGGGTAGTTCTCAGTTTCCATTGGATCCAAACGCTGGAGTAACTGGTGAATTTAACACCAAATATACCAATATGGCTCTGGACGGTACTCCCTGGGTTGATATTATACAAGCAACATTTACTAGATTTAATGAACCTACCAAAATAAGGTTTATAAAGGAATCATTGGATGTTGTTTATCAATCAAAAACTATGGATTTTTTGGATCTTAAAAACTTCTTCCATCCGTTACAAAGTTTTTCAGATTATCAGAAGCAAACCATTATAATTTCCCCAAATTCATCTTTCAATTTGGATCCTGGAGAATTTAGTAGTACAAACGGTGAGGTTTCCATGTTGATTGCTAGGGCTTATTATCTACCCGAGGTTATCAGTGATGACCAGATATTATTTTGGGATTATAAGGGTAACCAAAGATATACGATGGGAAAATTTATGGTTCTTACTGGAGCAATAAAAAATGGGTATACTTGGAGGGGATGGGACGTCAATCCTTTCGATCAGAATGGAATTCCTTATAGCTCACTTGGTGGATTTATATTTACTAATCCAACATCGTATGATGTTAAATTAACAATAATAATAGCAAACTAATATGGCAACAAGACCAGTAATTTGTCCACCTGATGGACCGGAGGGAATTCTTTTTAATAGAGGTGATCTTGTTCTTGATGATGGAACCCAATCAACCCCACCAACATATTTGATTATGAGTGACCTTGAGTTGGAGGTACAATCATATTCAAAAAGCAGAGTAACTCTTAAACCTGGTAAATCCTCCCTTATTAGTCAAACCGATATTGCTGACACAAGTGGGTATGTTTCTTTTATAGCTATAAGAGCTGATTATCCTGCTGGAACAGTCGAATCTAGAAAATATATCAATTGGTTGTACAAAGGAAATCTTAATTATATGGGCGAATTAATGGTACTTTCTGGTAAGAGAATGTCATCTGTTGATTCCACCGACGAGGGATGGAATCTATCACACCCAAATCTGTTCACAAATAATGGAGGTATAATTATAGCAAATCCACATTCAGACATAACTATAAAATTGGAAATATTAATAGGTAGATAAAAATTGAAAAGAAATAAATATATAGTAAAAAGTTTCTTGTCACCGAACGGATATATAATCAGTAAAAAAAAAGTAAACCATGGATTTTATAAATCAAGTTAAAAAACTAAAAGAAATAACAAAATCACCGGATGTGAAGGCTTTATGTGAAAGCTTCCTTAGAGGTGATCAAGTTTCTGAATCTGAATTGATCACATCTCTAAATGAGCACAATTCTTCTAGTCAATCTATTGAAACAACTAATAATATACAGAATCATTTTGATTCTATAAGAAAAGAGGAGAGTCAAGTTTCTAAAAAATATGCGGATTCACTTATGGAATCTTGGGGTGGTCTTAATGGAAAGGGATCTTCTAATGCTGGTTCGTATAATGCTAAAATTGAAGCTGATGCTGAATTAAAGACAGATTCTAACAAATTATTTGAAAGTATTTCAAATTTGGATTCTTCCGATTCTTCTGCTGTTTCCTTTCTTACTTCCCAGGGAGTTAATAATCTTGGTGTATTAGAATCAATTTCCAAAATAAAATCCTCCTCAATATACACATATCCTAAGGCTAAAATAGTCTGCGAGCAATATCAAAATCTTATCGTTAATAAGGGGATTAAGGAATATTCATTAATTCATAATTTCATTGCTGAACTTGAAGCATTTTCTTGGGATGACGATGCAAAGGAAATTTCTGAAAATCTTAGAACCAAAAGTAATTCTCTTTCTAGGGAGATAGAAATTGCTAAAGTATTGGAAACAATTAAAACAAGTTGTAGCTCCTCTTTTTACACAGAATTAACAGAAACACTAAATCAGTGGATGGTTAGCGAAAGCAAATCAAACGGATTATTGGTTAAAAATATATCTCAGTGGTCTTTTAATCCTGTGGTTAGAAATTTAATAAATTTCCTTAATGTTAACGAGGGTCAGGATTCAAGAAAATTAGAAATTCCTATTATTGCAAATTCAGAATCTCACGTTGGGAAAGTTTTTTCACCTGTGATATTCGAGGGAGGAAGCACACTATTTTATCTTAATGGTTCTATATTTGAAGCTACAAGCAACGAACTTGGTAAGGTACCAGCATCTGTTGTTGCAAGTCTTCCTGCTGAATACACATCTTTGCTTGAGGCTTTCAAGAAACCTTATGTTAAAGTAAACGAAAATGGTGTGTCTGTTCAACTTGGTAAAAAAATAGTTAGACTTATAGAAGAAAACGACGAAGTTTCGGTTTATCTTGGAAAGGATAAATTAAAATTCGGTGATGTGAATGGACTTGCTAAAATATTAGGATTTGAATCATCTGCATATTACGGAATAACAGAATCAGAAAGTATCTCAACGATAATGACACTTTTCAGAAATTATGATAATATTGTTGAGCTTGATTTTGCAAAAACAATAACATCCAATATTTACGAGGGTGTTGCTATAAACCTTTTCAAATGGAACGATCAGATATATCTTCAGAAAGTAAATGAAGGTATGAGAGAAAATTCTCTTTTTAAAGTTAGTGGATCTCAGGCGGTTTCATTTGTTAAAGACTATATGAGATACGATATTTCGGAAGGATTAACAGAATTTTTGGATGGTGAATCTAGAGTTAAATCTGTTATGATGAATGATAGAAATAAAGTTTTGGAAAACATCAACAAGATTGAGAATGAAATTTCCAAGATAAGCACATTGATGGAGTCCAATCCTTTATATAAGACATCAAGAGAGATAGCTGCTGCATATGCAATGCTAGAAAACGAACTTATTATCCTTAGAGAAAAATGGAATCAGATCAATGTTGAGATTAAAAAATCAGACTCCCACATCGAACTTCAAAGAATTCCTGATTTATTAGAGGACGATAAATTTAACATAGGTAATTATGTTAAAATCAAAGAATCTGGTGACACTGGCAAAATTATATCCATAGATAGCAATTCTGGAAGATATACAGTTTTAACTGACAACGGAAAAACTGCTGATTATTACGTTAATGAGATGAGCGATCTTGAGGAAGCTATAAATAAAGCTGCTGATGCTAATTCAAATACTAATCCGGAATCAACAAAGGAGGATTCTGATTCTGATGGCGAAGGGGAAGTAAAGGAAGCAAACAATTTTAATAAGTCAGAACTTTCTGTTTCTGACCAGAAGGAAATGCTTAAAAAACTTGCTGGTATGCACGGATTTTCTAATGCTCCTAAGAATGAAACCAACGAGGAGATAGAAATGGAAATGGACAATGTACATGGTTATAATTTAACAATGAACGAGACTAAAAAATTAAAGGATCAAGATTTATCTAAAGCTCCTGGGACAGCAACCAAAACAAAGGGAAAAACTTTAAAAAATGATGGATTACAAGGTCCTCATGGAACAGCAACAAAATCCAATGGCAAAGTGTTAGATGGACAAAATCTAAATACAACATTGGAACCAAAAGAACCTAAGGTTAAAACAGCTAAAAAAGAAGTAAATAAACTTGCTGATGCTCCTGGTGATTCTGAAATTTCAGCAGGTAAAGTGGCAGGAAAAAAGAATCTTGCGGTAGCTCCTGGTAATGACAATAAAGTAAAAGGAAAAACTCCTGGTTCAGATAAACTTGCTGATGCACCGGGTAAACAATCTAGAGTACTTTCATTTGATGCCCATAATGCTAAAGAAAAAGTTAAGAAAATTGGTTATAATCTTAAAGAGTCCGAAGACATTGATGCTTTAAAAAAAAACTAAGTCGTAACTTTTATTTTGCACCAAAAGCTGATGATCAGAATAAACCAGGGGAAGCTTTTATAGATTCATCGGTTGGAAAATTAGCAAAAGCACCGGACGGTAAAAGTGTAATGGATAACGAAAAATCTGAAGAAAATGATGGATCTTCAGAAGAATCTAAATAAAAAGAATGTAGCTTTATGCTACATTCTTTTTTTATGAAATCTTTTAGTTAAATTGTACTAAAATATTATAAAATAATTTTTTAATAATGGCAAAAGAATATGTAAAAAATAGCGAACTCATGGCAGCCGTTATTGAATCTAAAGAAAAAGGAAGACTAACACCAGATACTATAGAGATGTTTAATCTTATAATAGCTGGTATAGCTAAAAAAATGTCGTATAAGGATCCGGAGGATAAGGAGGATTGCATGGCTTTTGCTATGGAAGATCTTTGTAAATATTGGAATAGATTCAATCCCGAAAAATCAAACAATCCTTTTGCTTATTTTACTCAGATAGCTAAAAATGGATTTGCTAAGGGCTGGAAAAAAATTCATCCACCAAAGAACCCAAAAACTATACCATTTAGCTATATAACAGGAGATGACAACTCATATAATGTTTAATCATGACGGATATAAAAAAAGTAAAGCCTAACGGAAGACATAAGTCAGGGAAATACGAACCAAAGAACCCCGAAAAGTACATTGGTGATATACATAATGTGATTTATAGATCATCCTGGGAACTTAGATTTTGTATATATTGTGACAATAATGATGCTGTATTAAAATGGAGTTCTGAACCGGTTGTTATCCCTTATTATAATCCGCTCGATAAGAAAGAACATCAATACAATGTTGATTTTTATATGAAGGTCGTGAAGGATAATCAGGAAGAGCAAGAATGGCTGATTGAAATAAAACCAAAAAAGCAATTCGAAAAACCAATATTTGAGGGAATTACAACTCTGCCCAAATTAAAGTCATATAACAGGAATATGCAGATTTGGATAACGAACCAAGCCAAATTTAAAGCTGCAAGAGAATGGTGCGAAAAAAGAGGATATAAATTCGGGGTGATTGATGAAAATTTTCTATTCAATAGTAAATAATGTACAGTGATCTTGTTCTAAAATATAAAGGAAGTAAGGACATTAAGGGAAATATATTTCAAAATACAGATTCAATTTTTTCCTCCAAGTATTTCTCTGGTGGTAAGTCCGAAAAAAAATTTAATCCTCCATTCATCCCAGGAGAAATATATTCATTTCAATATAATACTGATACAAAGTTAAGCAAGGATAGAAAATTCATAGACAGGAATCCAATTGTTTTATGTACGGATGCATTCCAAACAAATACAGGAACCATATTAAAAGGTATAGATCTAATAACAGTACCAAATTCAATAAGAATCGATATAATAGGAAGAATTTACGATAGCAATGAGGATTCTATAAAATATAACGATAAATCCTATCAGTCCAATAAAGCAAAATCACCAATAAATCTATCTGATAAAATTCTAGCTGGTCTTCTTGACGGGACAGGATATAAATATTCACTTTTTGGATTCAAGGGGGTCTTTATAAAAAATCCAAAAGTACTCGATCTGGAAGATTGGCCTAAGATACCGTATCTCAAAAAGTGTGAGCTGGAGGGCTTGACCGCTGATTCGATATATAAGGAATATCAATCGAAATTAATTTAATTTTTTGACTACAAAATAAAAACATTTAATAATGGCAGGTTTCACAGATAATACTCCATCACAGACACCGGTTATGCAGAAAATAAGGGAGTCCATGAAAAAACTAAGTACCTTTGGTATGAAGTATGATGACATGGTAATTAGAAACTCTCAGGCTGTTGGGGTCACAGAGGCTGCATTTCTAAATAAAAACAAGTCCAATGTTGAGGACGAGAGCATGTTATGGTCTCTTGCAAAACAGGATGTATCCAATAGAAATTTCATTTCTTATTTTGATAAAGACTATAAGGGTAAAAGAGAATTTCTCAGACAATTCTCTTTAAATCCGGAGATTGAATGGGTACTTGATACCATTTGTGACGAATCTATATCATATGATCCATCCAACTTTTTTGCATATCCTGATTTCATAGATCTTACTGACGTTAATGAAAAAGTAAAGGATGAACTATATGAAACATATAAAAAACTTTATGACACATGGGGATTCTCTGATGATATAACAGCATGGCAATACTTTAGACAATTCATTGTTGATGGGTTTCTTGCTTTTGAGATCATCTACGACAATGCAGGTAAAGATATAATAGGTTTTAAAGAACTTGACCCAATCACGCTTATCCCATCTGTTGAAAAGCAAATAGACGGAAGCTTTTTGAGTACATGGATACAATACCCTCAGGATCCTAAGAAAAAAAGAGTCCTTTATGATCCGCAGGTAATTTACATATCTTATGCCAAGGGTAATTCAGTATCTAGGGTTAGTTATATAGAAAGGTTAATAAGGCCTTATAACATACTTAGAATCATAGAATATACAAGAGTTATATGGTCCGTTATGAATGCTTCTTTTAAGATGAAAATGACAGTTCCAATTGGAACAAAGTCACAACAAAAAGGAATGCAAACATTGGGTGAGCTTATGAGTATCTATAAGGAGGATATTCAACTTAATGATGATAGTGGAGAGCTTACATTTGACGGTAGGCCTAAAATACAATTCTATAAGAATTATTTGATGCCTTCTGGTGTTAATGGAACGCCAACTATAGAGCCACTTCAGATGGCTGGACCTAATCTCAATGACACAAGTCCACTTAATTACTTTTTTGATAAATTTGTTCTGGAATCTAAGGTTCCACCTTCAAGATTCCATACTCCCGACGGTGGTGGAGCTTCCACTTATTCTAATGGAGCAGAGGGTCTTGATAAGGAGGAAATAAGATTTGCTAAATTTATATCTAGACTTAGATCAGTTTATCAGGAAATTTTAGTAAAACCATTGTGGATACAGATGGTTAAGAAATACCCACACTTAGAAAAAGATTTCCTTTTTAAGAGTCAATTGGGATTAACATTTAATTCCGACAATCCTTTCGTTATAAACCAGGAGATGGAAATTCTGAAAAAAAGACAGGAATCAATTGCCGCTATGTCTGCTCTATTGGACGATGAACAGAAACCATTTTTTTCAACTGCATTCCTGGTTGAGACATTTCTTGGAATGAGTAAGGCTGATATAGATGCAAATAAAGAAGCAAAAGAAAGAAAAGAGAGAGAAGCAAAGGAGGCTGCTAAAAAAGCTGCTGGAGCTACTGGAGCGGCAGGTGGAGAAAAACAAGGTGGTGAGGAATCACCTAAAGTAACATTATAGTAACATGGCAGGATTTTTAGATTTTTTGAAACCAAACCAATCAGCGCTAGGAAATATACTAAGAAATCTTGGTGAGGTTTCCAAATTTGGGATGAAATACGACGACATGGTTGTTAGAAACTCTCAAGCAATTGGAAGAACGGAGGGACTTTTTGGGAATGATTCTGGAAGTGGATATGCTCGGGAGGATGCATATTATTGGACTGCTTCCTATCAGGATACAAAGGTAAAAAAATATATTGCATATTTCGACAAGGACTACCCAGATAAAAGAGGATACCTAAGAAAATTTTCTCTTAATGGGGAGATAGAGTATATCCTTGATATTGTGGCTGATGAGGCTATTGTTTATGATGAGAGAAATTTCTTTGCTCAGCCATCATTTGTTAATCTTGACATAAAGGACAAGGTAAAGGATAAGATGACTGAGCATTATACGAGATTGTACAATGTTTTTGGATTCCAAAATAGTGTTCTTGGCTGGCAATATTTCAGGCAGTTTATAATAGATGGATTCTTGGCCTTTGAGATTATATATGATAACAAAGGAAAGGAGATAATTGGATTTAAGGAATTGGATGCTACCTCGCTTCAACCAATAGTGGAAAAAGTTGGTCTTGATCAGTATGAACAATTCTGGGTACAGTATCCAAACAGTCCTCAGATGATAAGAAAACTTAAAAACGAGCAGGTTATTTATATTTCTTATGCCAGGGGTAATCAGGTTTCTAGAGTAAGCTACGTTGAGAGATTGGTCAGATCTTACAACATTCTTAGAATAATGGAGAATTCTAGAGTTATCTGGAATGTTATGAACTCATCTTTTAGACTAAAGTTTATTATCCCAATTGGTACCCAATCCCAAACAAAAGCGATGCAAACTCTGGGTCAATTAATGGCAAACTATAAAGAAGACATTAATATCAACGACAATTCGGGAGAACTAACAATAAATGGTAGACCCAAGGTTCAGTTTTATAAAAATTATTTATTCCCCGATAACAATGGGGTTAGTCCAACTATTGAAACATTAAATGCAAATGGTCCTGATTTTAATGTTATGGATAATGTGCTTTATTTTTTCAATAAACTTAAGATGGATTCTAAAATTCCTTATGCTAGGTTTGCTGCTAAAAATGGTACACCTGCAAATTATCAGATTGCTATAGATCAGCTGGAGAGGGACGAGATAAGATTTGGTAAATTCTTAAGAAGGCTTAGATCAAATTTTCAGGAGATACTTGTTAAACCACTTTATATACAAATGTGTCTGGATAATCCTGAGCTTTCCAAGGATAGGAGCTTTAAAGCAAACATGGGTCTTGTTTTTAATAAAGATAGTGAGTTTGAAGACATGGTTGAGCTTTCGAATTATACAAAGAGGTCAGGATTTATAGCTTCCCTTGATGAACTTAAAATTAAGGTTGGCGAGGAAGATAAACCATATTTTGATAACGATTTCTTAATTCAGAGATTTCTCGGTATGAATCCAGATCAATTGAAATTAAATAAAATGTACAAGGAAAGAGAAGCTAAGGCAGGTGTAGCACCTGCAGGCGGAGAGGCACCGGCGGCAGGAGCAGCATCTCCCGAGCCTGCTGCCGGAGCGGGCGGAGAAGCTGGGGGTGAAGCGCCACCCACAGTAACTTTCTAGTAAAATAACCTCAATAATATTTTTTTAAATCATTTTCTTTTCATATATTTGCATAAATTAAAAAAAGAAAAGACATGATAAAATACCTAAGATTATTTAGAGATTTGGAGCTATTCACAGGAAATGGTTCTCAAAAAGCAAAGCAGGATCTGATAAGATTAAATATCGATCCTGCTTTTGAGTATATGCTGAATGTGTGCTTTAACCCATTCATAACTACTAAACTTCATAAGATTGTTTTTAACGACAACATTACGGAAAACAATGATAATCTATTGGCAGATTTTTATGAGCTTGTAGAGGATCTTAAAAATGCATCTGCTGCCAATGATTCGCTCAGAAAAAGAGCAAATGCAATGATATCAACGAAAATATCAGATGATACCAAGGAGGATCTTGAACTTAGAACAATTTTGATGAAGATTTTAACTAAGAGAATGAACATTGGTGTTGGTGCAAAACTTATAAACAAGGCTTTGGACAGGGAGCTAATTCCTGATCCTTCCGTTATGCTTGCTACTGACGATCAATCATTAATAGAAAAATGGGACAAAATTTATTGTGAAGAAAAATACGATGGTGTTAGAGTTATTGCTCTTTACAAAGGAGGTGAAATTTCATTCTTTACGAGGGCATTCAATGATCTTGATGTTACCTGTCTTTCTAGGATAGCATTTGCTTTAAAGTCTGCCATGATAAACAGTGGTTTACCAGGGGATTGGTTTTTCGATGGTGAATTAACAGATTTGAATCGAAAATCAGTCAGTGGTAAGGTAACCCAAATATTAAAAGGGACAGCAAGTAAAAACATAGATGACAGCATGCTATTTAATGTTTTTGATTTTGATGAATCCGGAACTCTGGATAATGGTATAGGTATAATGGATTACTTAACCAGAAGAAAAAATCTGGAGAGAGTTATGAAATATTCAGCATCGGATTCTCCTGTTGTTCTTGCACAAATGTGGGAGCTTGAGGATGCATCTGGGGTTGCAGAGATTTATCAAAGAATAGTTGATATGGGTGGCGAGGGAGTTATCTGTAAAAGCAACTCTGTATACGACTGTTCAAGATCTAAATTATGGATAAAGATAAAAGAAGTAAATGATTGCGACCTTGAGATAGTATCATGGTATCCCGGTGAAGGTAAAAGAGAGGGCTATATAGGTGGTTTTTCATGTAGGTCAGCATGCGGTAAACTTAAAGTAAATGTGGGCTCTGGATTTAGTAATTCGTTTATTAAATCGATAAAGGGTAGCGAGGATTCATATATTGGCTCCATAATGAAAGTTAGATATAATGTTAGAATAAATGACAAAAATGGATGTGAAAGTTTATTTTTACCAAGAATGGTTGAGATTAGACCTGATAAGTATATTGCTGATAATATTGAATCTATAAAATAGTTTTTATGTTTTATGTAAATTTAGGGTCTTTTATAAAATCCTGATATATAACAGAAAAATAATTTTTATTATAATGATTATCTATAAAATAACTAATTTATTAAATGAAAAAATATACATCGGTAAGGATTCCAAGAATGATCCAAATTATTACGGGTCCGGAATTATTATTAAAAAAGCAATATTAAAATATGGAATTTCTAATTTTGTAAAGGATGTTATAGAGCATTGTGAAACCCTTGAAGTGTTGAATGACAGGGAAAAATATTGGATACGTAAGTTCGATTCGAGGAATCCTGATATAGGATACAATATTTCAGAAGGCGGAGATGGCTGTAATTTAAAAGACCTTCCTAACTACGAGGAAATTAAAAAAAGAATGGACAAATCACCGCATCTTAGAAAAAGTTATATAGAAAAATATGGCGAGACAAGAGCTTCTGAAATAATAGAAAAAAAATCAAAAACATATAAAATAAACGGAAAAACTAAGGGAGACCTGAACTCTTCTAAAAGACCTGATGTTAAATCCAAAATATCAAATAGTATTAATATTTTTATTGAAAAAAATCCGGATTTTATTCAAAAATTAAAAAATATGCAAAAAATATACGTAGAAAGTGTAAGGGGTAAAACATTTGAAGAAATTTACGGTAACGAATATTCCATAATTCTAAGGAAAAAAATTTCGGATAGCAAAATTGGGGATCTTAATCCATCAAAAAAAGACGAAGTGAGAAAAAAAATAAGTAAAAAATTATACGAGAGGATAGAAAAAAATTCGGAGGTGCCAAATTGGTTTTTTTTAAAAATTGAATCCGGTATAGAATATCCCGTTGGTAAAGGCAAGCTTAAATATTTTTGTGAATTGAATAATATATCATTAGGAAAAGTAAAATATAGACTGACAAAATCAGATATTTTTATTTTCTGTGGATGGGAGATAAGAAAAGCATAGTAAGTAATAAATTTTAATATAAGATGATACAAGATCTCTTGACAGAGAAGCTCAGACCAAAGGAGCTTAAACACATGATTTTACCCTTGAGAATATCCAAGATGTTCGAGAAGGGATTAGTCCAGAATGTACTTTTAAGTGGACCTCCTGGATGCGGTAAAACAACTTTGGCTAAAATATTAGCTGCACCATATCCTCATATTTTCATAAACATATCTGATGAGAGCTCGGTTGAGACTATCAGGGGGAAGATAAACGATTTCTGTTCAACTATATCAGTTATGGATGGACATTCGTCTAAGAAGGTTGTTATAATGGATGAGTTTGATGGTGCATCAGCACAATTCCATCAGGCATTAAGAGGAACAATTGAAAAATTTGCAGGTAATGCTAGGTTTATAGCAACATGTAATTATATTAATAAGGTTCCCGATGCAATACAGAGTAGATTTGAATTTATAGATTTTAATCCGGTTAACGCGGAGGAGGACGATTTATTGAAGCAGGAGTGGAATAAGAGGGTAAATCTTATACTTACTAAAATTGGTATATCAATCGACGCAGGTTCTTTGGATGAATTCCAGAAGAAATACTATCCCGATTTTAGATCTGCACTGAATAGAATACAATCCTGGATGATAGAGGGAACAACTGTTGTTGATTCCAAGAAGATTAGTGAATTTGGATGGTCATACGAGAACCTCTATAATATGATAGTTACATCTAAAGATCCTGTTGCAAATTACCAAAATATTGTTGGTGAATATAACGGGAAGGTTGACGAGGTGATGTCAGCATTGGGGGATGAATTTATAAACTGGATAATAAATAACAGACCGGATCTTGTCCGGATAATACCAGCTGTTATCGTTAATGTTGCGGACCATCAAGCTCAAAGAACCCAGGTAATTGATCCTATGGTATCATTATTGGCCTTGGTTTTTAAGATAGAAAAATTAATAGAATAACATGGAAAAACTTATATTGGTTGGTAAAGGCGCTTCAGGGAAGGATTATGCAAGGAAGATTCTCGAAAATTCTGGATTTGTTTATTGTGTCTCGCACACGACCCGCCCGCCTCGCGAGGGAGAAATTGATGGTGTGGATTACCATTTCATTATGGATCACGAGATGGAGGGATCAGTTTTCTATGAATCTGTTATTTTCAATGAGTGGTTTTATGGGACTTCCATGTATGAATTTAATAATTCGAATCTTTTTATAATGACGCCTTCTGGGGTTTCTAAGTTAAAACCTGAAGACAGAAAGAATTCTTTTATAGTTTATTTTGACATAGACGAGGATGTAAGAAAAAGCAGGCTTCTTAAAAGAAGAGATGCTGATATAGTAAATAGAAGATTACAAGCTGACGAGGATGATTTTAAAAACTTTGTCGACTTTGATTATAAAATAACTGACCCTGATTTCAGAATAGAAGGTGATTGGGCTGATTTAAGAAATTATAACGGAAGATTATGATATTTCCAAGTAAATCCTCCTATTCTTTTAACATCACCCTTGCAGCATCTACATATGTTCGACGGTGTAAATCCTATTTCCCTCTTTATATCTTGTAACGAATCCCAAACTTTAACAACGTTTCCGTTTGAATCAATTTGCGATACTTTTTTTGATTTTGGATGATCTTTACCAATTTTATTTTTCATTGGATGGCTTTCTCCTTTTTTTGCCGAGTTTCTCATTTTTAACTTTGTGCCTTCTGTGTGTAGGGGCATTTTATTCGGTAATTTCAGATGACCTTGTAATTTATCGGATTCATTTTTATATTCCCATATAAAACCACCGGATGTTCTATATTTGCCTGAAAGTGCTGATGATATATTCTGCTTGATTATTCCGGTTCCTTCGGAAGCCTCCTTTACCGAGTTATATTCTTTAACTATATTTTTATTTGTATCAAATTGTATGACTGGTTTGGATAGTTTATTTTTCCATCCTTGTGAGTGTTTAAAGTTTCTTTTCCTTTCCAGTGATTTTTCGGAATCTTTTTTTCCTGATGTCCCGTCACCACCATCAGTCATATTTGTTAATGTGCCCAAATTTTTATCAAATCTTCCTATTTCTTTTATTGTAAGTATTTCAAGTTCAAAAGCTTTACCCTCTGATAAATTTTCATATATGTTTTTTATTATTACACATCCCCCTCCTGATTCTATTGATTTTATTTTACTTATTTTTAAGCATTTTTTTCTATCTTTTAGTCCATTGTAACATCTATTTCCCCTGCCTTTGCCAACATAGAAAGGTTCATAATCAAATTCCATGCTGCCGTATTTATAATTGCCCGGTTTTCTTGGGTCCAGATAAATGTAGACGTAATAATTTTCCATTTGCGAAATATTTTGTTGTATATATCATATAATAATGAAACATATAATTCTTAAAAATGATAAACGTGTGTGTTGACGGAAATTATATTTTCCACAAGACTTTTGGTGTATTTGCGGGATACGGTAACGTTGATCCTGGTAAGGTTCTGAAAGATAAGAAAGATCAAGCTGCCTTTATTAGAAAAGTAGCAACTGATCTTTGCTCCTCCTTAAAGATGCTTCCGCTGGGTGGTAGATTGGTATTTACAACAGACAGTAGAAGTTGGAGAAAGGATGTTGAAATAGAGGATGGTGGATATAAATCGGGTAGAGTCAAGGATGAGGCCGTTGACTGGACTGTTTTTTTCGAACTTCTGACCGCATTTGGCAACCAGCTGGAAAAAATGGGTTTTATATTTTCCAAAAAGGAAGGTGCAGAGGGGGACGATTTGCTTATGTTTTGGGCCAATTACTTTAATGGAATAGGTGAGGATTGTTTAATTATAAGTGGCGACCATGATATGCATCAGCTTTCCAAAATGAATGACAAAGCTTGGACTGCCGTTTGGAACACAAATTCTAAAAAGAATGTGATTGCTGTGCCCATTGGTTGGGTTGAAGAGTGGCTCAATAAATCGGAGTCGATTGGAATGAGCATATTTAATATGGCATCCGCTATATCTCCTGATAAGGAAAGATTTAAAGATTTTGTTAAGAAGGTAAATGTTGAAGAGATAGAAACTCATAAATTTGTATTTAATAAGATATTGATAGGAGATGATGGGGATTCGGTACCGAGCGTATGGGAATACAAGGTTAAGGATAAGAACGGAGGAGATAAATTAATTAGATTTACTCCTGCAAAATCTGCTAAAGCTTACGAGTTATTTATGGAGAGTAAATATCGTGAATTGTCATTCTCTGAATTGATGGATAACGATGAATTTCTTACGTGGTTCAGTGGAGTTATACTTAGAACAACAAAAGACATAGACAGTAGTGATAATAGAAAAAAAGTATCCGATAATATAATAAGAAATTTTAAACTGATGTGGCTTAATCCCCATGTTATACCCGATTTTGTTAGTAGAGTGTGTTACGATGAGATCCACAGAGGAACCCAGCTTCCTAGAAAATCTATAACAATAGATAGAATTAAAATATTAGACGGTACCGACTGGGCTTCCACCACATACCAACCTAAAGGATTTGATCCATTTGAAAACTTTATTTAATTATGCAGCTTTTTGATATTGTAAAAAATATATTTTCTCCGAATAAAAAGAATTGGGATGCTGTTGGACAAATAGATAAGTCTAGAAATTTTTTCATGATTAATCGGATAATGGCAATCCAATTCCCATTACAGGCTAATCAATTCAATAAATTGAAAGTTGCTCCTGTTCCCGTTGTGGATTGGTGGAGATCGACACTTTCCCATAGATTTACAAAAAGTCCAAATTGGGTATTTACCAAAACTAAAAAAAAGCAGGAGGATAAGAAAACTGAGAAGATTTTTGATTTTAGCGAGACTGAGGATTTCATAAGGGAGAAATATAGGATAAGCAAAAAAGATCTGATTCAGATAAAAGAATTCTATCCGGATAAATACAGTGCATGGGTTTCTGATATATCAGAGCAAATGGGTCTAAAAAAATAAAAATCCGATGAAAAAAGAAGACATTAAGATCATTGACAAAGTATTAGCTAGCCTAGATTGGGATTCAATCTACGAGGTTAATAAATGCTTTAAACACGGTGTTGGAGACGGGGTTTCCGCTATACCAGGTATTAAAAGAAAAAATTACTCCGATTCAATAACCAAAAATGACATCAAAAATGAGCTTAAGTGTCTTGTTAAATTTGTTATTGAAAATGATATACCCGAGTTGATTTATGGGTATTGGATGATATTCTGGAATAATTCGGAATGGGCTGATGTATATCTAAATAAATTGAGAGACGAAGCTGTGGATGAGGACGAGGATGATATAATAGGTGATATTGAAGTTGGTTCCACATTAGAAGTGATATACTCCCCACAAAGAATATATCTTAATGTCAACACCCAAAAGGTCGGCGAGAATATTGATTCTGACGAGGACACTTTAAATAAGATGTTAAAGAAAGCTCTTGCTAGTGAAAATTTTGAATTGGCATCCAAGATAACGGAGCTTATAAAATTCCAAAATAATCAGGCTCAGGAGGGATAAATAGTGTATGAAACATATAATACCTATAAACGAATTCGACGCTGGTGTTTTTGGTGACACTTACGGATATGGTGGGGCAAACGGCGTAATGAAAATAAATTATAAGCCATTCTCTGATTTATCCATAGAGGTTGGTCAGGATCCCAATATGAAAACTGATGTTGATGGATCAGAGTTTAAAATTGGAGACACTGTTGTTGCACAAAAGCTTAAATCCAAAAAAGAGGTCATTGGTACAATTGTTAGATCATTCAGAAATCCTGATAATCAGCAGTACCGATACTTTGTGCAGGTTTATAACAAGGGAAAGGAAACGGAGAAAGTTGTGGAGGTTAAATCTGATTCTATAAGATTTGCGGAGGGTGGTCAGCATGGAAATATGCAACAGAAAGCAAAAATCCAAAATAATAAAGCGGTTGATAAAGCTTACAACTCTCAAACTGTCTATAGTTCTAGCGATTTAGGTATAGAAACAACTGGAGGTTAATAAAAAAAGGAAACCTATTCATTAAATCCTGATATAATTGATAAATTAATCTTATGATATTAGGAACAAATCAATTAAGCATATCCTATTTGGGTTTACCAAATGGTAAAATTAATGAGATCAAAAAAATATCATCTTATAGTGATATATTTGATCTCATTTTTTATTTATGCGAGATTAATAAATCTCTTTCAGCAAAGATGGTTTGTATTAATGTAAACGAGCTTGAATTAACCAGTGATTTTCTAAATGACACATTGGAGGAAGAAACCCCTGAAATTTCCGAGATTATAAATTCTATAGTTTTTCTACTAAAGAGAGAAGACATGAGAATTTCTTTTTTTGTTGGGAAGGATTATTTTTTGGGTAGCCAGATAGAAGAAATTAGAAAAACATCAATAGTTGTTATCAATAAGATCTCCACCATACTAGATGCTATAGGTGTTAAATATCCATCCATAGTTATTAGGGTTGGATCCGCTTATGGAAACAGAAAAAAAACAATGAGTGATTTCTGCTCACGTGTTCTACTGTTGGATAAAAAGGCTAAAGAAAAGCTTGTGGTAATGAATGACGAAAAACCTAGTTTATTTTCTATAACTGATTTGCTTTCTGGAGTTTATTATGAGTCTGGAATACCTATATGCTTTAGATTTCTGCCACATCAATTTAATGACGGTGGGCTATCAATAAGGGAAGCCCTTTTTCTGGCATCCTCAACTTGGAGGATAGGAACTAAACCTTTCTTTTTCTATTCCGAATCTGTAGAAATAGACCAGAACGGTAAATCGCTTTCTCCAGCTCCTTCCTCCGCATTAACAAGAAGGATTCCAACATTTGGACTAGATTGTGACATTATAATAGATTCTCCGGCTAGAGAAAATTGTTATCTAAATTATTTAAAATCATACAGGGCATTGCCACCCATAGTTATTAATAAATCACCTAAGAAATAAATTTGTAAATTTTGTAATTATGTTAAGAAGAGAAGAAATTGAAAAACTACTTTATTTT
>Ga0136642_1000548_pt1 | contig 19118 bp, 15 predicted proteins | sample LowCatLa1302831Y_FD_115313 | JGI IMG/M metagenome (GOLD analysis project Ga0136642, IMG submission 115313) | Freshwater microbial communities from Lower Cathedral Lake, Yosemite National Park, California, USA - 13028-31Y | ecosystem: Environmental > Aquatic > Freshwater > Lake ... | reverse complement strand
CCAGAGTCTGCACACCAACGGTTTCGACGAGGCCCTTGGTCTGCCGACGGAGCAGGCCGCCAAGTTGGCACTGCGAACCCAGCAAATTGTTGGCTACGAATCAGGAATCGCCGATACGGCCGACCCCTTAGCCGGGTCGTACTTCGTTGAGTCCCTCACTGACGAGATTGAAGAACTCGCTACCGACTACATCAAGCGAATCGACGAGATGGGTGGCGCAGTAGCTGCTATCGAAGCCCGCTTTATGCAGGACGAGATCGAAACGGCCGCCTACGACTTCGCTCGGTCCGTTGACCGCGGTGAGAAGGTCGTGGTCGGCGTGAACAAGTTCAACGAAACGACGAACCAGAAGAACGATGTCTTCCCGGTTGACGTGGAGCAGCAGCGCGCTCAGGAGAAGCGAGTGCGCGAGCTCAAGCTCCGCCGCGACAATGCCGCCGTTACTGCGGCGTTGGAAGAGTTGGCAACGGCGGCTCGTGGTTCGAGCAACTTGCTCTACCCAATGAAGACCGCACTCTCACGCATGGCGACTCTCGGCGAAGTGGCCGATACGCTCCGCGGCGAGTTCGGCGTCTACCAGCCGAGCTAGGAACTAGCGGGCGATTGGCTCGCTGTAGTGAATAACGTAGGGCTTTTCTGAGTAGAAGAGATGCGTTGCGGCCCTCCACTCTTCAAAAAGTGGCGAAGTACGGAAGCCTTCCATGTGCACCTCGACGCTGTCCCACTTCACAATCAAGACGTAGTTGAGACTCTCAACGACACGGCGCACCTCGGCCCCGTGGCATCCAGGTGCCGACTCGATGATGGCGAAAGCCTTGGCCATCGCTGATTCAAACTCGTCCTCTCGGCCCTCAGTAATGGTGAGCCAGGCGTGTTCGAGAATCATTGCGTAATCCGTTCAAGTAGTCGGGTACGTAGTGGAACATCGAGTGCGGTGTCCACGGCCGTCATGGCCATAATCATGGCCCCTTCGAGAACAGCCTGGTCGGCCGACGGGGTGATGCACGAAGCGGTGAACTCGGGCTGGTGGTTCGATGCTCCGTTGGTCTCAATCTTGATAAGAGGGTGAATCGATGGGGTCACCAAGGAGACGTTCGCCATATCAGTAGAGATCGTTGGCTTTGTAACGCCTTGGTCATCGAGTTCGAAGGTGCGCCCAAAGCGTTCCGCGTTGGTCCGGTAGTGCTTCAAGATGTCACCATCGGAAATCATGTGTGTGAACTCGTGGCCGAGAACGTCGATTTCGTAACTGGTGTCGGTGGCCAGGGTGGCCGCTTGGAAGCACTTGTCCACACGTGTGCGGAGCTCGTTGAGTCGTTCGATATTGATGGAGCGACACATGAACTGGGCGACCGATTTAGCGGGGATGATGTTGGCGAATGATCCACCGGTCTTAACCATGTGGTGCACCTGGTCGCCGGGGCGCAGTTGTTGCCGTAGGAGTCCGATTGCGACCTGAGCCAAAGTCAGGGCGTCAACGGTATTGCGACCCTCCCACGGAGCAGCCGAGGCGTGAGCCTCCTTGCCAAAGAAGGTCAATTCGAAACCCACAACGGCGAGGCACTGTGCTTCGAGTCGTTCGGTCGGCCAGGGGTGGACCATCATTGAGAGGTGAACATCGTCGAAGAGTCCGGCGTTGATCATGTCAACTTTGCCGCCGCCACCCTCTTCGCTCGGCGTTCCCAAGATCACAATCGTGGCATCTAATTCGTCGGCAATCTCACCCAATGCCAGGGCCGCCCCCACGGATGAGGAGGCGATGATGTTGTGACCACAGGCGTGACCGACGTCAGGCAGAGCGTCGTATTCCGCACAAAGCGAGATTCGGAGTGCGCCCGAACCCTTGGTGGCCCGAAAGGCAGTCTCGAGTCCCGCGATAGGTCGTTCGACGACAAAGCCGTGACTAGCCAGCAGGGCTGTGGTGACTTCGGCCGCGTGATACTCCTCGTAGCCAATTTCGGGGTGAGCGTGAATGTTGTGGCTTAGCGCCAGAAGTTCAGCCTCTACCGCCGAAACGGAGCCGCGAATCCGATCGTGGAGACTCATTCAATAACCACAACGACGTCACCGGCTGAGACACCGTCACCGGCCGCCACCTTGACCTCTTTGACCACGCCGGCCTTGTCGGCGTTCACGGCGTTTTCCATCTTCATGGCTTCGAGAATGACGACGGTCTGACCGACCTCGACGGTGTCGCCTACGGCTACGGAAACCTTGACGATTGTCCCTTGCATCGGTACAACCACGGCACCCGATCCCGCACCAGCCACGCTGGCGCCACCACCTCGACGGGGTGAGGCCTTGGTGGCCGCGGGGGCTGCGGTGCCTACGACCTCGGGGAGCCACAGGTTGACATTGATTCGGCGTCCATCGACTTCGGCCGTAACCGAGCGACGCACAAGTGCCTCGCCTTCGTCGCCGACAGCACTAGGAGTGGCCACGATGCCAGAAAGGTCCAAGATCTCTTCGACCCACTTCGTGGAGTGAATGCCCTCGACGAAGTCGGGGTGTTTCAAAATCGCCACGTCGGCTGGCAACGTCGTTGCGATGCCCTCGATCACGGTCTCTTCGATGGCTCGCAGTAAGCGGCGGCGGGCCCGGTCGCGGTCGGGGCCCCAGACAATCAGCTTGCCAACCAAGTTGTCGTAGTACTGACTGATGGTGTCGCCTTCGGCATAGCCGGCGTCGAGGCGAACGCCAGGTCCGCTGGGCTCGCTGAAACGAGTGATCGTGCCTGGGGAGGGAGTGAACCGTCCACCGGTGGGGTCCTCGGCGTTGATGCGAACTTCAATGGCGTGGCCCCGGCGTTCAATGTCTTCTTGACCGAAGGGAATCGCTTCGCCGGCAGCGATGCGAAGTTGCCACTCCACGAGGTCGAGTCCGGTGACGAGTTCGGTCACGGGGTGTTCAACCTGGAGGCGAGTGTTCATTTCGAGGAAGTAGAACTCGCCATCCTGGAAGAGGAATTCCACGGTGCCGGCATTGACGTACCCGCAGGCCCGGGAGACCTTGACGGCCGCTTCACCCATTGCGCGGCGGACATCGTCAGGGAAGTTTGGCGCCGGAGACTCTTCAATCAACTTCTGGTGACGACGCTGGGCGGAGCAATCGCGCTCACCGAGCCACAGCACATTGCCGTGCGTGTCGGCCAAGACTTGCATTTCAACGTGGCGGGGCCAGGTGAGGTAGCGCTCGACGTAACACTCGTCACGTCCGAAGTAGCTCAGCGCTTCACGCTTGGCACTCTCGAGGAGTTCGGCGGCCTGGTCGGCCGAGTGGACGACCTTCATACCGCGACCACCGCCGCCGTACGCGGCCTTGATGGCGACGGGCCAACCGAACTCGTTGCCAAAGGCGATTACTTCATCGCCGCTAGTCAACGTCTCGTTGCGGCCTGGTACACCGGAAACACCGGCGGCCTGTGCAGCAATACGTGAAGAGATCTTGTCGCCCATGACTTCGATGGCTTCGGGTGGCGGCCCAATGAAGGTCACGCCACGCGCGGTGATCGCGCGAGCAAAGTCAGTGTTTTCTGAGAAGAAGCCGTAACCGGGGTGAACAGCGTCAGCACCCGAGCGCTCAATGATGTCCAGAATGGCCTCGGTGTTGAGGTAGCTCTCAGCAGCCGTCTGGCCGCCAAGGGCGTAGGCCTCATCGGCGAGGCGGACGTGCATCGCTTCGCGGTCGAGTTCGCTGTAGACCGCCACGGTGGCGATACCCATTTCACGACACGTACGAATCACGCGGACGGCAATTTCGCCGCGATTGGCAATCAAGACCTTCTCTAGCACCAGTTCTCCTCGCCTACTTAGACCTATATTTTTACCACTGGCACTGAAACTCTAGAGTTTGGTCTATGGATTCCATTCTCTGGCAGATTCGCGAATTTGCCGAAATCGACTCAACGAATACCTATCTGGCAAAAGAAGCCCAGTCTGGTGCGCTCGAAGGGGTTGTCGCCCGTGCAGATTTCCAGTCGGCCGGGCGCGGAAGGCTGGACCGATCGTGGGAGGCCCCCCGAGGTGCTTCCTTGTTGGCGTCGATTCTGCTCCGCCCAATGGTCCCGCCAGCGCAGCGATTCTTGGTCTCGGCCGCGGTCGCTCTCTCGGCACGAACAGCGCTTACTCGCCTCTGTGGCCTCCAGCCCGCACTCAAGTGGCCTAACGACCTAGTCGTGGGGGACCGCAAGCTCGGCGGACTGCTAAGTGAGGTCGTAGGTGATGGTGCGGGCTACGTCGTTGGGATTGGTGTCAATCTCCAGTGGCCCGGACCCGAGGGTGTTGGTGGCACGTGCGTGCTCGACGAGATTGGCGTGTCGATCGAACCACGAGCCATGCTCGACATCACCGTGGGTGAGCTGGGACGCCGTCGACCGCTCCTTGATTCTGTGGATGGCCGTACTCAACTACACGAGGAACTAGTGGGCGCACTCGCGACCTTGGGCCAAACGGTGCGAGTGGAGCGTACCGATGGTTTCATCACTGGAACGGCCGTCTCACTCGAATTCGACGGAACGTTGATCGTGGCGACCACGGAAGGTAACGAAGCGGTGCGCTACGGCGACATCGTTCATCTCCGGCGCGCGGAGATGTCGTGATCAAGGTCCTCGTAACGGGCGCGGCCGGTCAGGTGGGCCAAGACCTCATGGACGTTTTGGCGGGCATCACTCCACCCGGTGGCGACGTCTCGTTTCAACCCGACGGTGTCGGTGTGGGCACTGATGAGTTCAGTGTGATGGGTTTGACGCACCACGACCTTGACGTCACCGAATCACAAGCCGTTCGTCGGACCGTGGGTATGGTTCGCCCCGACATCATCATCCATCTCGCGGCCTACACCGCCGTCGATAAAGCCGAGAGCGATGTCGAAACCTGCTTTGCCGTTAACGAAGTCGGAACCGGCAATCTCTCGGACGCAGCCTTTGAGTTTGGGGCCAGATTGATTGCTGCCTCAACGGACTACGTCTATGACGGCCTCAAGGGTGACACGTACGTGGAGACCGACGCCACTCATCCCATTGGCGTCTACGGGCGCTCCAAGTTGGCCGGCGAACTGCGCTGCCGCCCGCAGGACACGATTGTGCGCACTTCGTGGGTCATGGGATTGCGAGGGCGCAACGTCCTGCATGTCATTGCTGATCGGGTCGCTCGTCATGAACCGGTCCGCTTCGTCACCGACCAGGTGGGTACTCCCACGTTCTCGGCCGATCTCGCTCGGACACTCGCGACGTTTGCGCGTCAACCACTCGGTGGCATTTGGCACGTGGCAAATCGTGGAACGACATCGTGGTTTACGGTGGCCGAGACGGCCGCTCGTAAATTCGGTGCTCCCGAAGGTTTCGTCATACCAGTCGTGACCGAAGAACTCTTACCAACACCCGCGGCCACTCGCCCGCCACGCAGTGATCTGTCGACACAAAAGTGGGAGTCGGCCGGCTTCCAGTCAATGCCCGAATGGACGGCCGCTCTCGCCCGATTTGTGGCCGACCGGCACTAAGGTTTGTCGACATGTCCCTGCTCGAGTCCACTTTCCAAACGGTGGCTCATCCCGAGCGCATCGCGGTCATTGGTGCCGGGTACGTCGGAATCCCAACTGCAGTAACGCTGGCCCATTTTGGCCACAGCGTGATCATTGCCGAACGGGATGAATTTCGCCGTGAATCAATTCGTTCCGGTCGCTCGCCCATTTTGGAAGAGGGGCTCGAGGACGTCCTGGCCGCAGTAGTGAAGTCAGGCCAGCTCGAGGTGACCGACGACGCGGTCAAGGCTGTTGCAGGAGCCAAGTTCGTCTTTCTCTGCGTGGCCACACCCATGGACGACGATGGTCGAGCCAACCTCTGGTTTGTTGACTCAGTGTCGCGAGAGATCGCCCATGCGCTTCGTGACGACGCCATTGTCGTCAACAAGTCCACCGTGCCCGTTGGCACGATGGAGCGCGTGACCTCAATTATTGGTCGGTCCGGCGTTCGAGTTGTTTCCAACCCCGAATTCCTCCGCGAAGGGACTGCCCTTGGAGACTCTCTCAAGCCAGATCGCATTGTGGTTGGTGCCGAGGACCGGGAGGCGGCCCAGAACGTGGCTCAGTTGTTTGCCTCCACTGGCGCTCCCGTTGTCGTAACGGATGCCACGACTAGCGAGCTCATCAAATATGCCTCGAACGCATTCTTAGCAACCAAGCTCTCCTTTATCAATACGATGTCGCGCCTCTGTGACCAGCTCGGTGCAGATGTTGCTGACCTCGTGCGTGGCATGGGAAGTGACCATCGAATCGGCTTTCCGTTTCTAAACCCCGGTCCGGGCTGGGGCGGCTCGTGCCTCCCGAAGGACACCTCCGCGCTCGTGGCCATCGCGTCCGACGCGGGACTTTCTCTCGACGTCGTTCGCGCCGCCATTGAATCCAATGCGGCCCAGCAGCGGCACATCGTGACCCAAGTGGCTGCCATGGTGGGTGGCTCGCTGTCTGGCAAAACCGTTGCGGTGCTGGGCCTGACCTTTAAGGCCAATACCGGCGATCGTCGAGACTCTCCGGCGCTCCAAGTTGCCGAGTTGCTCCTTGCCGCCGGGGCCCGCCTTCAAGCCTTTGATCCAACAGTCTCCGCTGACGACTCCTCTAGCGATGTCGCCAACCTTGGGGTCTGCGCCACGCTCGAAGAGGCCGTGGTTGGTGTTGACGTCACTATTGTTCTCACTGAATGGGCCATGTTTAGCTCACTCGAGTGGAGTCGACTGGTCCCCACGATGGCTCAACCGTGTATCTACGACGCCCGCGGCGTGGTGGACCTCGAGGCGGCCCGTGCCGCTGGGGCCACGGTTCGGAGCACCGGGCGATCATGAATATCGCTGTCACGGGTGGAGCCGGCTTCGTCGGGTCTCACCTCGTGGATGCGCTTCTGGCGCGCGGCGACTCGGTCGTGGTCTTTGACGACCTTTCGACTGGAACTACTGAAAATCTCGCTGATGCTTTAGCCAGTGGTCGCTGTGAATTGCGGGTGCAGGACGTTTCGCAGGGCATCACCTGCGATATCGAAGTGCGAGAGGTGTACCACCTAGCGTCACCCGCGTCTCCACCGGCCTATCTTGCCCGCCCACTCGAAACTTTGGCGGTGGGCTCAGAGGGCACGCGCCACGCTCTGGAATTGGCGCGTCGCGACGGGGCCAAATTTCTGCTGGCGTCAACGTCGGAGGTCTACGGCAATCCGATTGAACACCCACAACGTGAATCGTATTGGGGCAACGTCAATCCTGTCGGGCCCCGAAGTGTCTATGACGAAGCCAAGCGGTTTGCTGAGGCTCTCTCGACGGCTTACCGCCGCACCCACGGGCTCCCCGTGGCGATTGTGAGGATTTTTAATACGTTCGGCCCACGACTCGCCGAGGGTGACGGTCGCGTCGTTTCAAATTTCATCTGCCAGTCGCTGCGCGGTGAGGCCCTCACCGTCTACGGCACGGGCGATCAGACTAGAAGCCTCTGTTACGTCAGCGATCTCGTGCGTGGTTTGCAGTTGGCCTGCGCTGCGTCATTCGGCGAGCCCATCAATCTTGGAAATCCCCACGAGATGACGGTGTTAGAGATTGCGACACTCATTCATCGGGTCACTGGTTCGTCGAGCGACGTAATTCATCAGCCACTTCCGCAAGACGACCCGACTCGCCGCCGACCTGATATTGAGCGTGCGGCCACCGTCCTCGACTGGTCTCCCGAGATTGACGTCGCCACGGGAATCGAGATGGCGGTGGCGTACTTCGCCAAGCAACTCGGACTCCGGTAGTTCGCTATGCATCAGGTCAGTGCGGTTGTTGTTGATTACTTTGCCGGAGATGATTTGGTGACATGTGTCGACTCGCTTCGTCGCGAGGGAGTCGAACGCATTGTCGTTGTCGACAACAGTATGCAGGGTGCGAGCGCCGCGGCGCTCGCGGGTCACGACGTCGTTCTCGTAGACACCACGGTCAATGCCGGTTACGGCCGAGGGATGAATCGTGGCGTTGCCTTCGCGGGGGAATGCACCTACCTCCTACTTTCCAACCCCGATGTCCAGGTCCACCCCCACGCCGTGGAACGGCTCCTCTCATTTATGGAGAACAATCTCGATGTCGGTATTGCCGGACCGACGATTGTCAATAGCGCCGGAGCGACGTATCCGTCGCTGCGTATCTTTCCCAATGTCTTGCTCGCTGGACTACACGCACTCTTAGCTCCACTATGGGGTGGTAATCCCTTTACGAAGCGTTACCGATCACCGGGCCGCAACGGCCAGGTCGATTGGGTGAGCGGCGCGTTTTTTATCACTCGAACGACTGCCTTCCAGGCCGTGGGTGGATTTGACGAGCGGTACTTCATGTTCGCCGAAGATATGGATCTCTGCTGGCGTCTGCAAGTGGCCGGCTGGCGCGTCGCGGTGGTGCCTGAGGCCACGGTGACCCATATTGAGGGTGTTTCGCGGGCTCGAGCGCCTCGGGCCATGGTGCGGGCCCATCACGTCAGCGCCCTGCGATTCGAGGCCCGCACGGCCCGTGGAGCTCGACGCCTGCTGCTGCCACTGGCGGCCTGTCTGCTCGGGTTGCGGTTTCTCGTCCTCTCAATCTTTTCTTCTCGGACGCCTCGTCGCTGACGACGTAGAATAATTCTGGTTGCGGGCAGGCTGTGGTTGAAAGTCGATGCCAGTCGCGGGCAAAACGACCCACGTAAGGCGTCTTGTGGACGCTGAGCATGGCGCGGTTTAGAAGTAAGTCCTGCCTTTGTGTCATCAAATGGGTGGCGTGAAGTGTTGGTGAAGTGAGTGAATCGGTCCGCGGAGAGCAGTCTCTGCTGCTTCGGACCCACTCGGACACCACTGCAGGCGAGTGTGGGGTCAAAGACCAGGTCAGCTGCCCGCAACCAAGACGCCCATTGAGGGCAGGTAGGGTTACTACGACTATGAGCCTCCTAAGTAAGGTCCTTCGCGCTGGTGAAGGCAAGCGAGTTCGCCAACTCCAAGAACTGGTTGCGCCCATTAATGCCCTCTCCGACGAGATGGCGGCGCTCAGTGATGCCGCGCTGCAAGCCAAGACCTCAGAATTTAAAGCCCGTTTCGCAGACGGTGAAACGCTCGACGATCTACTGATTGAGGCCTACGCCGTTGTCCGCGAGGCGGCAACTCGCGTCCTCGGCCAGCGCCACTATGACGTCCAGCTCATGGGTGGTATGGCGCTGCACTTTGGGTGGATTGCCGAAATGAAGACTGGTGAAGGCAAGACTTTGGTCTCCACGCTGCCGGTCTATCTGAATGCCCTCGGTGGCGAAGGCGTGCACGTCGTCACGGTGAACGACTATCTCGCTGCACGTGACGCCGAATGGATGGGCCGCCTGCACCGTTGGCTGGGGCTCACGGTCGGTCGAGTGGGCCCCGATGTCGACGACTTCGACACCAAGCGAGCGGCGTACGCCTGTGACGTGACCTATGGCACAAACACTGAACTGGGTTTTGATTACCTCCGCGACAACATGGCCCGCTCGTTGGAGCAGATGGTCCAACGAGGCCACAACTTTGCGATCGTCGACGAAGTGGACTCGATCTTGATTGACGAAGCCCGTACGCCATTGATCATCTCCGGCCCGGCCGACGACGTCACAAAGCTTTATTACCAGTTCGCTTCCATCGTGCGCACGCTGACGCGTGAAAAGGACTACGAAGTCGACGAAGAGAAGAAGACCGTAATTCCTACGGAGTCGGGTATTGAAAAAGTAGAGCGCGCCCTCGGGGTTACGAATCTCTACGACGCCGTATCGACGAACTATGTTCACCAGCTGACTCAGGCGCTTCGGTCGAAGGAACTCTTCCATCGCGACAAGGATTATCTGGTCGACGGTGGCGAGGTGAAAATCATTGATGAATTCACCGGCCGCACACTCGATGGTCGTCGCTGGAATGACGGACTCCACCAGGCTGTTGAAGCCAAAGAACGCGTCCGGATCCAAGACGAGAATCACACCTGGGCCAGCGTTACTCTCCAGAACTACTTCCGTCTCTACGGCAAGCTCGCTGGTATGACCGGTACTGCTGAGACCGAAGCGGCCGAGTTCGGTACTACCTATGGCCTAACGGTCGTGCCGATTCCGACGCACCGTCCGCCGCAGCGCGACGATCGCCCTGACTTGATTTTTAAGACCGAAGAGGCCAAGTTCGCAGCCATTGTGGAAGAGGTCGTAGACCGCAATGCGGCCGGTCAGCCCGTACTACTCGGTACGGCTTCGGTTGAAAAATCAGAACTCCTCTCGAAGGCCTTTGCCCAAGCTGGGATTGCCCACGAAGTCCTCAACGCCAAGCAACACTTCCGCGAAGCGGAGATTGTCTCGCAGGCCGGTCGTATTGGTGCCGTGACCGTGGCGACCAACATGGCGGGACGTGGTGTGGACATCATTCTCGGTGGCAACTCTGAGGGCCTTGCACAACGCGATGTGCAGGCTGAAGGTTTTCAGCCTGGCGCCGAAGGCTACGACGAAGCTCTGACGGCCTCTCTTGCCAAGTGGAAGCCAATCTGTGACGCCGAAGGCATAAAGGTACGAGAATCCGGAGGTCTCTACGTTCTCGGTACGGAACGCCATGAGTCTCGCCGAATCGACAACCAGCTCCGTGGTCGCAGTGGTCGTCAGGGAGATCCCGGAACGAGTCGTTTTTACCTGTCCCTCGAAGACGAGTTACTCCGCCTCTTCGCTACGGGAGCTATCAGCTGGGTTATGGATCGCACCATGCCAGACGATGAGCCGATCGAGGCCAAGATGGTCACCAAGGCGATTGAACGTGCGCAAAACACGGTCGAGGGCCGAAATGGCGAAATTCGTAAAGACGTTCTGAAGTACGACGAAGTAATGAATGAGCAGCGCAAGGTTATTTATGGCCGCCGTTATCAAATCCTCGAGGGAGAAGACCTTCACGAGCGGGCCTTAGAGCTCATCGCCGACAAAATGGCGGAAGTTGTGGCGATTCACTGCGCCGATGAATATGCCGAAGAGTGGAACGTCAGCGACATTGTCCTCGCCACTCGCAACTACTACCCAGCCACGGTGACGGAGGCTCAGGTAGCGGCGCTATCCGACCGAGATGAACTCGAAGAGTTGCTCGTTGAAGATGCTCTCAACTTTTACAAGAACAAGTGCGAAGGGTATTTGGGCGAAGGTGGCATGGCGGAGGCTATTGAGCGAGACGTTATGTTGCAGATTCTTGACCAACGCTGGCGCGACCACCTCAGCAACATGGACCACCTGCGCGATGGCATCCATTTGCGGGCCATGGCTCAGCAAGATCCGCTCGTGGCGTGGCAGCGTGAAGGTTTTGCGATGTTCGAACAGCTCTTGACCGCGGTGGACGACGACTTCGTTCGGTTCATTACGCATATCGAAACTATTGCGGCACCCTCGAATGACAGTGCCCTCAATGGTGCGGTGACCAATGTGGACGCCGCCCCCGTGGAGTCTTCGAATGTCCCCAATCCCTCCGGACCGGCCCCCAAAGAGACTGGTGGCGCCAAGGAGAAAATAGGTCGTAACGACCCCTGCTTCTGCGGTTCCAGTAAGAAGTTCAAGCAGTGCCATGGCCGACCCTAAGGCCGAAGGCGCCCTTCGCGACGCGACTACTGCCCTGGCTGACCTCACCCGCCGGTGGCGTGCAGCCGAAGACTATTTAAAGATCCCTGCACTTCGCGCTAGGCACGCAGTGCTGACCGAGCAGGCCGCTGATCCAAACCTATGGGATGACCAAGACCGGGCACGCTTGGTGACAACAGAACTCGGGCGTGCCGGAGTGGCTCTTGAGGAGTTCGATGGCCTCGGCACTCAGATTGAAGATGGTGAAGTACTCATCGAATTGGCGCGCGAATCACTCGCAGCGGGTGATGCATCGATGGTCTCCGAACTCAACGACACCGTTGAGCAGATTACCTCGGCCATCGAATCTCTGGAGCTTCAAAGTCTGCTGTCCGGTCAGTATGACGAATGCGATGCCATCTTGGAGTTTCACGCTGGCGCTGGCGGTACGGACGCTCAGGACTGGGCGGAAATGCTGCTGCGGATGTACAGCCGCTGGGCTGAACGTCGGGGTTTCGAAGTAGAAGTTGATGAAGTCTCCCAAGGTCAAGAGGCTGGAATCTTGTCGGCCACGGCGATTGTTAAGGGTCGCTTTGCGTTCGGGTGGCTTTCGGCCGAGCGCGGTGTTCATCGACTCGTTCGAATTAGTCCGTTTGACTCTCAATCTCGCCGGCAAACGAGTTTTTCTAGCGTAGAGATCACGCCCCTCCTCACTGACGCCAGTGGCGATGTCACGATTGAAGACAAAGACCTTCGCGTTGACACCTATCGCGCTTCGGGTGCTGGGGGCCAGCACGTTAATAAAACAGATTCTGCTATTCGCCTAACTCACTTACCGACCGGCATCGTTGTTAGTTGTCAAAATGAGCGCAGCCAACATCAAAATCGCGCCAGGGCGATGCAGATTCTCGAGTCCAAAATTGCTGAACGAATTCGCGCCGAGCAGAAAGCGACCCTCGAGTCAATAACTGGCGAGCGCGGCGAAAACGCGTGGGGAAGTCAGATTCGTAGTTACGTTCAAGCCCCTTATCAATTGGTCAAGGACCACCGCACTGATCACGAATCGGGCAATGTGGAAGCGGTCCTAGACGGTGACCTCGACTCCTTTATGGAAGCGGAACTTCGACGACAACGGACTCGTTCCGCCTAATTTCCCAGTCTCTATTGGCGCAAAATTGAGGGATATCAGGGGTAGGGTGTTTACGTAATCGGTAGCCGGATTTCCGCTAAAGCCGAATAGGCCCGCTAAGGAGGTGTCATGATTCGTTTCGAGGACGTCAGTAAGACATATCCCAATGGCACCGTGGCGCTCAAGAACGTCTCGGTTGAGATCAGTAAGGGAGACTTCGTCTTCTTGGTCGGATCTTCTGGTTCGGGTAAGACCTCTTTTCTGCGCCTTGTGCTGCGTGAGGAACTGCCCGATAGTGGGGCAATCCACGTTTCGGGCAAGAATGTGTTGAAGATGCCGAAATGGCGAGTCCCGTATCTGCGCCGCAATATCGGTTGCGTATTTCAGGACTTCCGACTCCTGCCCAACAAGACCGTCTTCGAAAATGTCGCATTCGCCCTAGAAGTCATTGGTCGACCCACCGAAACCATCAAAAACCAGGTGACCCAGGTCCTGGATGTGGTCGGTCTTGCGGATAAGGCCGACAACCTGCCCAGCGAGCTCTCCGGTGGCGAGCAGCAGCGCGTGGCTGTGGCTCGAGCATTCGTAAACCGCCCAATTCTCCTGCTGGCCGACGAACCAACCGGCAACCTTGACCCCGCGAATTCGGAAATCATCATGCAGTTGCTAGAGCGCATCAACAAGGCCGGCACCACCGTAGTAATGGCGACTCACGACAAGGGTCTGGTTGACCGGATGCGTAAGCGCGTCATTGAAATGGTTGATGGTGAGCTGGTCCGCGACGAGAGCCGCGGACTCTACGACACCGAAGTGACCACGGGGTTTTAAATGCTGAGCTTCTTTAGATACACCCTGCGCGAGACGGGCACCAACTTGTGGCGCAACCGCCTCATGACGGTTGCTGCGATCTTGACGGTGACGGTTTCGTTATTCCTTGTTGGCGCGGCACTAATGCTCAAGCAGAGCGCTTCCCAGGCTTCAAGCCATTGGCAGCAGGGAACACGAGTCACGATTTGGATGAAGCCCACCGCATCACAGGCTGAAGTCACGGCCGTCGACTCGCAGCTCCAGACTCTTCCCTTTGTAAAGAGTTGCACCTTCTATACCCAACAGCAGGACTACGAAGAGGCCCGCAGACTTCTCCCACAGTCCGAGTTTTCTGTGCTTCAGTCCAGCGATATGCCATCCTCATTCCGCTGCACGCCAACGTCACCGAACAACGTCTTCGTAGTCGAGACGAGTTTCACGGGACAGCCGGGCGTTCTGACTGTTACGGCGCCCGAGCAGCAGGTGCGTCAGATGGAGAAAGTCATCCGCATTGCCCAGTGGGTCTTCGTGGGTCTCGCAGGCATTTTGCTGATCTCGGCAACTGTCTTGATTCTGAACACGATTCGAATGGCCATCTTTGCTCGTCGTCGAGAAGTAGCGGTCATGAAGCTTGTCGGTGCTACCAACTGGTTCATCCGGATTCCATTCATTAGTGAGGGCTTCTTCCAGGGGCTCATTGGCTCAGGACTCGCCGTTGGCTTCCTGGCGGTATTCCAAGCCTGGTACCCACTGCCGGTGCTCTTCCGCCTCTCCACCACGGCATTTATAGGATCGGCTTCGGTGGTTGCGTTTCTCGGAGTTTCGATCGGCTCGATTGGCTCAGCGTTGGCTATTCGTCGATTCCTCGACGTCTAGTTCTCGTTTTCGAATTCAATCGCTAACGAGTTAACGCAGTAGCGCAAGCCTGACTCTGTAGGTCCGTCATTGAAAACGTGACCGAGGTGGCCCCCACATTGAGAGCAGAGTATTTCGATGCGAACCATGCCTAACGTGACATCTCGCCGCTCGAGAACGGTACCCGGAACACACTCATCAAAACTGGGCCACCCGCACCCGGAGTCAAACTTCTGACTTGTAGTGAAGAGTACTTGCTGGCATCCCCCGCAGGCGAAGGTGCCCTGACCGTCAACATGGAGGAGGGCACCGGTAAATGGCGGCTCGGTTGCGGCCTCACGAAGCACGGCGAACTGATCGGTCGAGAGTTCGTTACGCCACTCGGCTTCGGTCTTTTCAATAGGAAAATTCATACTCCCACGCTACCGGTACGCCGGTGCAATCTGGCTACAGAAAGGTTGGACGGGGGGCGAGCGGAAGTTCTAATCCGATGGCCGGAACATCATTGAGAAAATGCTGCATAGCCTGGCGAATACCCGCAACATCGAGGCCTATCTCGGCCAACAGCGCATCGGGAGTGTTGTGCTGTAGAAACGCTCGAGGTACGCCCAGAATCCGCGAAGTAGGCACCGGCACACCCATTGCCTGGGCTTGAGTACGCAGGCGGGCCAAGATCAAGGCGCCCGCACCCCCGTGTTGGACTCCATCTTCAATGGTAAGGACACGTTGGTGGGTGAGTGCTTCAGTGATCATCGCCGGATCTGGAGGGATGACGCGAGCGTCAAACAGTGTGACGCGAGAGGCATCAATGCCCATGTTCTCGAGTGCTTCGAAGGCGTGCCCCACCATTTTCCCCACGGCTATCACGCAGAGGCCGCCATCACCTTGCTTGATCTTGCGGGAATTTAGGCCAGTACCCGCTCGGCCATCAATGTGTCGGGGAGTTGTTTTGGGAAATCGAATCGCCGTCGGGGTCTCCAGCGCCAAGGCTGAAGCAAGCATCACTGGTACTTCTTCAATGCTGGATGGGGCAAAAATGGTCACACCAGGGATTGCGAGGCATAGCGCCATATCGAGAATCCCGTGGTGCGACGGACCGTCGTCACCGGTGATGCCAGCCCGATCAAAGACCATGACTACGGGAAGCCCAAGGAGACCAACATCGAGATTGGCTTGGTCAAACGCTCGGGAAAAAAACGTGGAGTAGACGCATACGACCGGCTTGAGGCCGCCCATCGCCATACCGGCCGCCGTGGTCATTTCGTGCTGCTCCGCGATACCAACGTCAAAAAACCGGGTAGGGAACTGCTGTTGAAACTGCATGAGGCCCGTCGGTCCGGCCATCGCTGCGGTCAATGCAACGATGCGGCTGTCATTACCGGCCTCAGATACGAGGGCGCGAGAAAACGATTCCGTGAAGGAGACCACGGGGACTTCGTCGTCATCGAGCTTTGGCGGAATTTTGTAGTCGTGGAGCTTTTGAGTATCGCTGATGGCGGGGGCGTAGCCACGACCCTTCTCTGTTAGGAGGTGAACGACAATCGGGCCATCCCATTCAGCAGCGTTCGTCAATGCTGACTCAATCGAAGGGATATCGTGGCCGTCAATCGGACCCACGTACCGCACTCCAAGATTTTCGAAAAATGTGTGAGGCGTCACCATTTCGCGCACCACGCTGGTGACACCGTGAAAGCCGAGATAGGCCAAACGGCCGAGCCCCGGAATCTTGCGTAGCGTCTCGCGAAGTCGGTTGGTCGTGCTCACATAGGTCTGGTTCAAACGGAGCTGAGTCAGGGATTCAGAAAGTTTGGAAACGGTAGGCGCATAGCTTCGACCGTTGTCGTTCAAAATAATGACCACTCGTTGATTGTGATGGCCGAGGTTGTTTAGGGCTTCGAAGGTCATGCCACCGGTCAGCGAACCGTCACCAACGACGGCCACGATTCGGCGATCGCCACCATGCCCTACTAGCTCGCCGCGTTGCTGCAGGGCTACGGAAAGGCCGTGGGCGTAAGAGAGAGCGGTTGAGGCGTGGGACGATTCGATCCAGTCGTGCTCACTCTCGGCGCGGTTGGGATAGCCCGAGATGCCATCGCGCTTACGGAGACGCTCAAAGCCGGCACGCCGGCCAGTCAGGAGCTTGTGGACGTACGTCTGATGGCCCGTATCCCAGAGAACTACATCACGTGGCGAGGAAAAGATTCGGTGAATAGCGAGTGTCAGTTCGACTACTCCGAGGTTGCTGCCAAGGTGACCGCCAGTCTTTGTTACGGCCGAAATAATGAATTCACGGATCTCTCCTGCGAGATCGTTTAGCTCGCCGTAAGAGAGGTGCTTGATATCTTCCGGAGAGTTGATGGATGGTAGGAGCACTCCTCCAGCCTAATTCGCACCATCCACCCCTCTTCACGGTCTTGGGTAGTGCATCTAGGCCACCACTACGATGCTTTTGTGACTACTGAAACCCTTTTGGAACAGAGCATTGTTGAAGGCGTTCTCGCCACGGCGATGGCGAGAGGTGGTGAATTCGCAGAAATCTTCGTCGAGGATCGAAGTACGTCTTCGGCCGCCCTAGATCAACGACGCGTGGAAGAGCTCACCTCGGGGCGTGAACGCGGCGCCGGTATCAGGGTAGTAGTCGGCGACACCACTGGATTTGCCCATACGGCAGACCTTTCACCCGCCAGTCTTCAGCGCGCAGCCGAGGCGGCGGCGTCAGTTGCACGCTCCGGTGGTGGCGGCACGGTCACTGTCGCTCTGGATACTTTCCGTGGACACAACACGATTGCCAAAGAACTTCCTGCATCCGTTGATAAAAAGCGCAAGATTGAGATGTTGTTGCACGCTGATGAGGTCGCTCGGTCAGTTGGCGATGAGATTGCACAAGTGCAAGTTGCTCTCGGTGACTCCTCGCGACGATTCCTGGTCGCCAACTCCGAAGGTACTTTTGCCGGTGATTATCAAGTTCGCACGCGATTCAACGTTTCATGCATCGCCGCTGGCGACACCGGCATGCAGACGGGCTATCGACCCATCGCCGGTACGCGGGGCTTTGAAATGCTCTCACCGGAGCGCATATCTGAAGCGGCAACTGGTGCGGCGCGACAAGCCATCATCAAACTGAAGTCACGTCCAGCACCGTCTGGTGACCTGCCGGTCGTGTTGGCTGGCGGATCGGGTGGCATTTTGTTCCATGAAGCATGCGGACACGGCCTCGAAGCGGATGCCATTTTGAAGCGGGCCTCGATTTATGCCGGCAAAGTCGGCGAGCAAGTAGCGAGTGAGCTCGTCACTCTGGTTGATGACGGCACTGTTATGGGGGAGTGGGGCTACTTAGCCATCGATGATGAAGGCCGCCCGGCTGCACGCAACGTGTTAATTGAAAACGGCGTTCTAACTGACTACATGTGGGACTTCTTGCGTGCCCGTAAAGAAGGCCGGACCTCCTCAGGCAATGGACGGCGGCAAACCTATGCCCACCTCCCTCTGGTGCGCATGACGAACACCTATCTCCTAGCCGGTACTTCAACACCCGAAGAAATCATCTCCTCCACGCCGTATGGCGTTTACGTGGCGCAACTCGGCGGCGGTCAAGTCAATACCACAACGGGCGATTTTGTTTTCGGTATGACCGAGGCCTACCTCATCGAAAATGGTGAAATCACCACTCCGCTCCGCGAATGCAATTTGATTGGCAATGGCCCAGATGTCCTGAAGCGTGTGGATGCCGTGGCTAACGACTTCTCGATGACCCCCGGAACGTGTGGCAAGGATGGCCAACAGGTACCAGTCGGAACTGGTCAGGCCACTATGCGCTTGACCGGCGTCACCATTGGAGGCACGGCCGCATGAGTGACCTTCTCGCCCTCGCTCAATCAATCGTTGATCGGGCCATTGGATCAGAACAGATTGAAGTCTTTGTCGCCGCTTCCACTGAAGTTGACGTCGAAGCGTATCAGGGTGCTATCGAAAGTCTCACAACCGCGTCGTCAGACGGCATCGGCATTCGAGTGTTACGAGATGGTGTTGGAGGAGCCCAAGTTGGCAGTGCCTGGGCCGGTTCCTTAGACGAAGAAGCAGTTAGCGCCGCATTACGTGAAGCTCGAGACAACCTACTGTTCGCTAGCGAAGATGAATTTCTCGCATTCGCTCGTCCCGATGGTGTTTTGCCCGTGTCGCTCGATCTCGTTTCGGATGACATTGAACTCGTCTCACTGGACGAGAAGATTGCTATGGCCATTGCGCTCGAGCAGGCCGTACGCCACGGTGACCCACGTATTCGCCAGGTCGACTCGACCAGTTACTCCGATTATCGGGCGGCCAGCGCCATTGCCTCAACGACGGGCATCGCCGCCCGGTACGCCCGCACCGGCGCCTATCTCTCGGTGAGCCCTATCGCAAGTGACGGTAAAGACGATCAATCTGGATGGGGACTTAGTGCTGGGCGCGGACCCCGTGATCTCAGTATTGAGCAGGCTGCTGAAGATGCCATCCGGCGAGCGACGCGGATGTTGGGGGCCACGAAACCTAAATCACGTAAGACAGTTGCCGTCTTTGACCCTCGCACCGCAGCAACACTTATGGCCATCATCGGAGGATCTCTCTCCGGAGAAGCCGTTGTGCGCGGTCGGTCCTTCTTTGCGGGACGCATGGGTGAAGTCGTTGGATCCTCGGTTATCACACTCGTTGATGACCCCACCGACGCTCGCCACTTCTCTGCATCGATTTTTGATGGCGAAGGTTTGGCCTGCCGTCGAAATACGCT
>Ga0136642_1000547_pt1 | contig 19139 bp, 14 predicted proteins | sample LowCatLa1302831Y_FD_115313 | JGI IMG/M metagenome (GOLD analysis project Ga0136642, IMG submission 115313) | Freshwater microbial communities from Lower Cathedral Lake, Yosemite National Park, California, USA - 13028-31Y | ecosystem: Environmental > Aquatic > Freshwater > Lake ... | reverse complement strand
TCGACGGCAGGCGGTCGCTTCGGCTTGGTCGTTAAGAGGCGTCGACGTACCGTGCGCATTGATGTGTGATACATCCGCTGGCGTAACGTCAGCGTCGGCCAATGCCAATTCAATGCACCGGACCGCGCCATTACCCTCGGGATCTGGGGCGGTGATGTGGTAGGTGTCAGCGGTGGACGCGGCGCCGATGACTTCAGCCAAAATGGTTGCGCCGCGCGCCTTGGCGTGCTCCCACTCCTCGAGCACTAAAACACCGGCTCCTTCACCCATGACGAAACCGTTTCGGTCGAGGTCAAATGGGCGGGAGAAATCTTCGTTGCTTAACGCGGTCATATTGCGGAAGCCGGCCTCGGCAATCTCGACCATTACGGCTTCGGCTCCGCCCGCTAGCGCCACGGTCGAACGACCCGAGGCAATGAGGCGGGCGGCGTTTCCAATGGCGTGCGTGCCTGCGGCGCAGGCGGTAGTAACCGTTTCACAAGGGCCGCCGAGGCCAAAGCGCATCGAAACTGCGGCGGTGGCGGCGTTGGGCATCATCATTGGCACCATGAAGGGGGAAACACGATTCGCGCCCTTCTCATTGAGCACGCGAACCTGATCCAGCACGGTCTGAAGACCACCAATACCACTGGTGACAACACAGGCTGCGTCGGGTAGTGGGCCTTCAAGTCCGCTCATCTTCCACGCCTCATCGGCCGCCACGAGAGCGTAGAGGGTGAACGGGTCAAGTCGCCGCAACTCCTTGGGACCGCCAATGTGTGAAGCGTCGAACAGTGGCAGACGCTTCGACGAAGGCGCGTGATCGAGTTGCAGAGCATTCCAGAGAGCGTCGACACCAACACCAGCGCACGACAGTGCGCCAATACCGACAACCGCGACTCGGCGTCCCTGCAACGGACCCGTGGGAGTTACAGCGACGCGCACTTAGAGCTTCGCGTAGATCAGTTCGAAAGCCTGCCCGACGGTGCCAATGTCCTTCAGTTCGTCTTCGCCGACTTCGATGTCAAAGGTCTCTTCCAGTGCCATGACGAGCTCAACAAGGTCGAGGCTGTCGGCACCGAGGTCATCGGCGAACGAGGCTTCCATCGTGACCTGGTCGGCCTGAACGGCGAGAACGTCGACTGCGTTTTCAGTGAATTTGGCGAATGCTTCGTTGCGGTCCATGAGCAACCCTTTCGGTATGTTTCGAACAATCCTAGCCAATTCGACGTCGAAATATTGATTTAGAGCCCCATGGCGAGGCCGCCATCGACGGCCACAACCTGACCGGTCAAGTAGCGACTGTGGTTACTCGCGAGAAACTCAACGACACCCGCAATGTCGTTGACCTGACCAATGCGACCCATGGGTATGAGGGCCGTCATCGCTTCGAGGCCGGCCACATCGCTGGTCATGTCGGTATCGATAAATCCTGGGGCAACGACGTTGACCGTAATGCCCCGCGACGCCACTTCACGGGCCAGTGAGCGAGCAAGTCCGACGAGCCCCGCCTTGGCCGCAGCGTAGTTCGCCTGCCCTGGCACGCCGTAGAAGGGGCTAATGGAACCAATAAAGACAATGGAACCCTTCCGGTTCCGGATCATCGACGACAGCGCAGCGCGGGCGCAGAAAAATGCCCCGTCAAGGTTTACTGACAACACGGAGCGCCACTGGTCATCGCTCATACGCATCGCCAAACCGTCGTTGGTAATGCCGGCGTTTACAACGAGCACCTCAACCGGTCCATGCAGCTCGATTGCCTGCTTGACGGCTGCGGTGACCTCGTCGGGGTTGGCAACATCAACCTTTAATGACGTTGCACAGCCTGCGGGGGCGACACCAGAACGCGAGAGTCCGACAACCGTGTCGCCATTATCGATGAAGGACTGCGCGATGGCCTCGCCGATACCACGACTGGCCCCGGAAACAATGACGTGACGGCTCATAGGCTGATCTCCTTCATTTCTTCGGCATTTGCCGGAGCCAACTGTAAATCGAATTGACGAATGCGCTTGGTAAGACCAGTGAGGACATTGCTCGGCGGCATTTCAATTGTGGTCATGACGGTGGTTGGAAGTGCCAGGGTCGCCGCTAGGAATTCGACCGGTGAGGTTAATTGCCGAGAGAGGAGACCCGCCCATGCGGATGCATCATTGTGCGACTGGCCGTCAACATTGGCGATCAATTGGTGCTCGGTTACGCCCCACATCACTGCCACCAGCGCCTGGTCGAGCGCCTCTTGGGCACTGGACATGAGTGGAGAGTGAAATGCCCCGCCCACGTTGAGCGGCGTGGCCCGCTTCCAGCCGAGGTCTCGGTGGCGCTCGCTCAGCAGAGCGAGCCCCTCGGGTGTGCCACTAAGGACGATCTGACCGGTGCCATTGACATTGGCAACCCAAACACCGGGGATGTCTTCGAGACCGAGCCGGTTACCCTCCGTGCCCATCACCGCCGTCATGGAGCCCGGTGTGGCGGCGGCAGCGGCGGCCATAGCCGAGCCACGGATGGCGATGAGCGTCGCACCTTGATGGAGGTCCAGTAGCCCCGAGGCGACTAACGCCGAAAATTCCCCGAGGCTGTGACCAAGGAGAAATCGTGGTCGAGGTCCGCGCTCAACGAGGTCGTACCAGCCCACCAGCGAAAGAGCAAACGTTGCCAATTGGGCGCGGTCAGTTCGAACAAGCTCCTCAAGAGGAGACTCGAGCAGAAGGTGCGGCACGTTGACACCGGTGATATCGGCGATTTCCTCAACAATCGACCAATGGGGTGATGAACGCCACGGAGCGCCAACACCCTGACTCAGGGAGCCTTGCCCTGGGAAAAGGGCCACGACATCATCGCGGTAAGAGTGAGGTGTAGTTTCCACGCGCCAACGCTAACAGCGCCAAACAAATATTTCGGTACTTCCACAGTTGCAGCGTGCCCAGAGTGGGACTCGAACCCACACGCCCTCTCGAGCAAAGGATTTTGAGTCCTCCGCGTCTGCCATTCCGCCATCCGGGCTGCGCGCTCTACGCTACCAGCAACCGTAGGGTGGGAGGCGTGCAGCTGGACGTGTTCAAACAATTGGCCTCCCTGACTTCAACGGTGGCAGCGAGTGGACAGCTTCACGATGCACGCCCGCACCTCTACCTTCGTATTCAAAGTGGCGCTTGGTGTGGGTGGGCAGAAGTTAGCCCGCAACCCTCATCCATCAACGGAGACGCTGGTCTGAGCGATGTCATTGACCACCTGCAACACCACGTCCTCCCACAATTGATTCGAGTCACCGAAGCCGAAGGAGCCGTGCCGCACTGGGCGCGGGTCGCCCGCTTCGCTAATGCCACCGCGGCCTCCCGCACCGCTTCAACGATTGTCGAAATGGGCCTCCTTGATTGGTCCTTGCGCGCTGAAGGTAAAGCATTGTCGTTGACGTGGCCGAAGCACTTTGCAACCCCAACTCTGCGCACGGTCAGTGCGCTCGGGCCTGAGTGGTCGCCATTCGACACACCGATATCTCTGCGACTAAAGGTTGATGCCGTACCTCTCTCCGACGCGGTGCTTGCGTCACTCCAGCGTGACGCGACCGACGTACTCCTGGATTACAACTGCTGCGCTCCCTCTCAAGAGGCGATTGAGCGCCACATTGCGCAATTGCAAGGGTTCGTACCGCTACGGGCGCTCGAACAGCCCTTCGCACCGGGGAACGTTGTCGATCACGCCCTCCTGCGTTCGGCCACGGGTGCCGCCGTCAGTCTCGACGAGGGCGTCAGGACTCGTCGAGACATTGATCACATCGCTCAATACGGGGCTGCCGACTACGTCTGTATCAAACCAGCACGTGTCGGGGGCTACAGCGTCGCCCGTTCACTCATCGAACACGCCAAAGCTAAAGGTCTTCGACCCTACGTCGGTGGCTACTTCGAAAGCCCCCTCGCACGCTCCGTCAATCGGGCGCTCGCCGAATCATTCGTCTCCGAGGCGAGCGACATTGCACCGGCGCCGCTTACGAACGGCGGTACGTGGATTCAGGACGAGACTGGAGTGGGGCTGCGGCCGTCACCTGAACTGATCGGCACGTGGGAGCGTCTCTTTTCGATGGAAACCGACTTAGGGTTGACCTGATGGCACCGACAACGCAACGACAATTAGAGGCACTGCAGGGTCGTTTGAATAAGGCTCGAGAAAGCTTGCATGTGCTGCAAGAGCAGGTCGCGGTCTGGAATGACGCCCTCGAAGACGCAAGAATTCGCTCCTTGGTTTCCGAGACCCCTCAACTTACGGCAGACTATAACGAGTTGTCGAAGCACGTTGTCGTCGCCACGGCTGAAATGCAACGGCGCGCTTCAGAGGTAAAAACACTGTTAGACGAACGCGACGAACTACTTCGTCGCTGGAATCCAGAGGAGCAAAAATGAATGAGCGCGTTGTTATTGCTGACGATGAGTCAATTATCCGTCTCGACTTGAAGGAAATTCTCGAGAGTGCCGGATATGACGTCGTGGGGGAGGCCGGGAACGGTGACGACGCCCTCGCATTGATCAAGGAGCACCAGCCCGACTTGGCCCTGCTGGACATCAAGATGCCTGGCCTCGATGGCATTGAAGTGGCGCAGGCCATACATGGTGGCGCGACGCAGGTCATTCTGCTCACGGCCTTCAGCCAGCGTTCGCTCATCGAGCGGGCCCGCGACGTGGGTGTCTCGGCCTATCTTGTGAAGCCGTTTCGTGCCTCAGAAATTCTGCCGAAGATTGCCGGGATTCTGAACCCCCATGCTGAGCCCCTCGAGGTGGCCGAACCCGTTGTGGCCGACGACAAAATCGAAACGCGCGAAATCGTCCAGCGGGCCAAGGAGCTACTGATGCGCGACCGGGGTCTTGACGAACCCGAAGCTTTCGAATTGATTCAACAACGCGCCATGCGCGACCGAGTGCGGATGCGCGACATCGCTCAGCAAATTCTTCGGGGCGAGTTCGTTGGCTGAGGGAACCGACACTCGTCCGCTCCTCCTGTTGGACGGTATGTCCCTGGCATTTCGGGCGTATTTCGCTCTCTCGACTGATATTGCGACGTCAGCGGGGCTCGCCACGAACGCGCTGCACGGATTTGCGTCAATGCTGCACTCTCTTATCCGCTCTCAGCAACCCCACTCGCTCGCAGTGGCGTTTGACCTTCCTGGTGGCACCTTTCGCGACGCGATGGTCGATGACTACAAGGGCGGGCGAGCCGAAACACCCGAGGACCTGGGGCCGCAGTTCGCTCTGATTCGCGGACTCTGCGAGGCGCTGGGCATTCCCGTCGTCGGTGTGCCCGGATACGAGGCCGACGATGTGCTCGCCACGCTCGCTACGTGGGGTCGCGACGCCGGCCGCCCCGTCGTCATTGTCACCGGTGACCGAGACTCCTTTCAGTTGGTCGAAGATCCCTACGTTCGCGTTCTGTACAACCGTCGAGGTGTTTCCGACTACTCCCTCTACGACGAGGCCGGTATCTTCGAACGCTCTGGCATTGAATCCCGACGCTACCCACTGCTCGCCGCTCTTCGAGGCGACACCTCGGACAATTTGCCCGGCGTGCCGGGAGTGGGGGAGAAGACCGCTGCAAAGCTCTGGTCTCAGTACCGCGACTTCGATGATCTCTACCAACACCTGGATGACCTCACGCCGAAGTTGCGAGAGAATCTCGCGGCGTTTGAGGACCGAGCGCGCCAAAACCAGAAGGTGATGGAGCTCGTTCGCACTGTTCCGTTGGATGTGACCCTCAATGATTTGGTCGTCGGTGGTTGGACGCCGTCGACGGTCGCCGCCTTCTTCGACCGGTACGAGATGAACGCCATGCGTACGCGTTTCGAGAAGTTGATTCGCGAGGGTCTGCTCGGAGGGACGCCAGAGCTGGCACCGGACAGTGACGAACCGGTGATTCCCACACCGGCCGCTACCCAACTGACTCGCGTCATGACAATCGACGAGGTTATTGCCCCCAACGTGATTGTCCTCATCCGTGCTGGTCGTGTGGCCCTACTCGACGCCGATCGCGACCGGGCGTTCATTGGTGACCTTGACGCCACGATCCCGCACCTCGCCGAAGCCAACCTTCGAGGGCACGAACTCAAGGAGCTATACCGGCGAGCGAGTGACGCAGGGGTCAGCCTTCGGCCCCCGACCGACGACACCGCCATCATGGCCTTCTTGGTTGATGCGAGTTCTGGCAAATACGAACTCAGTGACCTGGCGTCGCGGTACCTGAATGAATCATTAACTGTTGCTGCCCCTTCACTGTTCGAAACGTACGACGATGACGCAACATTGCTCCAACACGTCGACGTCGTACGACGCCTGCTCGCGGTCCTCGAGGGTGAAATCGACCGTTGGGAACTGGCGCACGTCTACCGGACGATCGAACTCCCGCTCATTGCGGTACTCGGTCGAATGGAATCACGTGGCATCTGTGTTGATGTTGGCCTCTTGCAGAGAATCTGCACGGAGTTCACCGCCGAGGCCCAACGTCTCGATGGTGAAATTCAGACGGTCGCGGGCCATCCCTTCAAGGTAAATTCGCCCAGTCAGCTCGGCGTTGTACTCTTCGAAGAGCTGGGTCTCACGACGGGCAAAAAGAATAAGACGGGATTCTCAACCGACGCCGCCACCCTCGAAGCCATCGAAGATGAGCACCGTATCGTGTCGCTCGTGCTGCGCTACCGCGAAGTCGAAAAGCTTCGTTCGACGTACGGAGCACCCTTGATTGACGCGGTGGCCGCCGATGGTCGCATTCACGCTCGATTTCAGCAGACGGTTGCTCGTACCGGACGTCTCAGTAGCGACAATCCGAACCTGCACAACATCCCCGTTCGGTCCGTTGAGGGCAAGCGTCTGCGGTACGCCTTTGTTCCCGCACCGGGCTGGGAGTTTGCGGTCGCCGATTACAACCAGATTGAGCTGCGCATTTTGGCGCACCTCTCCCACGACCCAGGGTTGCTGGCCGCATTCGAAGGTCACGAAGACGTACACCGCTCGATCGCAGCGTCCGTCTTTGGCGTCTCGACCGGAGATGTCACCCACGAGCAACGTGAAACAGCGAAGGCAGTGTCCTACGGTTTGGCCTACGGTATGGAGGCTTTCGGTCTTTCTCGGCGACTGGGTATACCAGTCTCGGAAGCCAAAGGCATCATGGAGCGCTACTTCGCCGGATTTCCATTGCTGCGTCGCTACATGGACGACACGATCGCCCAGATTCGCGCGCAGGGTTATTCGCGTACCGAGTTCGGGCGCATTCGTCCATTTCCCGACCTTCTGACGGCGAGCGGACCGGCCAGGGCCGCTGCGGAACGGCAAGCAATGAACGCGGGGATTCAGGGATTGGCGGCGGACATTTTCAAGTCGGCACTCGTGCGACTCGACGATGCACTGCGCGAGGGGGGCTTCGCCGCCCGACTCATTCTCCAAGTGCATGACGAAGTTGTGGTCGAAGCGCCGCCATCAGAGCGCGACGGCGTCGGTGCGGTAATTGTCGACGCACTCACGAACGTCGCGTCGCTCGCCGTCCCCCTTGAGGTGTCGCTGCACTGGGGAAACAATTGGGCGAGTGCCAAGGGATAGCACCTAACTGATAGGCTTAAATTCCCGTGTGAACATCGGTTGCGCGGGGCCCTATTGCCTAGTGAGCTCCGATGTGGCTGCATGAAAGAATTACCTATGTCGAATGTGCAATTGTCAACCGCCCAGATGGGTACGTTTGACGCCGAGGGCAACTACGTTCCCCGCGTCATTACCGAAGACAACTTGGTTGGTACCGACCTGACCGCTCTGGTTGAGAACTCGGTTCTCGAATTCGAAGACGGTGACTTGGTCACCGGAACCGTGGTAAAGATCGACCACGACGAAGTCCTCCTGGACATCGGCTTCAAGTCCGAAGGTGTTATCCCTTCCCGTGAACTCTCCATCCGCAACGACGTGGACCCCAGCGAGATCGTTTCGATCGGGGAAAAGGTCGAATGCCTCGTTCTGCAAAAGGAAGACAAGGAAGGTCGCCTCGTCCTTTCGAAGAAGCGCGCTCAGTACGAGAAGGCCTGGGCCAACATCGAGGAGATCAAGAACCGCAACGAAATGGTGCAGGGTACCGTTATCGAAGTGGTCAAGGGTGGTCTCATCGTCGACATTGGTTTGCGCGGCTTCCTCCCCGCGTCGTTGGTCGAACTGCGTCGTGTTCGCGAACTGCAGCCCTACATCGGCAAGACCGTTGAGGCCAAGATCATTGAACTCGACCGCAACCGCAACAACGTTGTCCTTTCTCGTCGTGCCTGGCTCGAAGAGAACCAGAAGGAACAGCGCGGCGACTTCCTCAACAACCTCAAGCCCGGCGAGCGTCGTCACGGTGTCATTTCGTCCGTGGTCAACTTCGGTGCCTTCGTGGATCTGGGTGGCATGGACGGCCTCATTCACGTTTCCGAGCTCAGCTGGAAGCACATTGACCACCCCAACCAGGTCGTTGCCGTCGGTGACGAAGTTGACGTGGAGGTCTTGGACGTTGACTTCTCGAAGGAGCGCATCTCCCTCTCGCTCAAGGCAACTCAGTCCGACCCGTGGCAGGTCTTTGCCGATGGCCACGCCGTCGAGCAGTTGGTCTACGGCCGCGTGACCAAGATGGTGCCATTCGGTGCCTTCGTTCAGGTCGGTGACGGCATTGAAGGCCTCGTTCACATCTCCGAAATGGCCGCTCACCACGTTGAGTCGCCGGACCAGGTTGTTACGCCGGGTGAAGAGCTGTGGGTCAAGATCATTGAACTCGACACCGCTCGTCGTCGGATTAGCTTGTCGATCAAGCAGGCCGCCGAGGGTGGCGAAGTCTCCGCCGAGTACCTCGAGGCATTTGGTTCACACGCGTACGACACTGAGGGTAACTACATCGGTGGCTTTGAGTACGGTGAATTCACACCCGAGACCGAAGCACAGGCCGCTTGGGCTGAGTACGCCGCCGAGGTTACGCCGAAGGCTGACGAAGACGCTCCCGCCGCCGAGGGCGACGAAGCGTAGTCTCACCGCAAAAACCCCGCCGGTCTCTCGATCGGCGGGGTTTTTGCTTTAACACGTTCTCGTACGCCAGTCGCTACGGTGGAGGGATGATTCGTATTGCAATTGCGGGCGGCATTGGTGCGGGCAAAAGCACTGTCCTTTCTCATCTCGCGGAAAAGGGCTTCTTCACCATTGATGCTGACGAAGTTTCTCGCACGTTGTACGAACCCGGCCAGGTGCTTTTCAATGCGCTGGTCGATGCGTTCGGCGCTGGCATTCTCACTGACAGGCGCATCGACCGCGCCTTCCTTGCCCGCCTCGTGTTTCCCTCCGCCGATAACTTGGCTCGATTGAATGCCGTGACACACGGACCCATCATTGAGGAGATTCGTCGCCGAATCGAAGAAAGTGGGGCCAGAGCCGCCTTCGTTGCCCTCCCTCTCTACCGCCAACACCATCGATCCACCCTCTCGCTCGACGAGGTGTGGGGCGTACTTGCCTCGCCCGAGGTTGCGCTGTCACGCCTCGTGACGCTACGGGGCATGGCACTTGAGGACGCTCAGGCCCGGCTTGCGACGCAGGGCTCAAATGGCGAGCGGGCAGCTCTCTGCGATGTCGTGGTGTGGAACGAGCATGGCCACAGCGAACTGCTCACCGCCATCGACGCGCTGCTCGTCGAACGAGGTCTTTAGATGTCTGAATTTCTCGTCGAATCGCCATTCCGGCCGTCGGGTGACCAGCCCCGGGCGATCGCCACACTGGCCGCTGGTGTCACCGATGGCCTCCGGTACCAGACACTCGAAGGTATTACCGGCTCAGGCAAGACCGCCACCATTGCGTGGCTCGTTGAACAGGTGCAACGCCCAACGTTGATTCTCGAGCCCAACAAGTCACTCGCAGCACAGCTGGCCTCGGAGCTCAAGGAAATGCTTCCCTCGAATCGCGTTGAGTTTTTCGTGAGTTACTACGACTACTACCAACCCGAGGCATACATTCCTCGCACCGACACGTTTATCGAGAAGGACTCCGCAATCAACGAGGAGATCGACCGACTGCGACACTCCGCCACGTCGTCGCTCCTTCTCCACCGCGACACCATCGTGGTGGCGTCCGTGTCGTGCATCTACGGTTTGGGTTCGCCGGTTGAGTACCGCGAACGTATGCTTCGTCTCGAGAAGGGCATGCTCCTTGACCAACGAGTGCTGCTACGACGACTCGTCGAGATGCAGTACAACCGTAACGACCTCGTGCTCGAGCGAGGGACTTTTCGCGTCCGTGGCGACACCTTGGAGTTGCAGCCGGCCTATTCCAACGAAGCGGTACGACTTTCTTTCTTTGGAGACGAGGTCGAAGAAATCAAATTCTTCAATCCGGTGACCATGGAGATTAAGGGCAAGGTATCGGAATTCACGTTATTCGCGGCCTCTCACTACGCCACCGGTGAGGAGACACTGCACCGCGCTTGCCGCAGTATCGAAGAAGAACTGCAAGTGCAGTTGGCTACATTCGAATCGCAGGGAAAGTTACTCGAGGCGCAGCGACTCCGCATGCGCACCGAGCACGACCTCGAGATGCTCGCCGAGACGGGTGTTTGTGCTGGTGTCGAAAACTACTCAGCGCACCTCGACGGACGAAAGTCGGGGGAACGGCCCTATACCCTGCTGGACTACTTTCCGAGTGACCTCCTGGTTGTCATTGACGAGTCACACGTCGCAGTGCCGCAAATTCGCGGACAGTACGCGGGGGACCGTTCGCGCAAAGAAACGCTCGTGGAGCACGGATTCCGTTTACCAAGCGCCATGGACAACCGGCCCCTTAACTTCGACGAGTTCATGGAGTTGGTACCACAAATGGTGTTCGTTTCGGCCACACCGGGACCATTCGAAATCGAACACAGTGACCAGATAGCCGAACAAGTTATCCGACCGACGGGTCTGTTGGACCCCATCATCACGGTGGTGCCCACCAAGAACCAGATTGATGACCTTCGTGGTCGACTCAACACGGTTATCGCTCGCCAAGAGCGCGCCATCATTACTACCCTGACGAAGCGAATGTCCGAGGACTTGACTAACTACTTGGTACGAGCGGGGTACCGCGTTCAGTACCTGCACAGTGACATTGACACCATTCAACGAATTGAAATTCTTCGGTCGCTGCGCCTTGGTGAGTTCGACATATTGGTGGGTATCAACCTGCTTCGTGAAGGTCTCGACTTGCCCGAGGTCTCCCTCGTCGCCATCCTCGACGCCGACAAAGAAGGGTTCCTCCGCTCTCGCAGTGCATTGATTCAGACCATTGGTCGCGCCGCCCGCAACGCAAATGGTGAGGCGGTGCTCTACGCTGACAAAATCACCCCCTCCATGCGCGACGCTATTTCGGTCACCGAGCGTCGACGGGTGACCCAGATCGCCTACAACGAAGAGCGCGGCATTATTCCCACTACGGTGACCAAAAACGTGGCGGACATTCTCGGCCGTCTTCGCTCGGAGAGTGCGCCCGAACCCACGAACAAAGTCCACGGCATCTCATCGCTGGAGACCCTCGCTTCTGACGACCTCGCAATAGAGATTGGTCGCGTCGAAGACGCCATGTTGGCCGCCGCCCGTGACCTCCGTTTTGAAGAAGCCGCCGCTCTACGCGACTACCTCCACACCCTGCAGTTGCAGGGCTTGAACGTCGACGATCTCCGTCAAACGTTTGACGCGTAGCCGGTAGATTTGCTCCATGGCGTCGTCAACGATTCGAGTTCAGGGCGCCCGCGTCCATAATCTAAAAAATCTCTCCATCGAGATTCCCCGAGACAAACTGGTGGTCTTTACCGGACTTTCCGGTTCGGGAAAGTCGTCGCTCGCCTTCGACACGATTTACGCGGAGGGGCAGCGTCGCTACGTCGAGAGCCTGTCAGCGTACGCACGCCAATTCCTGGGGCAAATGGAGAAGCCCGATGTCGAGTTCATTGAGGGGCTGTCGCCCGCTATCTCGATTGACCAGAAGACGGCATCGAGAAATCCTCGCTCGACGGTCGGCACCATCACGGAAATTCACGACTACCTGCGACTTCTCTTCGCTCGCATCGGCGTAGTTCATTGCCACCAGTGCGGAAAGCCAGTTTCGAAGCAGACGCCCCAACAAATCGTCGACCACGTTATTGCAATGCAAGACGCTGGTCGATTCCTCGTGTTGGCGACGGTTGTTGAAGGGCGAAAAGGTGAATACTCCACTCTGCTGAACGAACTCGTCGGGCAGGGGTTCTCCCGGGTTCGCGTCGACGGTACGCTCTACGACCTATCCGAGCGTGACTCGATCGACCTCGCTCGCTACGAACAACACACCATCGACGTCGTGCTCGACCGTCTCACGACCAAGAACGTCAATCGCCAGCGGCTCACGGAGTCAGTGGAAGCAGCGCTCAAGCTAACCAAGGGCCTCGTATCCTTCCTCTTTGTTGACGCCGATGAGCAGATCACCTTCTCCGAGAAAATGGCCTGTTCGGACTGCGGCATCAGCTTCACCGAGATTGTGCCCCGAGACTTCTCCTTTAACTCGCCCTATGGTGCTTGCAGTATCTGTACGGGTCTCGGTACCCGATACGAGGTTGATCCCGAGTTAGTGGTTCCCGACGGGACACTGTCGCTGGCGCAAGGAGCTCTCGCCCCGTGGGGTGGTGCTCGCCTTAAGTACTTCGACCGCCTCATTGCGGGCGTGGCGAAATTGGGTGACTTCGATCTCGACACGCCGTGGGACGAGCTGCGGGTGAAGGACCGCAAACTCGTCCTCTACGGCGAGGGAAAGAAGACTGTGCCGGTGAAGTTCAAGAACCGGTACGGCAAGACTCGCACCTACGACACCAGCTACACGGGCATAGTTGATTGGCTCGAGCGTAAGCGTACTGAAGCCGACGGTGACTGGTCTCGCGAGCAAGCGGAACAGTTCATGCGCGAAGTGGCTTGCACTGCGTGCAACGGACAGCGCCTGAAGCCGGAAGTCTTGGCCGTCCGGATTCACGGCACCAATATTGCCGATGTCAACAACATGACCATCGATGAGGCCATCGCCTTCTTTGAGAAGTTGGAACTCAGTGAGCGTGAGGTCACTATTGGACGGCAAGTCATCAAGGAGGTCGTCTCTCGATTGACCTTCCTCTTCGACGTCGGGCTGGACTACCTGACCCTCTCACGAGCATCAGCCACCCTCAGTGGTGGCGAAGCGCAACGCATCCGCTTGGCGTCACAGATTGGCAGTTACCTCGTGGGTGTGCTGTACGTTCTCGACGAACCCTCGATTGGTCTCCATCAGCGAGACAACCGACGCCTCATTACCACCCTTGAACGGCTGCGTGACCTGGGCAATTCGGTCATCGTGGTGGAGCACGACGAAGAGACAATTCGCCTCGCTGACTTCATCGTCGATATCGGCCCAGGGGCCGGTGAATTCGGTGGTGAAGTCGTCCACGCTGGTACGTACAAGGCGATTCTCAAGAACGAGAAATCACTGACGGGTCAGTACCTATCGGGCAAACGAGAGATCAGTGTGCCAAAGACTCGGCGCTCCGGTAACGGAACGTCACTCGTGGTCAAGGGCGCTCGAGCCAACAATCTTCGCAACGTCACCGTGTCGGTACCGCTGGGTGTCTTCGTGGCGGTGACCGGTGTTTCCGGTTCCGGAAAGTCAACACTGATCAACGGCATCCTGCTCAGCTCACTCGAGCGCCAGATTAATCGCGCCAAAACAACGGTTGCGGAACACGACACCATCACCGGCGTTAAGTACATCGACAAAGTGGTTGCCGTTGACCAGCAACCAATTGGTCGAACTCCTCGCTCGAACGCAGCGACGTACACCGGTGTCTTCGACAAGATTCGCAAACTCTTTTCCGAAGTTGCGGAATCGAAGGTGCGCGGATACCAACAAGGTCGCTTCTCCTTCAACGTGAAGGGCGGACGATGCGAGGCCTGTGCCGGAGACGGCACCATCAAAATCGAGATGTTCTTCCTGCCCGACGTGTACGTAAATTGCGAAACCTGTGATGGCGCCCGCTACAACCGCGAAACGCTCGAAATCAAGTACCGCGGAAAGTCGATCGCTGACGTTCTCAATATGCCGATTGCCGAGGCCCTCGAGTTCTTCGAGCGTCAGCCCAGCATCTTGCGACACATCCAAAGCCTCGTCGACGTGGGCCTCGGCTACGTACGACTCGGTCAGCCAGCGCCGACACTCTCGGGTGGCGAAGCACAGCGCGTCAAGTTGGCGGCCGAATTAGCGCGGCGCCCAACGGGTCACACGCTGTACGTCCTCGACGAGCCCACCACGGGACTGCACTTTGAGGACGTGAATCGTCTGCTCGAGGTCCTCCACCGACTCGTTGACCAGGGCAACACGGTACTGACGATTGAGCACAACCTCGACGTTGTAAAGACCGCAGACTGGGTCATTGACCTTGGACCCGACGGCGGTCGGCGGGGTGGACTCGTGGTGGGGGAGGGCACCCCTGAAGCAGTGGCCGCCCTCGATACGGCGACGGGTCATGTGCTGAAGGAAGTCCTGGCGCATCACGGACGGGCCTAGTGTTCGCCAAGCCGGCTGGTATTCCTCGACAGAGTGGTTGTTATCAATTTCGTAACGCCGACGGCACGATTATCTACGTCGGGAAGGCTCTCTCGCTCAACCAGCGTCTCTCGAGTTATTTTCAAAAGTTCGAGGCGCTGACTACCAAGACGCAAGCGCTCATGACTGAGGCGACGAGCGTTGATTGGATTGTGACGCCGAGCGAGAATGATGCCCTCATTTTGGAGAATGAGCTCATCAAGGAGCACCAGCCCCGCTACAACATTCGCCTGAAGGACGACAAAACGTACCCGTACGTCGCAATCGACTCACGGCGCGAGTTCCCCGTTCCCTACATCACGCGAGGTAAGCATCAAAAGGGTGTGCGTTACTTTGGCCCCTTCGTTGACGTCAAGGCGCTTCGCGCCACGGTCGAGGAGTTGCTGCAGACCTACCCTCTCCGTTCGTGCACGAGCAATAAATATGACCACCACCAGCGAGTGGGTCGCCCCTGCCTCTTGTACGACATCGGTCGCTGTTGTGGACCCTGTATTGGTACAGTTGACAAAACGGGCTACCAAGAACTGGTGAATTCGTGGGCGAGATTTTTCGAAGGGGATGTGCGCCAACTTCGCAACGCGCTGCAATCGAAGATGGACGACGCAGCGGCGACCATGAAATACGAGGCAGCGGCGAAGTTTCGAGACGCCCTAGCATCGCTCTTGCGGGCCGATCACGACCAGAGCATCGTCATTGACGACCACTCCAATTTGGACGTCGTCGCGGTTGCCGTCTCGGGTGGTCGCGCCGCACTGGTTCGCTTTCGCGTCCGACACGGACGGATCATTAGCCGCAGTGTCCACTTGGTTGACCGGTCTCTTGACGAGACCAGCGCCGAGCTCTTCGAAGCCGTGGTGACGGACGTCTATAAGGACGCCAGTGAGGTACCACCAGTGATTGTCTGTGACGAAGAGACTGCTTCAACACAGTGGATTCCCCAATTTCTTACCTCCCTGCGTGGACGACGAGTCCAGTTGAGTCCACCACAGCGCGGAAAGCGGGTTCGTGTCCTCTCGCTCGCGCAACGGGATGCCGAATCGGTGATTCGCCGTGACTCCCTGCGCCGCGAGGCGGATCACAACGTCCGCTCCCGTGCGCTTCAGGAACTAGCGACCGCACTTGGTCTCGCGCAACCGCCCTACCGCATCGAATGCTTCGACATGAGCCACCTCCAGGGCACGAATTACGTCGGTTCCATGGTGGTATTCGAAGACGGACTCTCGAAGAAATCTGATTACCGACACTTCAACGTCAAAGAGATCCTGGGCAATGACGACGTTGGGGCGATGGAGGAAGTCGTTCGTCGTCGACTGGGGTACTGGCTCGATGAACAATCACAGTCCAAGTTTCGCCGCGCCAATCTCATCATCATCGACGGCGGACTCCCACAGCTCCACGCCGCCGAAAAGGCGGCTGAAACATTAGGACTTCGTAATCAAATTGAGTTTGTGGCCCTCGCAAAACGTGAGGAATTGCTCTATCGTCCGGGTACGTCAGTACCCGTAGCCCTCGAACGAGGCTCGGAATCTTTATACCTCGTCCAGCGCATACGCGACGAAGCACACCGATTCGCAGTGTCGTTCCACCGGACGAAGCGTGCAAAGTCCATGATCGCCACGGTCCTCGACGGGGTCGAAGGCCTTGGTCCGAAGCGACGCGATCGCCTCATGCTCGTGATGGGATCACTCGACAATGTTCGCGCCGCCACGCTCGACGAACTGCAGGCACTACCGTGGTTACCAGCGGAGGTCGCCCAAAACCTCTACGATCATGTGCGGGCCCCTTCGGCCCCCGCACTACGAAGGGAGCGTGACAGTGACTGACGTCCTCGTGGTGACCGGCATGTCCGGAGCTGGACGCTCCACTGTGTCATCGGCTCTTGATGATCTGGGCTGGTTTGTTATCGACAACCTCCCACTGGAACTGATTGTCCGAGTTGGCGAGTTGGCGACGGCGAGTGCGAACGAACACGCTGGGGTAGCGTTCATTATTGGCCGCAGCGGTCGCGAGGAACCAAGTGCCTTGCTGGCCGCGGTCGCCGAACTTCGCCTTATCCACCAAAGTGTCCGCATTCTGTTCCTCGACGCCCCCGACGATATTTTGATCAGTCGTTACGAGGGGACCCGTCGGCGACACCCACATCTTGGTGACACCTTGGCGGAGTCAATCGCCGCCGAACGGCTAAATCTTCAGATCGTGCGGACAGCAGCTGATGTCGTCATCGACACCGGTACGAGCAATGTCAACCAACTCCGTTCCCGCATTGTTGAAATGTTCTCGGCCGTCATGGGCGAGGGTCCGATGCGCGTGTCACTCATTTCGTTCGGTTTCTCCAACGGCCTACCCCGAGATGTCGATTTGGTCTTTGACTGCCGATTTCTTCCCAATCCTCACTGGGTCGAAGAATTGCGGCCACAAACAGGTTTGGACGACGCCGTCTCGGCCTATGTTCTCGCGCAGGAATCAGCCCAACACTTTCTCACCGACGTGACGTCGCTCCTCGACTGGCAGATCCCCGCATTCGCTACTGAGGGGAAGTCGTACCTGACTATCGCAATTGGCTGCACGGGAGGGAAGCATCGCTCCGTCGCAATCGCCGAAGAGATGCGACGGCGCCTGCAGCTGGCCACACCAGTGTTTCACCGTGACGTGCAGCGATAAGACGTATCTACGCTTTTTCAAATGTCCCGGCCCAGTGTGGGCCCACCTAAACATTTGTCAATGGCCCCATGTGGCAAACTAGGGGGGCCAGTCAACGACGCCTGCGTACAACCCCCTCACTAAAGGAGACGTCATGGCAACTCGTGTTGCAATCAACGGTTTTGGTCGTATCGGCCGCAGTTACCTTCGCGCAGTCCTGGGAAACCCCAGCATCACTGTCGTTGCTATCAACGACCTCACCCCTCCCGCAACCAATGCTCACCTGCTCAAGTACGACTCAACCCAGGGTGTGTTGGGCCTCGACGTGAGCCACAGCGACGACGCAATCACCGTCGGTGACCAGGTAATCAAAATCTACGCTCAGCGCAATCCCGCTGACCTGCCATGGGGCGAGCTCGACATTGACGTCGTTATCGAGTCCACGGGCTTCTTCACCTCTCGAGAGAAGGCCGCGGCCCACCTCGACGCCGGCGCTAAGAAGGTCATCATTTCGGCTCCAGCCACGGAAGTAGACGGCACTTTCGTTGTGGGCGTCAACGACGACACCTACGACGCGGCCACGCAGCACATCGTGTCAAACGCCTCGTGCACGACGAACTGCTTCGTGCCCATGGTGAAGGTCCTCGACGACGCCGTGGGCATCGTAACGGGTCTCATGACCACGGTCCACGCTTACACCAACGACCAGAGCCTCCTCGACGTCGCCCACCCCGACCTGCGTCGGGCCCGCGCCGCAGCGGTGAACATCGTGCCCTCGAGCACTGGTGCCGCTCGTGCCACCAGCCTCGTGCTCGAAGCCATGAAGGGCAAGCTTGACGGCACGTCATTGCGGGTTCCAGTGCAGGACGGCTCCATCACCGACTTCACTGCCATTGTTCGCACGACGACCGTTGAAGAGATCAACGAAGCCTTCAAGGCGGCGGCCGAAGGTCCCCTCAAGGGCATTCTGGTGTACACCGACGAGCCCATCGTCTCCTCGGACATCGTTGGTTCGCCCGCCTCGTGCACCTTCGACTCGAAGATGACGATGGTCCAGAAGATCAATGACGAGCAGAGCCTCGTGAAGATCTTTGGTTGGTACGACAACGAATGGGGTTACTCCAACCGTCTCGTTAGCCTCACCGAAGTTATCGGTCGCGCCTCGTGAGCCAACTCGCCAGTTATGAACGCTGGGGCAATCTCGAAGGAAAGCACGTCCTCGTGCGGGTTGACTTTAACTGCCCAGTGGCCGACGTGTATGGTCGACTCGAAGTCACCGACGATTTCCGCATCCGAGCGACGCTTCCTCTCTTCGAGGATCTGTTGGCCCGCGGCGCTGTCGTAACCGCCTGCACGCACTTTGGGCGTCCGAAGGGACAGGTCGCAGAGGAATTCAGTGTCGAACCCGTGCGTCGTCGACTAAACGAACTGTGCCCAGGGGTCACCCTGATGGAAAACCTCCGCTTCAACCCGGGTGAGGAGAGTAACGACCCCGCATTTGGTGCCTCGCTGGTGAAGGGTTTTGATTTCTACATCAACGAAGCCTTCAGTGCATCGCACCGCGAGCACGCTTCCATCATGATCCCTCCGACATTGCTGCCTAGCGCCGCCGGACCGAACCTCATGCGTGAAGTTGCCACCCTCGATTCCTTGCTGCAAAACCCCGCTCGCCCCTTCGTGGCCATTGTGGGCGGCGCCAAGGTAAAGGACAAGCTCGGAATTGTGAAGGTGCTCGCTGAGAAAGCGGACACCGTCATCGTCGGTGGGGGCATGGCCTACACCTTCGAAACCATCGAAGGTCGTACCATCGGTGGCTCATTGTTTGATGCTTCCTACCTTGACGTGTGTGGCGAGCTTCTCAAAACTGGCAAGATTGCGATACCCAGTGACTCGCGAGGCCTGCCCATTGGCGCGCCGTTTGGTCCC
>Ga0136642_1000546_pt1 | contig 19177 bp, 21 predicted proteins | sample LowCatLa1302831Y_FD_115313 | JGI IMG/M metagenome (GOLD analysis project Ga0136642, IMG submission 115313) | Freshwater microbial communities from Lower Cathedral Lake, Yosemite National Park, California, USA - 13028-31Y | ecosystem: Environmental > Aquatic > Freshwater > Lake ... | reverse complement strand
GTCGCCCTTAGCAACCCTGACTTGATTGTTGTCACTGTCGATGGTGACCGCTTCGCCGCCACTGGTTGGCGCGTGGCCTCGGGTCGCGCCGTCGTTACCCGTAGTTCGGTCGAAGACGCCCACGCCGTGGCTCGAGTCGCTGCCGATGCCGTGGAACCGGCGACTGAATCTGCACTAAAGGCCCGCACTGCCAACAATGAGGCTCGCACCGCTGTCCGCGAGTCGCTCAACACGTTGACGAGGGCCGAGGCGACTCTGGACCGCTGGACGAAGGAAGGGGCCCGTCTCGAAGCGGAGCTCTCGACCGTCGAAGCCCTCGTGGCATCATCGTCAACGGAAGCCGCTGAGGACACCGAGGCGCTCGGTGAGTTGGAGTTTGAACTTTCCACGCTCCTCGAACAACTACCGGCTCTCGAATTGGCAGTTTCGGAATCATCACAGCGCGCCGCGTGGGCCGATGAGGCGCGAGTCACCCTCGAAGCCCACCGGGCCCAGGTCGCCACCCTGGTGAGCGAAGTCGGTAAGCGCGAAGCCGAGTTGGGGGAGCGTCGCCGTCTGATCGAATCACGTCAGTCCGACGTCGAGCGTCGCCTGGCTGGTCACGCCGCCGAACGGGCCGAAGCGACCGAGCGTCGTCAGTCCCTGGAGTTCGAACTTCAGTCGCTCGATCGCCTCGAAGTAATCGTGCGTCAAGCCGGTGACGACGTCCACCTCAATCAAGAGGCACTTGAATCGACCTATCGCGAACAACTCGAAGCGTCCCGGGCCGGGGCCGAACAGCTTGAGGCCCTCCGCCGTGAGCGGACCGTAACGGAAGCCCGACTCACCGAGTTGGGCGACACCGGTCGCAAGGCTGAGATTGAGCACGCCGAATTGGCGATCAAGGTTGCCACGCTCCACGACTCCATCCGCCGTGATATCGAGATTGAACCCGAGGAGTTGGGATTAGTTGCCACCCCGGAACTCCCCGAAGGCGTGACCCTCGAACACCGACTGGTCGAACTCGAGACGCGCATCAACGCTCTCGGTCCCATTAACCCGTTGGCCCTCGAAGAGCTGACGGCGCTGGAGTCTCGATACCAGGAACTCGATGGTCAGGTGGCCGACGTTCGCCACGCCCGTCGCGAACTGCAAGAGGTAGTTCGTGCTCTCGACGAAGAGATTATGACGACCTTCTCGTCGGCCATGGCTGACGTCAACGAACACTTCTCATCACTCATTGCGATGCTCTTCCCCGGTGGCCAGGGCCGTTTGATGTTGACGGACGCCGAGGACCTCTTGAACACGGGCGTCGAGATTGAAGTGCGACCCATGGGTCGTAACGTTCGTCGCGTCTCGTTGCTCTCCGGTGGTGAGCGTTCCCTAGCCGCACTGGCCTTCCTCTTTGCGGTATTCCGCTCGCGCCCCAGCCCCTTCTACATGATGGACGAAGTTGAGGCCGCTCTAGACGACGTGAATCTCCAGCGTTTCTTGTCGCTCGTGGCCGACTTCCGCGACGAAGCTCAGTTGCTCATGGTGACCCACCAAAAGCGCACTATGGAATCGGCCGACGCTCTCTACGGCGTCACCATGGTTCCGGGTGCCTCGTCGAAGGTCGTCTCGCAGCGAGTGAAGCGCACTAAAGAATCGTGATTACCTACGTTCTGATTGTCGCCGTGGCCCTCGTGGTCGTTGCGATTACGGGACGGCGCATACTTCGCCGTCGGTCCCAACGGGTGCTGAGTACGCCAGCGCGGACCCCACTGCCTTCCATTTTGGTCGAGGAGGCCACCGCTCGTCCCGACCTAGTAGCGGTTGACGATTCGCTCTCTGGACGGCTCGGAGCCAGTCGAGGGGTCTTTGATCGGGTGCGATTGAGTAACGGGCGGGGCTCACTCACACCCGAGCAGCTCGAGCTCGTCGAAGAAGTGCTCCTACGAAGTGATGTGGGAGTTACGACAACCCAGCAGATTCTTTCGTACCTACGAACCAATGGAGCACCCGACGGCCTGGTGGCGGCCCTGCGCTCCCAGCTCGTTGCTCTGCTCGAAGCCGGTGACCGTTCCCTGAATACCTCCGCTGAAGATGGTCGCGTCGCCGTCTGGCTCTTCGTGGGAGTAAATGGAGTCGGTAAGACGACGACCATCGGCAAGGTGGCGTCGGCCCAAGTGGCCAGCGGACGTTCAGTCGTCCTCGCTGCCGGTGACACCTTTCGTGCCGCCGCGGCCGACCAGCTCGCAATGTGGGCCGAGCGGACCGGCGCCGACATTGTGCGCGGTTCCGAGGGATCAGATCCCGGCGCCGTCATTCACGACGCCATTGGCCGGGCCCACGCCCGTGGTGCCAACCTCGTTCTGGCCGATACGGCTGGCCGCCGCCACACCAGCACGAATCTGCTCGAAGAACTGAGCAAGGTGCGCCGTGTGGCCGACCGGACCCCGGGCCAGGTTCTCGAGACCATCCTCGTGCTCGATGCCACCACGGGACAGAATGCCGTGAGTCAGGCCCGCGAATTCCTGGCCGCCGCCAACGTGACCGGACTCGCACTCACCAAGTTGGACGGGACGGCCCGAGGCGGAATCGTGGTGGCCCTAGCCCAAGAATTCGGCCTTCCGGTGAAGCTCGTCGGTGTGGGCGAAGGAGTTGCCGACCTACGTCCGTTTAACCCCATGGAGTTCGTCGACGCACTACTCGAGGCCTGACGGTAGATTTCAAAGACCATGTTTGACGCACTCTCAGACCGCCTCGAGCGAATCGGACAGAACCTCCGTTCCAAGGGCCGACTGTCGCCGGCCGATCTCGACGCCGCGTTAGGTGAAGTCCGCACCGCCCTGCTCGAGGCCGACGTTGAACTGAGCGTCGTTCGAGCCTTCGTCGAGGCCGTTAAGACCCGCCTCGATGGTGTCGCCCTAAGCCAGAGCCTCTCGCCCGGCCAGCAGGTCATCAAGGCCGTCCACGAGCAACTCATTGAAGTGCTCGGGGGGACCAGTCTCAAGGTCACGTACGCGACCCATCCGCCGACCGTGATTCTCCTGGCCGGTCTCCAGGGTGCCGGTAAGACGACCACGGCCGCCAAGCTGGCCCGCTGGTTCAAACAGCAGGGTCGTCAGCCCTATCTAATCGCCGCCGACCTTCAGCGCCCCGCCGCCGTTGAGCAGCTCCGCGTCCTCGGTGGTCAGATTGGCGTGGACGTCTTTAGCGCGCCGACTGATCCCGTTTCCGTTGCTCGCGCCGGACTGGCCGAAGCGACTCGTATTGGTCGCGACGTGGTCATTATCGACACCGCCGGTCGCCTCTCAATCGACGAAGCCCTCATGGCCGAAGTCAAGGCCGTGAGCGGTGCGACGAACCCGCACTACACCTTCCTCGTTATCGACGCCATGACTGGACAGGACGCCGTGCAGACGGCGCGCGCCTTCCACGACACCTTGGAACTTAGCGGTCTGATTGTGACCAAGCTCGACTACGACGCCCGTGGTGGTGCCGTCTTGAGCGCCCGTGGTGTTGTTGGTCGACCCGTCGTCTTTGCCTCGGACGGCGAGAAGCTCGAGAACTTTGATCTCTTCCACCCGGACCGCATGGCCTCGCGCATCTTGGGCATGGGCGACATCATGACGCTGATTGAAGAGGCCGAGCGCACCATGGACAAGGACGTCGTCGCCGACGCCGCCGGTCGCATGATGTCGGGTCAGTTCACGCTGGATGACTTCTCGAGTCAACTTAACCAGGTCCGCAAGATGGGCTCACTCGGTGGCCTCATGAAGATGATGCCTGGCATGAGTAAAGACATTCGTAAGGCCGCCGACAATATCGATGATCGCGACCTCAACCGAGTCGATGCGATTATTAAGTCCATGACCAGGGCCGAGCGGACTAACCCCACAATCATCGACGGATCGCGTCGGACGAGAATCGCCAAGGGCTCGGGTACGAATGTCGCGGCCGTGAATCAACTCTTGAATCAGTTCAAGGAGATGCAGAAGATGATGAAGCAGATGGCCGGCGGCGGCGCGCTGCCCGGCCCGCTGGCCAAGTTGGCCCCCATGGCCGCACGAGCCCAAGCCGGCGGACAACTCCCTAGTGGTTTGGGGGGATTGGGTGGTCCAGCCCCCTTTACGAGTCCGGCCAAGGGTGGCAGCAAGAAGAAAAAGAAAGGTGGGAGGGTGACCCCTCCCAAAAACCGGTAGGATATTGATTCTTAGTAGCGCCTTCGGCCTACATATCCGTTTTGTTTGAAGGGAATCGTTGTGGCAGTCAAGCTCCGTTTGGTGCGTATGGGTAAGAAGAAGCAGCCGACCTACCGTGTCGTCGCTGCTGACAGTCGTCGTGCCCGTGGTGGCGCCTTCCTCGAAATCGTTGGTACGTATCACCCCCGTGGCGCCAGTCAGGCCAACCCCGAGACCGTAATCAGCATCGACAATGACAAGGCCGTCCGTTGGCTCCAGCAGGGCGCTCAGCCCACTGACCGCGTGGCCAAGATCTTGAAGACCTCCGGTGCCCTGGACGCCTTCGAAGCCGCAAAGGCCGCTAAGTGAGCGAGTACGAAGCTGGCGACATCAACGTCGTAACTGACGACGAAACGAACGAGTCCAACGTTGACCGTGCCGTCTACTCGGCCAGTGTCTTGAAGTACCTCGCCACCTCGATGGCCGATGAACCCGAAGCGGTATCGGTAGACATCGACGACACCCCTCGTGGCATCAAGCTCTCTTTGCATGTCGGGCCGACCGACATGGGTCGCGTTATTGGTCGTCGCGGTCGTACCGCTCAGGCCATCCGTACCATCGTGGGCGCCGCTGGCGCTCGTGACGGTGTGGTGACCAACGTCGACATCGTCGACTAACTATGGACGCGGGCGACCGCTCGCTCTTAGAAGTGGGTCGCATTGTTAAGGCGCACGGTATTCGCGGTGAAGTTGCGGTTCGACTCACGGCCGATATCCCCGAACGGGTAGCTCCTGGTTCTATCTTTCAGACCACTCGTGGCCCAATGACCATTGAACGGTCTAAGCCCTTTCAGCAGGGCTACATCATCGCCTTTGCCGGCATTACCGATCGCAATGAGGCCGAGCTGCTCCGAGGTTTGATCCTGAAGGCTGAGCCGCTCGAACTGGACGACGACGACGACGTCATCTGGATTGACGACCTCTTTAATGCACTGGTTGTTTCGACCGACGGGGTCGAACGCGGCCGCGTCGTGGAGGTGGAAGAGAACCCCGCCTCCGACCTACTGGTGCTCGACAGTGGTGTCTTGATCCCCCTCACCTTCGTGGTGGAAGTGGAGCCGAACATGCGGATAGTGGTGGAAGTCCCCGAAGGTCTCTTCGAATGAGTTTCCGCGTCGACGTTCTCACACTCTTCCCTGGACTCGTTGAGCACTACGCCCAAGACACCATCTTGGGCCGGGCCGCCGAGCGAGGCGTCTGGGAGTTGCGCACCCACGACCTGCGTGAGGAAACTGATGATGCTCACCGCAGTGTGGATGACACTCCCTTTGGTGGCGGTGCCGGCATGGTGCTACGGGCTGAGCCCATTGTGCGTACGGTGGAGCGAGTCATAGATCTCCCTCGTCCCCTGATTGCCGTGACACCGTCCGGAGCACCCTTTACTCAGGCGACCGCCCGTCGGCTCGCGTCCGGCCCGGGGATCTCAATTCTCTGTGGCCGCTACGAGGGTTTTGACCAGCGGGCCCTGGACACGGTGGTCGACGAAGAGATATCTCTCGGAGACTTTGTGCTGGCCGGTGGCGAATTGGCCGCGCTCTGCATTACCGAGGCCGTGGTGCGACTTCTCCCGGGCGCGTTGGGCAATGATGCGTCACCGCAAGAGGAATCTTTTGCCGATGGTCTGCTGGAGTACCCGCACTACACCAAGCCGGCCGAGTTTCGGGGACTCAGCGTTCCCGAAGTTCTGCGCTCCGGAGATCACGCCCGTGTTGATCGCTGGCGCCGTGCGCAAGCCCTTCGTCGAACACAAACACGACGCCCCGACTTGTGGGCGCAGTACAGCTTGACTCCCGAAGACGAAAAGGCTCTTCGGGAGTTCCCTGACGCTTGAACTAGTCGGCGCTGCGGAAACGCGAGAGCGATGCGAAGGCTACCAAGTAAAAGCTGAGAGCGATGAAGAGTACGACCTGGAAACCAAACTGCATGGCGCAGATGGTGGCCAGCACCGAACCAGTCACTGATGCGAAACCGTTGATTGCCCAACTCCACGCCACGTACTCACCGTCGTGGTCACCCAGCTTGGCAATCTGAGCGATGCCTCGCGGCATGAAGGTGCCGAGCAGGAGCCCCAGTGGCGCCAACAAGATGAAGGCCAGAGCAATGCGGCCAGGGAGCGGCCAGCCGAGGAGACCGTTAGTGAGGGGCCTAAGACCCCACACGTAAAAAACGGTCAGCGCTGACAGCAGGCTGGCGCCGATCAAAGTGGCGTGTCGTACTTGGTTGATGCGCGGGCTCAAAAAGGCCCCGATACCGGCGAAGACCAAGAGCGACATTAGCGAGACCGTGAGTGAATACGTGGGGTAGCCCAAGAAGAGATTGAGCAGCTGAATCATGGTGACCTCAAAGAAGATGAAGCCAAAGCCCAGCATTGCAAAGTAGACGGCACTGGCGCCCTTCTTTGGCAGACGGCGCCACTCTTCTCGAATACGGAAGAACGGAACGAGCAAGAACATTGCCGCCAAGATCACCGTAAGGAGTAACAGTAAGACCAGGACGCGTTCTCCGACGGCGTATTCGCGATCGATGGTGGTCACTGGCGCGGAGTAGTCGCTCAAGACCTTGCCGAAATTAGCGAAGTGGTAGAAGTACGGATTGTTGTCACTGACCGACTTCACGTCGAACCGGTAGTTGGCGTAGAACGTTGCCAAGTCTGCAGGCGAGTCCGACACAATCTGCTGAATGGGACCATGGGCAACATCGATACCAGGTGCCCAGTCCACGCGGCCATGTAGCGACGAGGTGACCGTGGTGCGGATGGCGGCAACTTGCTCGGCAGTGAAGGGACTCTTCTTTACAAAGATGGTCGACTGTTCCGGCGTGGCGAACGTGTCAGGAGTGGTGACGACCACGATGTGGCTGCCAACATCCTTGACACCCATGTGTTCGAGGGCGACTCGAACGTTGGAAGTGAATCGCGCCGTACGGGAAGGCAGGTTGCGGTAGAGCTCACCGAACTGTGCCACAAAGATTCCGTCCTGAGATAAGTGGCTCGTCACGGCCATAACGGCGTTGTAGGTGTAGAGGTAACTCTCGGAGAGCACGAAGGCGCCGGCTTGGGCTGCACTGGAAGCGGCGTAGGAGTCCGGTGCGGGGTACCAGATCATGTCGTAGGACTTGTGGGAGCGCGAGATGAATGAGCGCCCGTCGGCGTTCATGTAGTTGACACCGGGGTATTCAGCCAAATGTCCGTCGTAGTCGGCGAACTGGTTCCTAACGAGATTGAATGTCGCGGGATTGAGCTCGACGGCGTCAATCTTCTTGGAACCGTAGTAAATCGAGGTGAGAATCTCGTGGCCACCGGCAGCACCGATGATGACTTCCTGCTTTGGTGCGCCTTGGAGGGCGACGAATGGCAGAGACCGAATGTCGTGCTCAAAGTCGTAGCTCTTGAGCGTGCTCTGCGTGCGATCCCAGCGATACACGGTGGAGCCAGGGAGACCGTCGTGACTGAGTTCGCGGACAACTGGCGTGAGTTGCTGGGCGTCAATTCTAAAAATCGGGCTCCATGACGAGTAGAGACTCTTGCCATTCATCAGGTACCCCTTCGAACCGTCGAGGGTCTGATCGGGAAGCGAACCGGCGAAAATAGTCAGTGCTAGTGCGGCCATGGCCACGGCGCCCAGAGCAGGCAATGTCTTGGGTGAGTTACGGCGGTGGGCCCGAATAGCCGCGACCGTAAACAAGAAGGCGGCCAGCATGATTGTGGCCGGTGGGCCCCAAGTGGCGTTCAAGGTGCCTACGACGGCACAGGAGATGGCGGCGCCGACGAGGTCAGAGAAGTACAGCGAATTGATTCGTTCGGGTTGACGTCCAAAGAGGGTTGCCAGGGCAATACCGGGGCCAATGAAGCCCAAAAAGATGAGAACGCAGATCAGGCCCAGCCAGAAAATCGAGGAGACGGAATTGGCGTTATAGGCCCAGATTGAAAGAGTGTTTAGTTTGATCGGGGTGATGGCCAAGTAGCCCCCGGCGACCGCGACGGCACCACCGAGGAGGCTGACGGACAAGACCTTGTCGGTACTCGAGGCTTTGAGGCGCTTGGAAACCGCGACGGCCACACCACCGGCACCGAGCCCCAGGAGGGCCAGGCCCAGCACGAGGTAGGTGTAGTAGTAGAAGAGCTTGAACGAAACAACCCTGGTGTAGCTAATTTCCAGCAGCAGCACGGCTGCGCTAATAAGAAATGCTTCCAAGCGATAATTAAAACTTGCAGGCTTTGCAGTCGACATGGTTCCTCCCCGGGCGTTCAAAGAACAGTACTTCAAGGTGGCAGATTTCCAGAGTTTCAGGGTGAATTGCCGATTCTGAGAGTCTCGTGCCCTGGCAACGGAGTCTCGGAGGTCGTGATGGTAAGATAAATCCCTACTTCTGTACGCAGTAAAGGAACTCACATGAAGCCGACCGACATTATCGACCGCGACTCAATGCGCGACGACATCCCCGCCTTCCGTCCCGGTGACACGTTAAAGGTTCACGTGCGCGTCGTGGAAGGTACTCGCGAGCGTGTTCAGGTGTTCCAGGGCGTCGTCATCCGTCGCCAGGGCTCCGGTCTCCACGAAACTTTTACTGTTCGCAAGATCAGCTTCGGTATCGGTGTAGAGCGGACCTTCCCGGTTCACGCTCCGACCATCGCCAAGATTGAAGTTGACTCGTATGGTGACGTTCGTCGCGCCAAGTTGTACTACCTCCGTGATCTGCGTGGTAAGGCCGCAAAGATCAAGGAACGCCGCGTCGTCGTAGCGGACTAGTTCTAACCGCCCATGGGCGACGAGGAATTAACAGAGTACGAAGCGAATTTAGAGCTCTCGCTCGTCCAAGAGTACAAAGCCGTTGTCGGCATGTTTACTTACGCTGTCGAGACGGAGCGCCGCTTTTATCTCGCCAATGACGTTCACGTCGAAGTGAAGCAAGCGGGGGCCCCGACGTTGCTCGAAATAACCATGGGTGATGCGTGGGTCTGGGATATGTACCGAACGACGCGATTCGTGCCCTCTGTTCGAGTGCTGACCTTTCGTGACGTCAACATTGAACGACTACCCGAAGAAGAGATGCGTCCCTAGTGGGAACGCCGTGGGTCGTCGTACCGGCTGATGACATTGCACTGCGCGGTGTTCAGATTGGCGAAGGACTCCTTCGATTTGAAAAAATTGATTCCATCGTTGGTGCCTCGCTCGTGCTCGCGCGTGGTCAATCGATTGACGGACTCTGGCTCGAGGTGACGGAGGGCTACGTCGCCCCTATTGCCGGCCGCGATATCGCCACCCTCTCCTTGTTAGGCCCTCTCGCCAACGTCGTAATTTCGGCGGGCGATCATGGTTTCGCTGTCTGCGAACTCATCGCTGCGATGTTTAGCGATGACGCCATCACCTTTTCCAACGAGACCGGCACACTCGTCAATGCCTTCAACCGACCTTCACCAGTGGTAGCTCCCACATTGTGGTGGCTCGACGGCATGTCTGTGGCGACCAGTACAGGCGATACTCGATCACTTGGGCTTCCCGATAGGGACTGTTAGGCGAGGTCGAGTATGTCGCTACGCGATCAGCATCTTCGAGGCCTCGACGGACTTCGAGCTTTGGCTGTTGTAAGTGTGGTGGCCTATCACCTCAATTTTCGAGTGGCTCGTGGCGGGTACCTCGGAGTTGATCTCTTCTTCGTGATTTCGGGCTTTCTAATTACTTCATTGCTGCTGGAGGAGCACTTTGATACGGGCCGGATAGCACTCGTCGCCTTTTGGCGCCGGCGGGCCCGACGTCTGTTACCGGCACTTTTCTTCCTGCTGGTCTGTCTCTCGCTCTTTATCTTGCTGGCGGGCCACTTGAGCAGTCCACTATCCGTGGCGTCAATCGACCTTGCCTCATTCCGTAGCCTCGCACTAGCCACCGTGAGCTATCTCACCAACTGGATGGTGGCCTTGTCGAGTGGTTCGTACTTTGACCACTTCTCTGCACCATCACCCCTCGCCCACACGTGGTCACTAGCCATTGAAGAACAGTTCTACCTTGTATGGCCCCTCCTGACGCTCGGACTCCTCCGGGTTGGTCGCTCGAGCTCCCGTCACCTTGGGACTTTCGTCACCGCCTTACTCTCCCTCGCTTCCGCGCTGGCGATGGCGATGCTGTTCCACGCGGGTGACGGCAGCAGTATGAACTTCGTCTATAACGCCACGTTCACTCGGATCTTTGATCTGGGGATTGGTGCCACTGTGGCATGGTGCGTCGTAGGTAGCCGGCAATCAATCTCGACCCGCTCGCTGAATGCTCTCAGTAGTACCGCACTCGCACTGGCCTTAGCGGCGATGGTCTTTCTCGGCCACGAAGACTCGACGCCCGTTGACTTCATGTTCCGAGGCGGTTTCTTGATATTCGCGATGCTGAGTGCTGTGTTAATTTTGGCGGTCCGTGATGACGCCACGTGGGTTTCTCGACTCTTTGCGCTTTCCCCTCTTCGTCTCGTGGGCCGCGCTAGTTACGGCCTCTACTTGTGGCACTGGCCAATCATTGTCCTCGTAACTCCGAACCTCGTCGGCGTGGCCGGCAAGAAGTTGCTGGTGCTGCGAGTTCTCTTGATGATTCTGGCGACGACGTTCAGCAATCTCCTTATTGAACGACCCATTCGGTCAATAAGGTGGTCTCTTTCGATACGCCGCGTCGTGGCGCTCGGTGGCACGACGCTGACGGTGGGAGCCATTCTTGCTGGCACCTCCATGGCGTGGCAGCCCCGTGTCTCCTTGCGAGAAGTAATGGTCCGCTACGCCCCCTCGTCACCACCGGCCGGCTCGGGCTCAATCGCAGGTCTCTCCAAATTGTTGGCGCAAGATGTTGGTCGCTATACACACGAGGCGCCATTGCGGATTGACTACTTTGGCGACTCGCTCCTTTACTTCGGACAGTATGGTCTCGCCGCCGCAATGCACTCGATGCCGCAAGTGGAATACCACGCCGTGTCCGCACCCGGCTGGGGGCTCTCCGTCGTGGAGTGGAAGTCGGGGCTCCATCAGTTTTTAGTGCAGCATCCGGCCGACGTCATCATCATGTCAAATTTTTGGGATGCCTCATTGGCAGGTGCGGATCCTGCTGCCTTCGCCGCGCTGTACCAGGAGTTTCTCGGTGCGGCTCGTCGTGACGGTGTCCGCGTCGTGGTTTTCACAGGTTTCCCCATGATCCATACGGGGGAATTCGACACCCGTTCGCTCGGCGAGAAGGCTCGCTGGAACCGGCTTACGGCCTTCTACCAACGGGCCTGGAATACGCAAGTGCGTCGTTTCGTTGCCGCTAATCCCGGTCACGCCCTCTTCTTCCCGGTCGATAACGTTTTTGCTCCGCACGGTATCTATTCGGCCTACGTGGCGCCACCGCGATCGCCAAACGCACCGCGCTCGACGTGGGATCGAGTGCGCTCGATGGATGGTACGCACCTGTGCGCACCGGGAGTATCAATCTGGGCGGCGGCGATCACTCAGGACGTGGCAACTTCATTCGGCGTGAACCCTCCCCAGCACGCTTGGTGGCTGGATCCATGGCCCACCAAGAAAACGAAGTACGACAGTCGCGTGGCGACGCTGTGCCCGCTTACGCACCCTCGGTGACATCGTCGGGCTGCGAAGAGATGCGATCGGGGCGGATTCGCACCGTTACGCGAATCTCACCCTCACGTCGAAAGGGATAACTTTCCGCGTCGAGATACTTCTTAGCGAGCCGGTCGATGACTTCATCGGCCCCATCCGTGGTGAAGCCCACCACCGTGCCTCGAACTGAGATCACCGTGTAGGGATTATCAGGGTCAGTAAGAGAGAGGGCCACGCGTCCATCGTTCGCAAGGTTGCGCGCCTTGGCTCGTCCCAGGGAGGTATTGATGATTATGTCGTCGCCATCGAGTTCTCCCCAGACGGGGGTCACATGGGGGCTGCCATCGGGTCCGAGAGAGGCCACGTGGAGCAGGGACTTCTTCGCGAAGAGGTCTCGGGCGGCTTGGGTGAACTGTTCAGACATGTTGGCTCCGGATTCTGAGTAGTGGTATCCCCGCTAGTTTGGCATCGATGAACATAGGTGCCCACGTCCGCGGTGGCGGCAAGCTTGTCCCGTCTCTCGAAGCCGGCGTGGAAATTGGGGCCACCGCCATCCAGATCTTCACGCAGAGCCCCCGAATGTGGAAGCCCAGCCAGTACGCCCCAGAGGTCTTGGCTAGCTACCGCGAGGCTGCGGCGGCTCATCCCAGCGTCAAGGCGACCTTTTCGCACGCCACCTATCTGATCAATCTCGCTTCAGATAATCCTGAGCTCTATGAGAAGTCAGTCGCCTGTTTGACTCACAATCTTTCGGTGGGTCGGGGAATGGCCGCTCAGGGCGTGATCTTGCACGTCGGCAGCCACAAGGGCACGGGCTTCGAAGAGGCACTCGAACGCGTCGCCGAAGGTCTGATGCGCGCACTCGACGAAGCCGATAGCGCGCCCAAGGGTGTCGCGGACTGTCCCATTTTGATTGAAAATGCGGCCGGCGCCGGTGGAACCGTGGGTCGTTCCCTCGAAGAGATCGAAGCGATTATCGAAGCCTGTGGTGGTGATGAGCGTCTCGGCCTCTGTATCGATACTCAGCACCTCTGGGCCAGTGGGTACGACTACTCCACGCTGGCCGGGACGAAGAAGTTGATCAAGGAAGTCAATGACCGGATTGGTATTGACCGCTTGGCCTGCTTTCACCTCAACGACTCCAAGACCGAACTCGGTGGCAACAAGGATCGCCACGCCAACCTGGGTGAGGGCACCATCGGCACGACCGGCCTGGCTCCGCTTCTCGGTCACCCCAAGGTGCGAAACTTACCTTTGATTCTTGAAGTACCCGGTGACGGTGACGGACCTCGCGCAAGCGACGTCGTTGCGGCCGCCAAATTAGTTACCGAAGGCGTCGCCCTGTACGCCAAGAAGAAATAAGGAGTCGCTATGAGCGAATTTCGTATTGAATCCGACACTATGGGAGAGATTGAAGTTCCCAGTAAGCATTACTGGGGTGCCCAGACGCAGCGCAGTCTGCACCACTTCGCAATCGGACACGACACCATGCCGCCGGCCCTTATTCGTTCCTTCGGCATCTTGAAATTGGCCAGCGCTCGGGTGAACCACGCGCTCGGCAAACTGGACGGCACGAAGGCTGAACTCATCGAACGTGCGGCCCGAGAAGTAGCCGACGGCATATTGATGAATGAATTCCCACTGCGTATTTGGCAGACCGGTTCGGGTACCCAGACCAACATGAACGTCAATGAAGTGATCTCTAACCGGGCCATCGAAATGGCCGGGGGAGAGCAGGGTTCGAAGAAGCCGGTCCACCCGAATGACGACGTCAATATGAGCCAGTCCTCCAATGACACGTTTCCCACCGCGATGCACATCGCAGCCGCTTCCGAAATGACGTCACGGCTAGTGCCGGCCGTGAAGCATCTTCGCGATGCCATCGACGAAAAGGCCAAGGCCTACGTTGACATCGTCAAGATTGGCCGCACCCACCTTATGGACGCCACCCCTTTGACGCTGGGCCAAGAGTTTTCGGGCTACGTCAGCCAGTTAGATGCCGACCTCGACCGACTGCAGTTGGTTCTGCCGGGCCTACTAGAACTGGCCGCTGGCGGCACGGCTGTGGGTACCGGGCTCAACACCCACCCCGAATTTGGCGAGCGCGTGGCGACCGAGATTGCCGGCCTCACCGGACTGCCCTTTGTCACCGCACCCAACAAGTTCGCCGCGCTCGCGGCCCACGACGCCCTGGTGTTTGCGCACGGTGCCATTAAGACTCTGGCGGCTAGCTTGATCAAAATCGCCGACGACCTGCGCTGGCTCGGCTCGGGTCCCCGCAGTGGTCTCGGCGAGTTGCAGCTCCCCGAGAACGAGCCGGGTTCGTCAATCATGCCGGGCAAGGTCAACCCGACCCAGAGCGAAGCCATGATCATGGTGGGCATTCAGGTCTACGGCAACGACGCCGCTATCGGCATGGCCGGCAGTCGCGGCAATCTGGAGTTAAACGTCTGCAAGCCCGTGATCATCCACAACTTCTGCCACTCCATTGATTTGCTCACCGACGCCTGCCTGCGCTTCACCGAGTTCTGTGTTGAGGGCCTGGAGCCGGACTACGAGCAAATTAAGCAACATTTGAACAACTCGTTGATGTTGGTGACAGCTCTGAACCCACTGATTGGTTACGACAAGGCGGCCCAGGTGGCCAAGAAGGCTCACAAGGAGCGCACGACGCTCCGCGAAGCCGTGTTGGCATTGGGCTTCTTGACCGGTGAAGAGTTTGACGGCGCCATCGACCCGGCGGCGATGACGCATCCGTGACCCGGCCGCAACTCGCCTCTTTAGAAGAACTAGAGAACTGGTTGCTCGTGCATCCTGAGTGGCAGTTACTAAACGGTCACTTGCTCTTGGAACGTTCGCTTCCCTATCGCGTCTCGGGCGCGCTCGCGGCCGCTTCGGTGGCCCTAGCTGACGAGATTGACCACCACCCGATTATGACCATTGGCTTCAATGCCCTACGGATTGAGATGTGGACCCACGACAAGGGCGGTATCACGGCACTCGATTTTCAACTCGCCACGTTTATCGACGAGTTTCTCGCCACGCGTCGTTAGGCGATAGGGATGCCCCAGAGGGCCAGCCAGCGACTCAGGTCGGGCTCCACGGGTAGTTCGTTACCCAAGAAGTTCTTCACGCGGATCTCAAGTTCGTTGTCGCGATGATTCGTGCCTCGGGGCGCGAAGGGGTAGAACGTCCCCGATTTGGCTAAGTAGACCAGTGAGACTGCACCCTCACCGGGGGGAGTCTTGGGCGTAAAGGCAAAGACGGTACAGAGGAGTCGTGGCCCAAGGCCGTGCTCGACCAGGGTGGAGTGGGCGCCGTGGGCTCGAGTCACGAGATTGCCCAAGTCGGCGTCGTGAATAACGACCCAGGTGTATCCGAGGTCGTCGACGCTGAAGGTGATTTTGCCCTCCGAATCACCCAGGGTGAGAAGTTGGCGAATCTCCTCGTCGCTTTCCAACGTGCTGAACCCCGAACCGGCCTTGTAACAAACCCCGGCTTGGCCACTCGTCACCAGATCGAGTTGGGCCTCGAGGGTGAGTGCGGCACTCGGGAGGGCGAAGAGTTGATCGAGCTTGGGTTCAACCTGCTTGGTCTTGCCAAAAATATTGCCGAGTAGGCCCACTACTGATTCATCTCGCGCTCGAGGCGAGCCAACTGGTCCAAACGCTTTTGGAGTGAAGGGTGGGTAGAAAAGAGCGCACCCATAGAACCCTTGGCGAGGGCTGGGGTGAAGAAGAAGGCGTTCATGCCCTCGACTCGACGCAAGTCGTTGTTGGGAATCCGGGCCATGTCGCCCGTCACCTTGGTCAGCGCGGAGGCCAGCGCCGAGGGCTTGCCAATCAAGATCGCCCCAGCACGGTCGGCCGCCAGCTCGCGGTAGCGCGAAAGTGACATGGTCAAGAGGAATGAAACGACGTAGACCGCGAAGGAGACGACCATGACGATCAACTCCATCATGAAGGCATTCTGGTTGTCTTCGTCCCGGCCTCCACCACCGAGCATGGCACCCCACATCGCCATACGGCTTATGAGACCGGCAATCATGCCGAGGGAACTAGCTACGGTCATCACGGCGACGTCGCGGTGGGCTACGTGGCTGAGCTCGTGGGCCAGAACTGCTTCGAGTTCTTCATCGTCCAGGCGCTGGCGAATACCTTCGGTGATCACCACAACCGAGTGCTTCGGATTACGGCCCGTAGCAAAGGCGTTAGGCATCTGCACGCGAGAGAGTCCGACGCGGGGCTTGGGCATGTTGGCCAGGACACAGAGTCGGTCGATCATGGTGTGGAGTTGCGGCTCTTCTTCGGGCGTTACGACCCGGGCACCCATGGATGCCATGGCAATCTTGTCGGAGAACCAGTACTGACCAAATATCAGGGCGAACTCGATGACGATAATTGCGCCAAGTCCAATTCCGAGACGAACAAGGGCAAAGCCGACTGCGATGTAGAGGGCCATGATCGCTAGACCCGTGACGAACATCCGTGTCGTTAAGCCGTGATCGCTTTCGTATCCGCGTGAGGCCATGGCTACTTTCCTTCCTCACCGGCGCCGATGGCGCCGGACGAACCTGAACCGAGTTCTTGTTTCATAGCCGCGAGCTGGGCATCCACGCTCGACGTGGCTGAGGCCTTATCGAGCTGAGCTTGAATGTCGTCGTGGGTCGACGTGAGATCGGTGAGGGCTCCCGAGGCCAACAACTCGTCGAGGGCGCCGGAACGGGCCTGCATCTCGGCGACCTTGTCTTGGGCGCGCTGGAGGGAAGCACCGGCGTCGGCCATGGACCCGCTGATGCCAGATACAGACTCGGCGATAGAGGACTGGGCTTCGGCTGCCGTGTAGGTGGCCTTGATGGTCTCCTTGCGGGTCCGGAAGGCCTCAATCTGGGTCTGGAGTCGCTGGGTGGCGTCACCGAGCTTCTCTTCTTGTTCGGCAACCTGAACGTGCTGCACCTCGAGGTCGGTCAGCTGCTGAGCCAGGGCTTCGCGGCGGGTGAGGGCTTCGCGAGCGAGCGATTCGTTGCCCTGGGCGAGCGCGGCCTTGGCCTGCTCGGCCAACTTGTCGGCCTGGCCCTTCAACTGCTCGGCCTGGATTTCGAGACGCTTGCGGGCCGTGGCAACATCGGCCAATGCCCGCCGCATCTTGGTGAGGTTATCGAGCTGCTCTTCGTAGGAGAGGTCCAATGTCTCGCGGGGGTCTTCGACCTTGTTGAGGACCTTGTTGGTCTTGGCCTTGAAAATCATGGTCATTCGATTCAGCAGGCTCACCAGCGTCTCCTTAGTAGTTTTGCGAAGCACTTTGGCTTCCTGTACGTATAGTTTGCCGTGAATGCGTGACTTTAAGACGCAATAAGTTCAAGAAATCCCAAGAAAACTTGGATTCCTTAGTGACCGCTTGCGCTGATTTGAGACCACGTCAGGGTCGTAATCCCTAATTTTTCGGTGATATCGGCCGGAGTCAGTCTCAAGAGTTCGTCGAGCGCTGTGGTCCTCGCCGCTGAGTCGTCCAAGACGGCCGCCACGTCGGGGCTGTCCAAGGCCGGGTGAACGATCACTTCACTGATGCCCTCGGGGAGACCTTCGAGCAGCTCCAGCAGGGGGAGGCCAGGAGTCCAGTTCACTGTGTGGTCGGCGACGAAGTGTCCTCGACGTCGAGCAATAGCCGTGGCGTCAAGGGAAGTCGACCCGAAGTTGTAGCCGTGACGAATGGGCAGTGAAAATTCCTCGGCCACATCTAAGAAGACATCAAAGAGGGCTAGGTGGCGTGCGACGACATCATCGTGCGACGTCAAAAAGGTTGGTGTCACGCCCAGAGTTTTGGCCCGTTCAATCTGCGCTACGAACTCTCGGTAGACCTCGTCGGGGTCGGCGTGCTCGGCCGCATCTGATGCATCGATGGGGAATCCGCCACGACCACCGAGGAGCGACGGCGAGTAGGTAACGGGTCGCATCTCGAGTAACTCGTGTTCGGCGCTGAGTGCGAGCTGGATGCCGAGTCGAGTACCGAGGCGGGCCACGGCTTCGCGGGCAAACGGCGCCACCACGAGGAGCGAGGCGTCACCTACGACACCGATTGCCAGCGCTTGCCGGATTCCTTCGTTGACGCCGTAAGTGAGTCCGGCGTCAGAGGCGCTGATTAGTACGGCGCGGGTCGTGCTGACACCCAAGTGGTTGAGAGATTCGGTCACGACCGGGGAAGTTCACGATCTTGCGCGGTGGCCTGTTCGATGAGTTCTAGTCGGTAGAGCTCAAGCTCATTGGCGATGTGCTCGCTGTCGAGTCCGAGGATTCGGGCAGCCAAGAGTGCCGCATTGGTGGCTCCGTTGATCGCCACAGTGGCCACGGGTACCCCGCGCGGCATTTGCACGATTGAGAGCAACGAGTCGAGACCGTCGAGCCGAGCCAGTTCCACGGGAACACCAATGACGGGCAACGTCGTTACGGCGGCCAACATCCCTGGGAGGTGGGCGGCACCACCGGCGCCGGCGATCAAGATCTTGAGACCCCGTTCACGGGCGCTGCGCCCGTAGGCGATCATCGCCTCCGGTGTGCGGTGGGCGGAGACAACGTGCGTTTCGTGATGAATGCCGAAACGAGTAAGTACGTGTAGGGCATCTGCCATCACCGGATGGTCCGATGCACTGCCCATGACTACTCCCACAATTGGATTCGACATGGTCTCTCCTTAGTTCGACGGTTGGAGTAACGCGGCGGCGTCCCACGCCGTCTTTGTAACCCCACTTCTATTATCGCCCACGGCGGTCACGTGGCCGAGTTTGCGACCTGGACGCCACGACTTGCCGTAGTCGTGGATGTGGACGCCATCGATCTGGTACGCCGCTTCGTAGTCGCCCGGGCGAGCCGTGCCAATGACATTGACCATCGTGACAAAGGCACCGGTGGCGACAGGCGGCACTAAAGCGAGTCCGGTCACGGCTCGAAGATGATTCTCGAACTGGCTGGCCGTCGTCCCCTCAATGGTCCAGTGACCGGAGTTATGTGGTCGGGTGGCTACCTCATTGATTAGAACGCCCTTAGAGGTCGAGAAGAGTTCAATTGCCAAGACGCCTACGGCATTGACGCGCGTAGCCACGGCTCTAGCGATGCGTTCGGCCTCCTCGACGTCTTCGGCGCTCAACGTGGAGGGGTAATTAACTTCGATGCACATGCCATCTCGTTGCACAGTGTCGACCACTGGATACACAACTGTTTCGCCCTTTCGGCCGGTGACTATTGAGACGGCCATTTCGGCCAGCATCGACACGCGCTCTTCAAGCACGACGGTACCGGCCGAGAGAAAGTTGGTGATCGTTTCGAGAGGATCGACACCGGCGCCAAGCACGGCCACGCCACGCCCGTCGTAGCCCCCGCGAGCCGACTTCACGACGACTCCTTCGGGGTGAG
>Ga0136642_1000545_pt1 | contig 19251 bp, 19 predicted proteins | sample LowCatLa1302831Y_FD_115313 | JGI IMG/M metagenome (GOLD analysis project Ga0136642, IMG submission 115313) | Freshwater microbial communities from Lower Cathedral Lake, Yosemite National Park, California, USA - 13028-31Y | ecosystem: Environmental > Aquatic > Freshwater > Lake ... | reverse complement strand
AGTGGCTCACCGAAGCACTGGACGGGCGTGCTCTTCGGCATGCTCTACGGCGTGCTGTTGTTCACGGGCTTTGAGTCCTCGGCCAACCTTGGCGAGGAAACTGATGCGCCAGAACGCAACATCCCTCGCGCAGTGTTGATGTCGGTGCTCGTCGTTGGCGTGTTCTACGTCATTGGCACGTTCGCACAAATCGCCGGTTTCCACTTCAACCTGGCCGCCATCGGCAAAGCGAACGCCGCTGGGCCACTCTTTACTCTTGCCGGTCCCGCGGCCGGTGGTGGTTTCGCCGGCACTTTCATGCGCCGCTTGGTCGAGCTCGTCGTCGTTCTCGACATGGTCGCTGTGCTTATCGGTACGGCCGTGGCTACTTCGCGCGGTATCTTCGCCCTCTCACGTGACAAGCGGCTGCCCAAAGCTCTCTCGAGCGTGTCCGACCGTGGCACGCCAACGTCCGCCGTGAACCTCGTGCTCGTTGCCTACGTCGTCACTATCTTCTTGGCCCTCAAAACGACGTCCTTCGCAATCCCTGGTGGCGTGCCCGAGTACATCAGCGTCTTTAGCTGGATGTCCACGTACGGTGGCTTCTCGCTAACCATCATTTACCTCCTGGTCGCACTCGGCGCGATTCGTGGACTCAAGGATCACGAATCGCCCGCCAAGGTCTGGGCCGCCATCATCGTGGGCGGCGTGGTGGCGGGGGCGGCCATCTTTGGTGGTCTTTACAAGGTAGTTGAGCCGACTCTGAGCGCACCGCTGTCCGCCCTGGCGATCTTGGTCATCGGTCTGATTGCCGGCTTCGCTTTGCCGGGTATCTCGGGGCAGGATGACTACCACGCACTGGCTGCGTCTGACCAGGGTCCACAGAAAATCTAACACCAACTGCTCCGAGGACCGAAGCAGCCAGGAGTCGTGAACTGCGGTAGTGACGCACCAACGTACGGTTGGTGCGTCACGGGTTTTCCTGATAAGTAGCACAATCGTAGTTATGACGAGGAGGACGGGGGAGCGATGAGCGGTCAAGATACCAAGGGCTTGATAGTCGTTACCGGTGGCGGTACTGGTATTGGAGCCAGCGTTACGCGACTGCTGCGCCATCGTGGATACGAGGTCCTCATCACGGGGCGACGAGAAGAGCGCTTGGCCGCACTCGCCATTGAAACCGGCTGTCTCACCGTGCGTGGTGACGTCGCCTCCCCAGAGGACAATGCCCGTGTAGTGGAGGCGGTGCGACGTTCTGACGCACCGCTTCGAGGTGTAGTGCACGCCGCCGGCATTATGGCCGCCGGCACCGTCGCTGCGACGGAGTTGGCTACTTGGCAGCACGTCTTGTCGGTCAATGTGACGGGGGCCTTCGACCTCACCCGACAACTACTTCCGCAACTTCGCGTCCGCGGTGGCGCCATCGTCATGCTGGGGTCGGTGGCCGCCGATCGAGCCCCCTCTGGCATCGCTGCCTACGCCGTCTCCAAGGCGGCGCTCGTGGCGCTCGCCAACGTGCTGGCGGTGGAGGAGGGGAGAGGGGAGCACCCCATCAGGTGCAATGTCGTCAATCCCGGTTGGACGCGATCAGAGATGGCCGATGAGGAAATGCGAAAAGCGGGCCCTCACATGGGGGGACTTGACGTGGAAGCCTCGTACGCCGAAGTGACAAAACTCGTGCCACTCGGGAGGCCGGCCGAATCGATGGAGGTGGCGAACGCTATTGCGTGGCTGCTCAGTGACGAAGCCAGTTACGTCAACGGGGCCAGCATCGCCATTGATGGTGGGCACCGATGGATTGACGCTGGCGCCCTTCCCATCGATTTTGAAATCCGACCGCGATAGCGAGCTAGTTCGACACTGCCGCCCCGAGGGCAAATCCGACCACGCACACGAGGGGAGTGGTGATGACAATCACCAGCGCATACTTCACGTGCGTGGACTTCGCCAAAATGGCCGGTACCGCAAAGGCCGACGAGAAGGTTGTCAATCCCCCACAAAAGCCACTCGTGAGGACGGTGCGCCACTCGGGGCTCAGTGACGACGCCAACCCGTAGACGACTAGCGCCGCGATGAAGCAACCCACCGCATTCGCACCAACAGTCCCCCATGGACGTCTGGTCGGATGCCAGTGGCGGACGGCCATTTCAATCCCGTAGCGAACCAGGCAGCCGACACCGCCGGCTATGGTCACGAGCAGCAGGTTCATCGAACGCTCCGAATAGCCAACCACGCTGCGGTGGCTCCGCTCAGGAGCGCTGTAAGGCCCGTAACGATGGCGCCTAAGGGGTAGACATGCCTCATGACGTCGAGGGCCATAAAGAGCGACGAGTACGAGGTCAAACCACCGAAGAAGCCAGTAATGCTGAGGAGGCGCCATTGATCAAAGAACCCACGGTCGCGGAGCGGGCCGGCCAGTAGGCGAGTGGCACCGTAGACGCCGATCGCATTGATGGCGAGGAGGGTCCACGGCACAAAGTCAGCCCACGGCCCGGCACTGCAACGTACTGACTGGCAGGCCGTCTGGACTGAGTGAACTGCCACGTGGGAGAGGAGGAACGCTCGAAGGCACGTACCAATGGCCCCACCAACGAACACTGCCCCAATCGCGCGCAGTTGCTCAGTGGCAACCGGGGAAGTGGCCTTGTTCATTGCCAGAGAAGCGTAGTTCGCCGCAATTGCCGAATAAGTTCTAACTTTACATAACGTACATTATCGGCGTTGTTCACCACCAATCGAGCGTGGTGCTCGGTTGGTGAAAGAGCGCTAGAAGCCGTTCGGCACGTGACCGAGGGTGATGTCAAGGTGCACCTTTTTTGTACCGCGCATGATGGTGGCGTGAATGGTGTCACCGGGTCGCAGTGCCGAAACAACACTCGAAACGTCTTGGTCGCTCGCGACGTTCTGACCATCTATGGCGATGATCAAGTCGCCTTGCTTGACGCCCGCCGACGCGGCACCTGTACCGGCAATAACACTCATGACCACCACGCCCGCGCTCTCGGTGTAGCCGTACTCGGCCTGGAGTGCCGCTGTCAGAGTCGATATCTCAACACCAATGAAGGCCCCGTGTGTCACCACACTTTGACCGGCCTTGAGCTTGGGCAGCAGTGACTCAATAGTGGCGACAGGAATCGCGAAGCCGATGTTTTGTGCCGAAGTACCGTCCGCCAGGGTGCCGGCCACGGCAGTGTTCATGCCGATGACGTCGCCCTGTGCGTCCAAGAGCGGTCCGCCGGAGTTGCCGGGATTGATGGCGGCGTCAGTTTGAATCATGCCGTTCAGGGTCTCGGACGACGACGATGATGACGCCGTAACCGTACGACCCAGGGCGGAGACGATGCCGGACGTGACGGTCGGAGTACCGAGCGCGAGGCCTAGGGCATTACCAATGGCCACGACGTTGTCGCCCACCAAAAGTGCGTTGGAGTTACCGAAGGTGACCGCGGGGAGGTTGTGCGCGTTATCGATACGCAATAAGGCCACATCATTCGCCGGGTTCGTGCCGACCAGCGTGGCGGAGAGGGCCTTGGTGGTGCCAACTCGGGTGACGGTAATTGTGCCCCCCTGTGATGCGGCGGCGATGACGTGGTTGTTTGTGAGGACAAGACCGTCGGGCGTGATGATCATGCCTGTCCCCTGGTCTTCCGAGCCCGACCCCTTCACGTCAATGCCGACAATTGTCTTGTCGACTCTGCTGACGAGAGCGGGAATGCTGAGGCCACCGGCCATGGTGGTCGCCGCGGGTTGGGCATTGTTTTGGGCGATGGTCAGTGCTGAGGTAGTGCGAGGAGCGCTGAAGTGTCCCGCCAGACCACCAACGAGGGCAGCCGCAACCACAGTGGCGATGCGGCCAACCCACGGACTTCGTTGGCTGACGTGGGGAAGGTAGGGGACGGACGTCGTTGCTGTCACGCTCCCCTGTTCGGTGGCGTCGGTGACAGGAATGTGAGCAGTTTCTGGTGTGTTGAGGTCCACGACGGATTCGATTGACTCGGGCGTTTCTGGGGTCTGGGGGAAGTCACTCATGACCACCACTTTATGGATGAGAAATTAAAAATAGGCTAAGACATGGCGAAGACTTTTGTAGTGGTGGCGAGCGACTAGATTGTTGCTCTATGTCTCGTCGAATTGAGATCGAAATCACTAGCCTTAATGGCGACGTCGCTACGTGGCGTGCAGCGGGAGCCAAGCTTCCGAAGGGCACGCTCGATGCTTCGTTGATCACGGGGGGTCCGGTTGTGGGCACGGTATACCGTGCCGATGTTGAGCAATACATGGAACGCATTGAGGTGGTGGCAGTGCTGCCGGCCAAGACCGCGTCGCCGCTCGACCCCCGCAATGAGCGTCTTTCAATCATTGTCCCGGAAGCCAAGGGCCCAGAAATCACTGTCACCTACGCGCCCAAGGGCCGTGGTCCACGTCGCGAAGGCGATCGTGAGAGTCGCGACGGCGGCCGCGGAAACTCCCGTCCCGGTGGTCGCGGACCTCGCAAGGAGGGCGCTGACGGCGAACGCTCCCCTCGCCCGCTGCGTGACGGAGAACGCACTCCTCGCCCACCGCGCGAAGGTGCCGATGCCGCAGGCGGTCGTGGACCTCGCACTGAAGGTGGCGCGCGTCCTCCACGCCGAGATGGCGAGCGCCGTCCCGGCGGTCGCGAGCAGCGCCCTAGCGGACCCGTTGCCCCAGTTGTTGCAACGATTCACCGCAACGCTCTGCTGGCCACCCTCTCCCCCGAGCAGCTTCCCGTAGCTGAGCAGTTGTTCCGCGGTGGTATGCCGGCGGTGCGTACTGCAGTCGCTGATCAGAACAAGAACGCGACGGCCCAGGGTCGTCCGACCATCGACGCGACCACGATTGAACGTATCGCCGAGGATCTGCTTGGTAAGACAGCGCTCGCCTCGTGGCGTGACCGTGCTACCGGCGCGCTCAGCATGGGCAAGGAACTGCGTCTGCGTGACCTGCGTGCCGTGGTGACGTCCGCTAAGACGGTGACCCTCGATGAAGAGGGGCGCGCGCAACTCAAGGAACTGCAAGCGTCGCTCAACGCAAAGTTGGAAGTGCTTCGCACGCAGTGGAATGAGAAGCTCGAGAGCGCAGTCGCCTCGGCCAACGTGGCGGAAGCACTTCGCTTGATTGCCCGTCCTCCAGACATGTCAACCCGCGTCTCCTCCGACGTGGCCACCAAGGTAACGACAATGGTGTCGGAAGCATTGCACGCCGCACAAGAGGTTGCTGTGTGGACGGAACTGGTGACACTCGCGGTCGAAACCAGCATCCGACGTAACATCAAGCCTCAGGGTATCCCCGCTGACGACGCGGCGAAGGCGCTGGCTATCAAGAATGCCGGCGCTATCCCCGAGTTCGCGAAGTTGCTGGGTATGAAGGTGCCACCACCCCCTCCCCCAACGCGTGCGCCGGCTCGTCCTGCGCGACCAGCTCGTCGAAGCTAAGTAACTAACCCGAGTCTGTGAGGACTCGGGTTAGTGCTTTAAGGTCATTCCGCGGGTGACATGGTGAGCAGCCGGGCTTTCCATCCGAGCGACTCGAAAAGTGACTTGGTGGCCCGATCACCCGGCAGGGCACGAGCATCGGTGATGCCAACGCCAGCATTGCGAAGTGTAGCAATTGTGGCTCGGGCCACCCCCTGACGACGGCGTGTTTCAGTCAGGTAGATACCGAGCAAGACGCCACGTCGTACGACGACAATGCCGAGCGTGCTCTCGTCGAGCGAGATGCGCCACAACTCGTCGTTCATGATGGCACGATCAATCGCTTCGATCTCGCTGTGGCCATCACAGAGTTCGGCAATGAGGCCTGGCCCGCCACGAAACCGGCGGACCACGTCGAGCACGGCAATGACGAAAGCCGTCAGGTCATCATCATTGGTGGCGAGTTCAACGCGGTACGTCGCGCCCGCGGGGGCCTCGAAGATCACACGCAGTCGCGGCAGAGCGTCTTTGCGGGGTCGGCCAGCTGGGACATCTTCTTCAGCAGTCGACAGGACTTGCAGCGGAATTCGTCATCCTGCTTTGGCAAAATTGCCTCGAGGGGGTCCACCAAAGGATCGTTGTCAATCGGCGTTTCGTCATCATCGTCCGGCGTCGTCGTTCGTCGGATCGTTTCGGCCAGGACCTCGTCGAGTGCAAGTTCCACATCGGCGTCGTCGATGACATCATCATCATCCACCGCGACGGGAGCCAAGGGGGCGTCGTCAATCTCCTCGACGTCGTCGCCTTCATCGTCTTCAGCGTCGCCGCTCTCTTCTTCGTCGCCGACGAGAGCGACTTCGAGGTCGTCATCGCCCTCGACGTCGTCCGTCAATTCTTCGTCGAAGCCCTCAGCGAGTTCTTCCTCGTCGAATACTTCGTCGTTTTCGCCATCCATGCTCATAGAACTTCCTTCTCTGGTGCGCAGGCATTGTACGTTGCTTTTCGCCCATTTGTGGCAAAAAGGTGAAATCTTTAAGAATTATTCGATTTATTCTGACGCTGACGCTCCGCCGTGCGTTCGGCTTCGAGTCGCTCAAGGTCAGTGTCAGAGAAATCGACGTAGGTCATTGAACCGGCGATGGCCTTGTGATTGGCTTCTTCAGCGATGAGTCGCACCATTTCGTGCGCCACCCGTCGGTAGGACGGGTGGCCCTGGGGTCCTGACCGGAGTTCGATTAGGTGCATGGCCTCACGGGCATTCATCTGCATGACGTAGCGGATGCGAAAGGCCAAGGCGACCACATACTGCGCCTGCTCGGGGAACTCTTCGCGCAACTCGTAGTAGAGCGCCGCTGAACGGGCCAGAGCTTCTTCGTAGCGCTCGGCGAGCCCAGCCTCGCGAATAATGTCCGGCACGTCGTAACCCAAGTCAACCGTCAGAGGTTGCCATTCGATAGTTAACAGACGGTGTCGCTGGAGGTCGCGGAAGGCACCGTAGTCGGTGACCAGTTCGAAACGGTAGTCGGTGCGCTCGAAGGCGCGCGCTGGGCGGTGACGCCGGTTCTTGCGGTCCCCCACGTACGCGGCCATCAGTGCGGCCCGCTCCGCTTCGGTCAGCGTGGCGACACGGCGAACCGCCTCGTCGTGGGACGCAGTCGAGTTAGCGAAGACGATGGCCTCGAGGACGCGGTCCTCGCCTTGGGGGTCAAAGCCCACGAGCCTCACGGACTCCTCGTCCGTGGGCTGCGTTTCACCCATGAGATCCTTGACCATGGTGGTGGTATCAGCGGCGGCGTCGTGAAGATACGTCGTCCACGCCACGCCCCGATCGACCACGTCGAGTCGCTTCAGGAACGAGGGAATCACCTTGCGCAACTCGGTAATCATCAACTCGGCGTACTCGCGAACTTCGGGCAAATCATGGGCCCGCATGCGGAGCAACAGCATCTCGTATGCCTGCCCGGACGCGTAGATCCCAAGATTCGAGAGCGCCGCCGCCGGCAGTAGACCACGAACGGCATCGAGGGCCTTGGCACGAATGGCTTGGCGGTAGACGAAATCAGTGTCCTCGGCCGTGCGGGGAAATTTCTTCGCGATGAAGTCAATGAGCTCCGGCAGCATCTCGGCGTACGTGTCGTACATCCGATCGATGTCCCCGACGTAGCGAGCGCCAAACTTGGAGTCGAGTACCGTCGAGTCGCGATAGTACCGATAGCGACCATTTTCGAGGCGCTTGTCGTAGCTGAGGTAGCGCGTGGACTGTTCGAGATAACTCATGATGCGGCCCCGCTCGAGGACCTTTGTCAAAATATTGGAGGCTTGTTCGCAGGCGAGGTGCACTCCCCCGAGCTGGGCGACCGAGTCGTCACCGTACTCGAAGAAAATCTTCTGATACAGGTCGTCGGCGCGGTCGAGGCCAATCGTGGCGTCGACGGTCTGGTCACCCTCGAGGTCGAGGTCGCCCACGAACTCGTCGAGAAAAAGTTGGCGAAGACTCTTGGACGAGCGCGAGTAGCGAGCAAAGAGTGCACCCTTGACGACCTCGGGCAGGTTGACGAGGGCGAAGACAGGGCCTTCGAGATTGGTGAAGTACCGGCGGAGTATGTCCTGCTCGGCATCACTAAACGATTCGACAACGTAGGGGTGCATGAGACAAGAACAATAGAGGCGAAATGCGCTCTATGGGTGGACGGTCGAAGCGCCCGCGACGACCGAGCGAAGAACGAGGTCGCGGGCGGCCATGGCCGAGTCGGCCAAGTCTGGGGCGAAGCTCAATCGCCCCAACTGCTCACAGAGGTCTGCCACCTGCTTGGCGTTGCGAACGAAGTCGCCAGGAGAGGTGGCGCCAACCTCAACCTCGGCGAGGTCCAGCACGGTGCCGAGCGAGACGCCGCGGGCCCACGCTGCGATGACGGGGATAAATTTGCCGTCGGGTTCCTTGAAATGGTGCACCTTGTGACGCCCTTCCACCTCACGGATGGCCGTACTCGTCACCATGATGTCCTGCAAGCGATCCGTGAGCGAGCCGCGACGCTCCGGTCCGAGTCGGTCGTGGAGATTCTTCTTGCGCTTCACCGGGGTTTGTGGCCCCTTCGTCGCTCGCGCCGAGCGTTTGGGCTCGTAGACAAAACTGGAGAGCAATCCAGCCAATTGCGCTGGCTCGAGGTCATTAAAGACACCCATCGTGATGCATTCGGCGAGGAGGAGATCGCACTCGTGATAAAGCGACCGCAACAACTGTCCTTCATTGGTCAGTCGCCACCCGTCGGCGTAACCGAGCTCCTCCAAGACCCGGTGGCGAGAGCGCATCAGATCGCCCAGTGAGCGCTTGGAGCCGGCTGGACGGTGGTCCGCCTCAAACTGGGCGTAGGAGCGCTCGACAACTTCCAACGCCGTCTCGTACTCGAAGTGATTCATGAGGTTGGCCGTGAAGTTATACGTGGGGCGAAACGAGGAGTGGAGATCGGACGGATGCGATATCGCGACGCGACCAATGTCGTGCAGCGCGAGTTCAGGGGCGAAACACACAATAGCGTGACCCTCTTCGTCGAGCCCTCGTCGCCCGGCACGTCCGGTCATTTGTGCGTATTCACCACTGGTGAGGACACGTCGACCCGAATCGGAGTATTTGGCGAATTTCTCGAGGGCGACGGAACGAGCGGGCATGTTGACGCCCAGAGCCAACGTCTCGGTGGCGAAGACGGCGGACAGAAGATTTTCGTGGAAGCACGTTTCGACAATTTCACGAAAGGCCGGCACCATCCCAGCGTGGTGTGCGGCTAATCCGCGGCGTAAGCAGTCGAGAAACTCACCGAACTCCAGGGCACCGAGGTCGTCGTCACTGAAACCCTCGAGACGTTCCTCGCAGATTTCCTCAATACGACGACGCTCCTCTGGAGTAGTGAAGAGGAGTCCGTCGCGGCGACACTGTCGGACCGCGTCATCACAGGCCGCGCGAGAAAAAATGAAGACGATGACGGGCAGAAGGTCGTCACGTTCGAGGGCCATCAACAACTCGCTGCGCTTCGGAGGACGAAAGGGCGAAGGTGGCGCGGATGATTTTGGACCGTGCCACTTCGGACCCGGACGGAAGCGTCGCGTCGCCTTCATGGTGTTATCGATTTTGCGTGCCTGATCACTCAATCGCTCGTCGTCTAGAAGGTCAATAATGTCCGGTAATTCCTGGCCTCGTTTGACGACCGCAATGTGCTGATGCAGTGTGATGGGTCGATTGGTTTCGACAATGACGGCCGTTTCTCCCCGAACCTGGGTAAACCACTTGCCGAGGAACGGCGCGTTGCCCACCGTGGCTGACAGCGCCACGAAACGCACCGCCGGTGGCGTCAGAATGAGCACCTCTTCCCATACTCCTCCGCGAAAGGGGTCCTGAAGATAGTGCACTTCGTCCATGACGACGAGGCCAAGGGTTCGCAGTTGGTCAACGTCGGCGAGCAACATATTACGAAGGACTTCGGTGGTCATCACGACGACCTTGGCGTGCCGGTTGATTGAGGTGTCGCCCGTCAATAACCCAACCGACTCGTCGCCGAAGAGGGCACACAGCTCGGTGTACTTCTGGTTCGAGAGTGCCTTGAGCGGAGTGGTGTAGAACGAACGCAGTCCGAGTTCGAGGGTCGCTCCAATGGCGTAGTTGGCGACCAGCGTTTTCCCAGATCCGGTCGGTGCTGAGACCAGGACATTGACGCCCCGGTCATAGGCCTCGAGGGCGTCGACTTGAAAGCGGTCCAGGCCAAAGCCCTGAGCGTCAATGAACTGTTGCTGGTAGGTCGTCATCGTCGAAACACCTTGCCCACCACAATGGCGAGGAAATAAAACACGACGAGCGGCACCGCGAGCGCGAACATGGAAAACCAGTCGCTGCTGGGGGTGATGCCGGCGGAGACCACCGTGATGCCGATAACGGCGTATCGCCACTGGCGCAGCAGGGCGGCCGGCGTGACGATACGACCAAGTTGGAGCCCAACTAAGACCACGGGGAACTCAAACGAGAGACCGAAGACGAGCATCATGAGGAGAAAGAGGCTCAAGTACTGATTCGGGTTGTACTGCGTAATGAGCTGGTTACCACCGACCGCCTGCAGCCACTGCAGGGCGCGGTTGAATACGAAGTAGGCGGTAACGACGCCGAAGGAGAAGAAGAGAATGCCCGCGGCGACGAAGGGCAGGGCATAGCGACGCTCCCCCACCTTGAGGCCAGGGGTAATGAAGCGCCAGAGGTGCCAGAGAATAACCGGGGCCGCGAAGAAGAGGCCTCCGAAGAGACCAATTTTTATGCGCAGCGTGAATCCATCGAGTGGGTTGGTGACGAGAAATTGACAGTGGCGTGGTGAAGCGTGGCAGTACGGCTGCTGCAAGAGATGCAAGAGCGGCGCGTAGGCCGCAAAGGCGACCACGCCCAGAGCGGCGATGGTTGCACAGCAGAGTAGAAAGCGCCGACGTAGCTCGACCAAGTGCGCAGCGAGTGGCATGGTGCCCGAAGAGGAGCGAAAACGCACCATGACTAGTTCAGCGTCGGATCAAAGGGTCCCGCTGGCTGCTGCCACTGCGTGACGGGATTGACAATGGGCTTGTGGAACGTGGCCGGTCGCGGCAGGGGCTCTGGATGAGATTCTGTGTCGGAGACGCTCGTAGTCTGCTCGGCGGCATTGGCGCGCGCCGCGAGGTCGTTGAGCAGAATGATGGGGCTTCGTGCGTATCGCACGAGTTCGCCAGAGTCGGGCAGTGTCGGAATGGCGTCACGCAATTCCGTTTCCATCTTCCCTTGTAGTGATCGCAGCGACCGCCAGGCTTTACCCGTGCGCTGGGCTACTTCCGGGAGTTTGTCAGGTCCAAGGAGGACCATTGCTACCACGATTATCAGCAGAATTTTTATAGGGCTGAAATCGAACACACGCTAATACTACGTGTGAGAACTGGCGAAGTCGGCTAGATCCAGCTGAGACGATTCAGCGGCCACACTCGCAAAAAGACCTTACCGATGATGTTGCCCTTTGGTACGAGCCCCCAGAAACGCGAGTCGCAACTGTTGTCGTGATTGTCACCAATGACGAAGTAGTTACCAGCCTTCACAGTTTCCAGGGTGATGCTGGGGCCGAGGGGCTCATTGTGCGTCCAGCGCTCCTGGAGCACGTGACCGTTGATCAGAATGTTGTTGCCGGACGAACTAATCCGGTCGCCCGGCACGGCGACAACTCGCTTCACTAGGTCGACATCGGCACTGCCGCACTTCGTGGCAACCGCGGGAGTCGCGTGAAAGACGATGATGTCGCCTCGATTGATCGTCCCGAAGTCGACGGCGAGCTTGTCGACGATGATACGGTCCCCAACCAGCAAGGTGGGCTCCATGGAGCCGGAGGGGATGTAGAACGTCTGAAAGACGAGGACCCGCACGAACAATGACAGCGCGACGGCGACCGCAATGATGGCGACCCACTCGACGAATCGGACCACTGAGGGTGAGGCCAGCGGCCGCTTCGATGCGGCTACCGCGTTCTGGGGGGTTTCACACATTGAACAAGATTACTCAGGCAGCGGCTCGTACCCGTCACGGCGTAAGGACGCTAGGAGACGGGTGAAGCGATCGTCGACACTCTTGAACGGGTCTTTGAGAAGAATGGTGCGTTGCATTTCGTCATTGACTTTCAGGTGAACCCAGTCCACCGTGAAGTCTCGGTGCCACTTCTTTGCCTCCCGAACAAAGGCGCCACGAAGATGGGCGCGGGTGGTGGATGGCGCGGTTTTTGTGGCGGCAACGATCATGTCATCAGTGACCACGCGACGAACGAGTCCGCGGGCTTGACGTCGGTAGTGGAGTCCTCGCACCGGATTGGTGTCGTGGTAGAGAAGGTCAATGAGAGCAATTTTGGGATCGTCAAGACCGCACCCCGAACGCTCCTGCTCTCGCTGCATCAGTTGCAACTTGGCCACCCAGTCAACACGGTCGGCCAACGCCATGGGGTCGCGACGATAGGTATCCAGTACTTCACGCCACAACTTGACCGCGAGGACCTGGTCTGCCGGTAGGTCGCGAGTGCGTATGAACAGCTCAGCACGTTCACAAATGTCTTCTTGAATTTCGAGCGCCGTCATGTCTCGACCGTTGACGAGCGCGACCGTCTGGGTGCTGAAGAGGTCGTAGGAAATGGCGCGCAGGGCGCTCATTGGAGAGACCAATTGATAATCACGCAAGACGGTGGTGTGGTCTTCAATCATGGCGAGGACTACTGCAGCGGTGCCGACCTTGAGAAAGGTCGCGAACTCATTCATATTCGAGTCACCAATGATGACGTGTAGACGTCGGTAGAGCTCGGGATCCGCGTGTGGTTCGTCGCGCGTATTGATAATCGGGCGCGAGCGTGTCGTGGCCGACGAAAGTGACTCCCACATGTGTTCGGCTCGTTGACTCATGGCGAAGCGGACGGGATGGCCGGCGGCGCTGACAACCTTGCCTGCGCCGGCGAAGAGTTGCCGTGTGATGAGAAACGGAATAAAGACCTGCTCAAGACGAGCCAAGTCCTCAAATCGCTCGATGCAGTAGTTTTCGTGGCACCCGTAGGAGTTGTTGGCCGAATCAGTGTTGTTTTTGAAGAGGAAAATGTCACCCGGAACGCCTTCGTCGCGCAATTGCGACTGAGCGAAGTCGACCAGTTCTCTCATTATGGCCTCACCAGCCTTGTCCTGGGCTATCAGGTCAACCAGTGAGTCGCATTCTGCGGTGGCGTATTCGGGGTGGGAGCCAACGTCGAGGTACAACCGTGAGCCATTCTCCAAAAAGACATTGCTTGAACGGCCCCACGCCACGACCCTACGAAACAGCATCCGTGAAATCTCGTCGGGACTCAAGCGTCGTTGACCCCGAAAGGAAAAGGTCACGCCGAACTCTGTTTCAATACCGTAAATGCGTCGTTGCACGAGGCAGTGCCCTACTCGCGAAGGCTGTCGATGTCGGCTTCCGCGATGCGCGCGAAGGTCCGCCGAGAACCACGGTCCTCGAGCACGGCGACCTCCAGATCTTGTGTCGCTATCGCGCGACCGGGCCCCGCCAGGGCTGCAATTGCCCGTTGGAGAGTTGTCGCCAATGGCGAGATTTCAATCGAGACGTACGCGAAGCGAGCACGAATTGACTCCGCGTCACCGCCCAGCACGGCAAACCGAGCCTCATCGGAGATTGTTCCCTCGTAGCCAATGCGGTAGAGCTTGGTGGGGCGCGATCCGCTGCCCAGTTGCGCTACGAGCACTTCAACTTCGAGTGGCTTGTACCCATTTGAGAAGGTATCGCCAAGGTACTGGGCGTAATAGTTCGCGAGCGCTCTCGCCTCGACATCCTCACGTGAATACGTAAAACCCGTGGAGTCCGCCCAGCGAATGCCGGCTTCGCGCAGTCGATCGAACTCGTTGTACTTGCCCACGCCGGCGAAGGCCAGGCGGTCGTACACCTCAGAAATCTTGTAGAGCGAGGCGGAAGGGTTTTCGGCGACGAGGACGACGCCTTGGTCGTAGATTGCGGCCACAATCGATCGACCGCGGGCGATGCCCTTTTGGGCGAATTCGGCCCGATCCTTCATAACCTGCTCGGGTGGTACGTAGTAAAAGTTGCTCATCGCAGGGTCCCTCCCGCCATGCCACCACTGGCCGTGCGTCGTTCCAGAATGGCGCGAAACGTCGTGGCGGCGAAGTCCTGGGGCAATTCTTCGAAACCAGCCTCGGTGATGGTGACCATCATTGGAAAGAGGTTGCGAACAAAGTCCGGACCGCCGGTCGAGGGGTCATTGTCGCCCGCCTCATAAATGGCGAGTGCCGCGAGTTCGAGGGCCTCACTTTGCGTCAGGTCGGCGCGGAAACCTAAACGGAGTGTGCTTTCCGCAAATGGTGTGCCCGAGCCAATGGTGGCGAAATCGCTCCGCTCGTAACACCCACCAGCGCCGTCGTACTCAAAGATGCGCCCCTGACGACGACCCTGATCCCAGCCGGCCAGCATCGGAAGCACCATAAGGCCCAGCGAGAAATTGTTGTAACGAATCAACGGGGAAAGATAGTTAGCCTTCCCCTCGAGGGAGAGTGCCATCTCGCTCATTTTTTCGTAGTGCTCGAAGGAGAGTTGGGCGAACCGAATGAACTCAATGCCCATAGCGGCCGACCCCGAAATGGCAATGCCGGTGAAGGCGTCGGCGGCTTCAATTTTGCGCACGTCGCGGCTGGCAATGTAGCCACCCGTCGCTTGGCGGTCAGCCACCATCACGACACCAGAATCGCAGCGCAGTGCCACGACCGTGGTGGCGTGGGGACTCAGGTCTCGTTCGTGACCGGTCGAGAGTGCGAGTCCGGAGGCGTTGGCGAAGGCGAGAAACGAGGGACCTGGATCACTCGTCGCATCAAACAGCGGCAACCCCATCCCTACTGCCCACCCTTTTGAACGTAGCCACGAACAAACTCCTCAGCGTTCTCCTCGAGGACGCTGTCGATTTCGTCGAGGAGGGAGTCGAGCTCGGTTGCCAAGTCATTTGCGGCGGATGACTCGACGGAGGCATCGGCTGCCACCGCCTCCGTACGCTCACTGCCGGTGCGCTGCATTCGTTCTTGTTCGGTCATGCTTAAGTTCTAGCCGTTCAGTGCGACAACGAGTTCTTTGGCCGAAGAAACACTGTTGAGTAGCGACTCTGTGAGGGCGGCCGTGCCCCGCAACGGCTCCATCATGGACACTCGCTGGAGGGGTCCGTCGCCCACGTCAAAGACGAGTGAATCCCAGTTGGCGCTGACGAGGGAGTCGCTAAAGCGTTCGACACAGGTACCCCGGAAAAAGGCCCTCGTTGAGCGCGGCGGTGATGACACCGCGGCCTGAATGTCGTCGAGAGTGAAGAGTTGGCGCAAACGGGCGCGACTCGCGAGCGATCGTTCCGGGCGGAGGTCGCTGTACTGCAAGTCAATTGCGCGCAAGCGTGCGTCGAGTGGGTCGCAGTCGTAGCGCTCTTGGTACGCGCGAATCATCCGACGCTTGGCAATCCAGTCCACGGAATCAGCGAGGGCGTCAGGTGCGGTGGCCAGCGCGTCGAGGGCGTGGCGCCACTCGCTCATCAGGGCCCGCACTTCATCGACCGGTGCCACGTCGTCGGCGCCATCACGCTCCACGAAATCATGAAGGAGCGAGAACAGTGCCTCTTGGTAGTCGAGGCATCGCCACTCCCCCTCCGTCGTCGCGGTCGTCGCGAGTAGGGATTCATCACGGGCAAAGGTACGAAAGGCGCGCACCGGTCTCGTTGGCACCGGAGGCAGTGCGTCGACACCGAGGCGTTCGATGTACGACAGCAGAAGGCTGGTGGTCCCGAGTTTTAGCCACGTGGCGACCGGACTCATGGTGGCGTCGCCGTTGATGACGTGGAGGCGGCGATACTTCTCGGCGTCACTGTGAGGTTCGTCACGGGTGTTTATGAGAGGTCGCCGCATCGTGGTTTCGAGACCGACGACCTCCTCAAAGAATTCGGCTCGAGCGCTGAGCTGAAAGCTCACGCCGTAGCCCAGCGACTCGTCAGTCTCGGCGCCTACTTTCCCCGCACCGCAAAACACCATGCGACTCACGAAGTGAGGGAGCAATCCCCGCACCAGGTCATCGAAGGGCACCGCTCGATCCACGAGATAGTTCTCGTGTGTGCCGTAGGCGTTTCCTTTGCCGTCGGAGTTGTTCTTGTAGAGCCGGATGGCCGAGGTCTCATCGAAGGTCGCGTTACATGCCGCCATGGCGTGGCGCATCACAAACTCGCCGGCTTGATCAAACAGGACCGCCTCGAGCGGCGTTCGTACTTCGGGCGACGAGTACTCCGGGTGCGCATGGTCAACGTACAGACGAGCGCCATTGGTAAGGACGGTATTCGCCAGGTGGATCTCGATGGCGGGAGGAAAGCTCTCGGTCGGCTGGGACCGGGCGTCACGCCCGGGGGTCTCGTCAATGAAGTCCCACGCCACTCGTCGGCGCTCGTGCTGGGCGTACGCGTTGACTATGAGGGTCGAGGCAGTTATGGGATCGCCATCGGGCCCACCGGCGACGCCGTATTCAGTCTCAATGCCGAGAACTTTCGCGACGGGCATGGTTAGAGATACTGACCAGTGCCGACACCGCTGATGGAACGTCCGCCACTCACGTCATGCTGGGCGCGGTTAATGAGAGTACGGATGAAGACAATGCGCTCACCCTTCTTGCCCGAAATGCGGGCCCAATCGTCGGGATTGGTGGTGTTGGGCAGGTCCTCGTTCTCGTGGTACTCCTGGCGAATCGAGGCCAAGAGGTCACCTAAGTGGATACCTCGACCAGTGCCGTCGATTTCGCGCTTGACGGCCAATTTCTTCGCGCGACGGACAATGTTCTCAATCATGGCGCCGGAAGCGAAGTCCTTAAAGTACAAGATCTCCTTGTCGCCACCCTGGTAGGTGACCTCCAAGAAGCGATTGTCGTCGTCGGTGCTGTACATGTTGGCAACGGTCTGTTCGATGAGCAGGCGAAGGGCCTTATCGCGATCCCCTCCCCCATCAACGGTGACGAAATTGTCGTCGAGTGGCAGGCCAGGGTGCAGGTATCGCGAGAAAATTTGGGCCGCCGCTTCCTCGTGTGGTCGCTCAATTTTTATTTTTACGTCAAGGCGACCGGGTCGAAGGATGGCGGGGTCAATTAGGTCTTCACGGTTCGTGGCACCAATAATGATGACGTCGCGAAGCGATTCGACACCATCAATCTCGGCGAGAAGCTGGGGCACGATGGTCGACTCCATATCGGACGAAATGCCGGTGCCTCGAGTGCGAAACAGCGAATCCATTTCGTCAAAGAAGATGATCACGGGAACACCTTCGGCCGCCTTCTCTCGGGCCCGTTGAAACACAACGCGAATTTGACGCTCAGTTTCGCCCACGTATTTATTCAATAATTCGGGGCCCTTGATGTTCAAAAAATAGGAGCGCACATTGTGATTACCCGTGAGTGTGGCCACCTTTTGCGACAGCGAGCTGGCCACGGCTTTGGCGATCAAGGTCTTGCCACAGCCGGGTGGGCCGTAAAGCAGAATGCCCTTGGGGGCGGGAAGCTCGTACTCCTGAAAGAGTCGACGGTGCAGGTAGGGCAACTCCACTGCGTCGGTAATAAGTTCGATTTGGGCGTCGAGACCACCGACGTCGGCGTAGGAGACGTTCGGTACTTCTTCCAATATGAGGTCTTGTGACTCAGGCGTCGTCAGCTTTTCGACGACAAAATTGCTTCTCGATTCCAGCAGAACATGGTCACCACTGCGCAGTCCGCCACGCAGGACATCATCGGCCACGTCGACGACGCGGTCTTCCTCGTTCCGTCCGTAGACGATGACCCGGCTGTCGCCCAGAAGTTCCTTGACGGTCACGATCTCGCCGTCGCGTAGGCCCTCACGCACCGCAATAACGGCGTACGAGTCATTGAGTACTACCTCGTACCCTCGCTGTATCTGGCCGGGGTCGATGTTGGGGTGAAGAGCAACGCGCATTTTGCGCCCACCAGTGCTGATGTCAACGGTGCCGTCGTCGTTGAAGCCGAGGAGGGTGCCGTAGGCCGCGGGCGGCTGCGAGAGTTTGGCGACTTCGTGTCGGAGCGATGCGAGGTGGTCGCGCGTTAATTGCAGGGCGCGCGCCAACTTTTCGTTCTGTTCCTTACTCGAGGACAAAGAGCCACGAGCTTCAACCAAGCGTTGCTCAAGCGTCTCAATTCGACGCCGGGCCTGATTGATGTCGCTGAGAGCGAAGGGGTTCGGGGTGTCGAGTTCTTCGGGTCGATTTGCTTCCACGTACGCCACCCTAGGTGAGGATGCATCGGTCTGAAAAGGCTCGTTCGGCAAGGGGTAGCGACTAAAGTTGAACTGTTCCCGAGAAAAGGATGTTGTTATGAAGGTGTGGATCGATCAAGACCTGTGCACTGGCGATGGTCTCTGTGAGGAGATTGCTCCCGCGGTGTTCACACTTCTCGACGACGGCTTGGCCTACGTCAAGAACGATGGCGTTCCTCAGAACAACCCCGGTGGCGCTGCCGGCTTGGCCATCGTGCCGGCCGAACTCGAAGACGCGGTCACCGAGGCCTCCGAAGAGTGCCCCGGCGAGTGCATCTTTATCGAGGCCTAACGAGCCTCTCGCACCACACGACGGGCCGTCGTGAGGAATCCAGTGTGCCCCACCATGCGGTGGTCAGGCCGCACCGAACGTCCATCGATGTGCCACGTCCGTCGCAGTATTTCAACCGTCTCCTCACACCCAAACTGGTGCTGGCGGAGCGTCTCACGTAGCAGCGCGGTCTGATTGATAGTTGGCAGATAGGCCAAGAAGATGCCGCCTGGCCGTAAGGCCTTCTCGGCATGGGCCACGACCGCGTGTGGCTCGGGCATGTCGAGCAAAATCCGATCGAGGTCGCGTTCTTCGATGTTTTCGGTGACGTCGCGAATATGAATGTCGTAGGGAACGTCACTGCCCAGCACCTCGTAGACATTCTTCCGAGCGTGGTTGGCAAAGTCCTCGCGGATCTCGTAGGCCGTGATGTGCGCACCGGCGCGCAGAAGTGTCATTGACAGTGCTCCCGAGCCGACCCCCGCTTCGAGGACGCGCATGCCGGGACCAATGTCAGCCATCATCAAAATGGTCCCGAGATCCTTCGGATAAATCACTTGTGCCCCACGGGGCATCTTGAGGACAACCTCGGACATGGTTGGTCGCAAGACGAGGAAACTACGTTCAGTTGTGCCACGGATGAGCGAACCTTCCAGCGCACCGATGACGTCGTCGTGTGCGACGATTCCCGCGTGGGTGTGGAAGGTGTTGCCCGGCT